>Ga0114129_10006105_pt1 | contig 17082 bp, 16 predicted proteins | sample RhiMetdeltSRZDD1_FD_80071 | JGI IMG/M metagenome (GOLD analysis project Ga0114129, IMG submission 80071) | Populus rhizosphere microbial communities from Tennessee, USA - Rhizosphere MetaG P. deltoides SRZDD1 (version 2) (version 2) | ecosystem: Host-associated > Plants > Roots > Rhizosphere >... | reverse complement strand
TTCATCACGGGCTCGAGCAGAATCGGACGCGCATCCATGAAGACCTTCTGCAGGCCCATGGAGGCGGCGATCTGGAAGGCCATGTCGGAGGAATCCACGTCGTGGTACGAGCCGTCGTAGAGCGTGACCTTCATGTCGACGACGGGATAGCCCGCGAGGATGCCCTTCTTCATGCAGTCGCGCACGCCCTTCTCCACCGACGGAATGAAGTTGCGCGGCACGGCGCCCCCGAAGATGTCGTCGACGAACTCGAAGCCACCGCCACGGGCCAGCGGCTCCACGCGCAGCCAGGTGTCGCCGTACTGTCCGCGCCCACCCGTCTGCTTCTTGTACTTGCCCTGGCCTTCCGCGCGGCCCTTGACCGTTTCCTTGTAGGGAATGCGCGGCGGCAGCAGCGTGACGTCGACGTTGTACTTGCGCTTCATGCGCTCGACCGTCATCTCCACGTGCATGCTGCCGACGCCGGAGATCAGCAGCTGCTTGGTCTCCGGATCGAACTGGTGGTGGACGGTCGGATCTTCTTCTTCGATCCGCGAGAGCGCGTTGGAGATCTTGTCCTCGTCGCCGCGCGTCTTGGGCTGGATGGCGAAGTTGATGGCGGGCTCCGGGAACGTGATGCGCGGCAGCTCGAACGGGTGCGCCTCGTCGCCGAGCGTGTCGCCCGTCTGCGTCTCTTTGAGCTTCTGGGCGACGCCGATCTCGCCCGGCCCCAGCTCAGCCACGGTTTTTTGCGTCTTGCCCTGCAGCCACGCCACGTGGCCCATCCGCTCGCGCGCGCCCCGCGACGGGTTGAGCAGCGTCGAGTCGGCGCGGACCGTGCCCGTCACGACGCGGAACAGGGACAGCTTGCCGATGTGCGGGTCGGAGAGCGTCTTGAACACGAGGGCGACCGGCGGCTGCTTGGCGTCGACCGGGCGCGTGGCGGCCTGCTTGGCCTTGACGTCGGTGCCCGTGATCTCGCCGCGGTCGGCCGGCGACGGGAACTCCTGCACGATCATATCGAGCAGCGGATGGCTGCCGACGGCTTTGCTCGCGCACGCGCACAGCACCGGCACGATCTTGCCCGCGCCGATGCCGCTCTTGAGCGCCTTGAGCATCGACGCCTCGTCGAGCGCGCCCTCCTCCAGGTACTTGGTGAGCAGGTCGTCGTCGGTCTCGGCGGCCGCCTCCACGAGCTTCTCGCGCCACTCGCGCACACGATCGGCGAGATCGGCCGGCACCTCGGTCTCCGACGACTTGCCGTCGGCGTAAACGAACGCCTTCATCTTGGCGAGGTCGACGTACCCCTTGAAGCCCGACTCCTCCCCAACTGGAATGTGCAACGGCACGATGCGGCCCTTGAGACGGCGCGTCAGCGAGTCGAGCGTGCGGAAGAAGTCGGCGCGCTCGCGGTCGAGGCGGTTGACGATGACCGCGCGCGGCAGCTCGTACTCGCTCGCGAACTTCCAGACTTTCTCCGTCTGGACCTGCACGCCCGCGACGGCGTCGACGACGACGAGCGCCGCCTCGACCACGCGCAGGCCGGCGCGCGCGTCGGCGATGAAATCACCGTAGCCGGGGGTGTCGATGATGTTGAGGCGATGGCCTTTCCAGTCGCAATACGCCACCGAGGTATTGATCGAGATCTTTCGCTTGATCTCGTCCGGATCGAAGTCGGTCGTCGTGCTGCCGTCGTCGACGCGGCCGAGGCGCGTGACGGCGCCCGCGGTGAACAGCAGCGCCTCGACGAGGGAGGTTTTGCCGACGCCGCCGTGGCCGACGACCCCGACGTTGCGGATCTTTCCGATCTCGATCGCCATAAGACCGGCCTCCTGGAGCGAGCGGTGCTCGGTAGAAGGCCGATGCTACCACATCACGGCGGGTCAGACGCCGACGGCGGCGCGCACGGCGGCCACCAGCGCGGCGTCCGCGCCGGCGAGGTGCACCGCCGCCGGCAGCGGCGGCGGATCGTACTTGATGCCGGCGCCCGTGAGCACGAGCACCACGCGCGCGTCGGCGGCGATCGCGCCGCGGTCCTTCATCTGCGCGAGCGCGGCCACGAGTGCCCCGCCCTCGGGCGACGTCCAGATGCCCTCGAGACGGGCGAGTAGGCGTTGCGCGTCCTGGATCGCGCGCTCGCTGACGGCGATGGCGTCGCCGCGCGTGTCACGCAGGATCTTCAGCATCTGGCGGCCTGCGAACGGCGACGGCACGCGCAGGCCGGCCGCGTGCGTCGTCGGGTTCTCCCACGGCGCCGTCATCTCGGCGCCCTCGCGGAACGCCTTCGCGATCGGCGCGCACCCCTCGGCCTGCACGGCGACGACGCGCGGGAGCGCGCCGGTCAGCCAGCCCATGGCGCGCAGCTCTTCGTAGCCCTTCGGGATCCCGACGAGGCCGGTGCCGCCGCCGGTTGGATAGAACAGCACGTCGGGCATCGTCCAGCCGAGCTGCTCGGCGAGCTCGAGGCCCATCGTCTTCTTGCCCTCCAGGCGATACGGCTCCTTGAGCGTGGAGAGATCGAACCAGCCGATCTCCGGCGCGACCTTCGCGACGACCTTCCCCGCGGTGGCGATCGAGCCGTCGATCGTGAACACGGTGGCGCCACCGATGGCCGCCTCCGCGATGGCCGCGGGCGGCGTGCCGCGCGGCACGATGACCGCGCACGGCAGTCCGCAGCGGGCGGCGTAGACCGCCGCGGCGCCGCCGGCGTTGCCCGCGGACGGGATGACGAACCCGCGCGCGCCGAGACTGCGCGCCTTGGTGATGGCCATGCCGAGGCCACGCGCCTTGAACGATCCCGTCGGGTTCTGGCCTTCGTCCTTGCCCCAGAGATGACGCAGGCCGAAGTGCGCGGCCAGCCGTGGCAGCGCGAGCAGCGGCGTGCCACCCTCGCCGAGCGTGACCGGCTCCTCGCCGTCGTCGAGCGGCGTGAGCTCGCGGAACCGGTACATGCCCGGCGGCCGCGCGCGCAGCGCGTCCTTGCTGACGCTCGCCTTCACCCGCTCGAGGTCGTAACGCACGGCCAGCATCTGGCCGCACCGCTCGCACACGCTGAGCACGCGCTTGGCGTCGTGACGGTGGCCGCAGACGGTGCACTCGACGTGACTGACGAAGCTCATGGCGGCGAGTTTACGCCATCACCTGCCCGCCGTTCACGTCGAGCGTCGCGCCGTTCACGAAGCTGGCGGCGTCGGAGGCGAGGAACAGGATGGCCTCCGCGATCTCCATCGGCTCGCCGAGCCGGCGCACTGGAATCGTCTGGGCGAGCTGGCGGCTCTCCTCCGGCGTGCGAAGCGCCCGCACCCGCTCGGTCGCGGTCGTGCCCGGCGCGACGGCATTCACGGTGATGCCGTCGGGACCGACTTCCAGCGCCAGGTGTCGCGTGAAGCCGACGACGCCCGCCTTCGCTGCCGCGTAGTGCGACGTCACGCGCACGGCGCCGCCTCGCGCCACCACCGAGGCGACGTTGACGATGCGGCCGGCGCGCTGCCGCTTCATCAGCGGCAGCACGGCGCGCGAGCACACGAACGCGGTCGTCAGGTTCGAACGGAGGATCGACGCCCATTCCTCGTCGGTGATGTCCTCGGTGGCGCGGATGGCTGCGAAGCCACCGGCGTTGTTGACGAGCACGTCGACACGGCCCCAGCGCTCGACGACGGCGTCGACCACCGCGCGGATCTCCGCGGCGACGGCCGCGTCGGCCCCGAAGCCGACGACGTCGGCCCCGCGCTCGCGCAACCGTTTGACGGCCGCGTCCACGCCGGCGCCGTCGACATCGAGCACGGCCACGCGCGCGCCCTCGCGCGCGAACGCCTCCGCGGTCACCGCGCCAATGCCGCGCGCGGCCCCGGTGACGATGACGACGCGTCCGTCGAATCGCATAGCGACCTCCCCGCCTCGCGGGCTCGCGGCCCGTGGCGGCTCAGTGTAGACCCCTTGCGGACGCTCGGAGACGGTGGTGTGATCACCGCCTTCGCAGCGTTCATCCGAAGCCGATCGTGGCGTCGTGGCCGGGCAGCGGGGAAAGGAGCTCGACATGTCGCTCAAGGGCAAGCACGCTCTCGTCACCGGAGGGTCGCGTGGCATCGGCCGCGGTATCGCGCTCAAGCTCGCGGAGCAGGGCGCGCGAGTCGCCGTCCACTACTACACGAACCAGGCGGCGGCCAAGGACACGCTCGAGCGCGTGCGCAAGCACGGCGGCGACGGGGTCGTGGTGCAGGCCGACGTCACCAACATGGACGACGTCCGCCGGATGTTCGGCGAGGTGCGCCAGGCGTTCGGCGCGCTCGACGTCTTCGTCGCCAACGCGCGGCCCGAGGCGGCGAAGTTCTATCAGAAGCCGATGGAGATCACGCTCGAGGCGTGGGACCAGGCCATGGACTCGCAAGCCCGCGCCTTCCTCGTTGGCGTGCGTGAGGCGACGGGGTTCATGGGCTCAGGCGGTCGCATCGTCGCCATCACCTACGCGCCGGGTGGCGTGCGCGCGTCCTGGCAACCGTGGGTGGCGATGGGCTCGGCCAAGGCCGCGCTCGAATCGCTCGTGCGCTACTTCGCCGTCGCGCTCGCGCCGCGCGGCATCACGGTCAACGCCGTCAGCCCCGGGCTCACCGATGACAGCGTGCTGCAGAGCTTCGGCGATGCCGCGGTCGACATCGCACGCAAGTGGCACGGCAGCGGATGGACGCCGATGGGCCGCATGGGCACACCCGCGGACATCGGCAACGTCGTGGGGCTGCTGTGCTCGCCCGACGCGGCGTGGATCACCGGCCAGGTGATCTTCGCGGATGGCGGCGGCTCACTGGTGGACACGCACCTGCCGATCGAAATTCAGCGCGGGTAGGTCGACGTCGGGGGGGCCCGAACGGGCCCCCCGTCTCATCAGGCCGCGACGACGCGGTTGGCCAGCACGCCGATGCGCTCGACCTCGGCCTCGATCTTGTCGCCCTTCTTCAGAAATTTTCCGAGCGCGGCGCCGACGCCCTCGGGCGTGCCGGTGGCGATCACGTCACCCGGCATCAGCGTGAAGCCCTGCGACAGCACGGCGATGCACTCGTCGACCGGGAAGATCATCTTCGAGGTGTGGCTCGATTGACGCGTCTCGCCGTTCACCCGCAGCGCGATGGCGAGCGTCTGCGGATCGGGAATCTCGTCCGCGGTGACGAGCACCGGGCCCATGGGGCAGAACGTGTCGAGCGACTTGCCTTTGAACCACTGGCCGTGACGCTTCTGCAGATCGCGCGCGGTCACGTCGTTGACGACCGTGTAGCCGAACACGAGTGACAGCGCCGACTCGCGCGGGATGTCGCGCCCGCCGGTTCCGATCACCGCCGTGAGCTCGACCTCGTAGTCGAGCTCCTGCGTCACCGCATGGTGGACGATCTTGCCGCCCGGGGCCAGCACGCACTCCGGAGCCTTCGTGAAGTACACGGGGTGCGGCGGCGCTTCGGCCCCCCGCTCGGCGGCGTGCTCCTTGTAGTTGCGGCCCAGACAGAACACGTTGCGCGCGGGGCGTGGGATCGGCGCCTCCAGGCGCGCCTTGTCCGCCGGCAGCCCGAGCTTGCGCTCGGCCAGCGTCGCGATGCCGTCGCGCTTGAGGAGCGTCTCGCCGTGAGCGAGCGCCTCACGTGCGAGCGCCAGCCCGTCGGCGCCGCGTGCGATGAGGTCGAGCATCGTCTTGGGGAACCCGCCGCGGCCGTGACGCACGGTGCCGCGCTCGCGCGCGAGGTCCGCGGCCAGCGCGCCGAGGTCGAGGATCGCCTCGCCCACCATCGCGCCGACGCGCGGTTTGGACGAACCCTTGCGAAACGTGCACAGCCGCATGTCAACGCTCCTTGAGCAGGACGACCAGCACACGCGCCGGCCGTCGAGTCTCGTTCAACGATTGGTGGATCGTGCCTTTGCTCGCATATTCGAGCTCGCCGCGCCGCACGACCTGCCGTGCGCGGCCGCGGGTCAGCACCGTGAACTCCCCGTCGAGGACGTAGGCGAACTCGTCGGCCACGGCCGCGTGCTCATCGCCGCGGAAGCCGGCCGGAAACACGAACTCGTAGACCGCGACGCGATCGTTGTCGAGCAGCTTCTTCTCGCTCACGTCCTGGGTCGTGGCGGACGCGGGCAGGAGCACGAGGAGAAGGATGAGGGAGAGCGAAAAGCGCTTCATGTGGACTCCATGATAGAGGGGTGCCACGGGTTCCCCGGGGCGCCCCGAACGCATGGGGGTGCGGGGGCCATGTCGGGGCCCCCACATTCAATCAGATCGACTGTCGCATGGCGGTGCGCTCGGGAAGCGCCATCCCGCGCTCCTGGGCCATCCGCTCGAGCTCCTGCGGAATCGCGAAGCGCACGTCCTCTTCGACCACGTGCACCTCGCGGACGCTCACGTTGCGGCCACGCAGCGCATCGACGGCCTGCGCCACGAGCATCTCGGGCGTCGAGGCCCCGGCGGTGATGCCGATGCGGGTCGCGCCCGTCAGCCACTCGGGGCGGATGTCGCTCACGTCGTTGATGAGGTAGGCGTGGGTGCCCGCCATCTTCGCCACCTCGACGAGGCGGTTGGCGTTGGACGAGTTCGCCGCGCCGATCACGAGCAGCACGTCCACGTCGCCGGCGAGCCGCTTCACCGCCGCCTGGCGGTTCTGAGTGGCGTAGCAGATGTCGTCGCGCGAGGGGCCGACGATGCGCGGGAACTTGCGCCGCAGCGCCTCGATGACGTCGCGCGTGTCGTCGACCGACAGCGTGGTCTGCGTGAGATACGCGATCTTGTCCGGATTCGGCACCTCGAGCTTGGCGACCTCGGCCGCGCTGTCGATCACGACGATGCGATCGGGCGCCTCGCCCAGCGTGCCGATGACCTCGTCGTGGTCTTCGTGGCCGATCAGCACGATCGAGTAGCCCTCGCGCGCGTAGCGCACGGCCTCCAGATGCACCTTGGTCACCAGCGGGCACGTGGCGTCGATGACGCGCAGACCGCGCCGCTGCGCCTCGTCGCGCACGGCCGGCGAGATTCCGTGGGCGCTGAAGATGACGGTGGTGTCGTCCGGCACCTCGGACAGCTCGTCCACGAAGATCGCGCCCTTGGCGCGCAGCGACTCGACGACGTGCCGATTGTGAACGATCTCGCGGCGCACGTAGACGGGCGGGCGGCACACCGACAGCGCCAGCTCGACGATGTCGATGGCGCGCTCGACACCCGCGCAAAAGCCGCGCGGGCCGGCCAGAAGGATCTCGGAAATCGGAACGGTCGCCACGTGGTCCCTCAGGGGAAGTAGAACGACACGCCGGCCACGCCGACGTTCGCCTCGAAGCCGCGGTTGGGTTGACTCGTGTTGCCGTTCGACACGTGCTGCCACCGATACCCGGCGTAGAGCGCCGTCTTGTCCGAAACGAAGACCGACGCGCCGACGCCCCCGAACACGAGGAACGCGAAGCTCGATCTGATCTCGGGGATTTCGAGGTCCGTGCCGCCGGCGGCGCCGCCGAGCTCCACGTACGGCACGACACGGCCCAGGCTGAGGAAGTGGTAGCGGCTGACCGCAGCCAGGCCGGCCCAGAAGGCGGGTTTCGGCTCCGTGTACTTCTGATACAACGGCTCGAATCCCATCTCGAGCGCGCCATACCAGAAGTGACCGCGGCCGAGGGGCTCGAGCGGCAAGAGGCTCACGCGCACGCCGACGTCGTAGAACTCGAGATACGTCACGCGGCTCTTGTCCTCGAAGTTGAACTGCCAGCCGTAGGCACCCTCGCCCGAGAGCACGAACGTTCCCTTCTTGAAGGTCTGCTCGGGATCGAAGGCCGACGCGGGCGCCGCCGAGAGGAGCAGCCACGCGAGCGCCGCCGTGATCCAGCGGGTCCGGCTCGTCATGGCTCGATCAGCACCTTCAACGCGTTGCCGTTTTGCATGAGATTCAGCGCCGTGTGCACGCCGTCCAGTCGCATCTGGTGCGTCACGAGCCCATCCGGCGCGACGATACCGGACTCGAGCGCCTCCACGGCTTGCCGAATGAGCTCGGGCGTGTGGTGGAACGCGCCGACGAGCGTGAGCTCCTCGTAATGCGCCCGGCGAGTGTCCACCTGCACCGAAGTCCCGGGCGCGCAGCCTCCAAAGAATACCACGCTTCCGCCGCGGCCCACCGCAGCCATCGCCTGTTCCCACACCTCGGGCCGACCGGTCGCATCGATCGTGACGTCGGGTCCGTGTCCGCCGGTGAGCGCGCGCAGCTCGCCGATGACGTCGGCGGTCGCCGTGGCATCGATGCATTCGCCGATGCCGAGCGCACGCACGCGATCGAGCCGCCAGCCGGCTTTGCCGACGAGCACGACGCGACATTTTCGCGCCGCGGCCACCATGCCGAGCAGGCAGCCGAGCGGTCCGTGACCGAAGACGGCGACGCTCTGGCCCGCCTCGACCCGCGCGCGCTCGATGCCGAGCATCGCGCACGCGAGCGGCTCGGCGAACGCCGCGCGCGACGCGGGCGCCCGGCGCAGCCGCACGACGTTCTTGGCAACGAGCCGGGGCGGCAGCGCGATGTACTCGCCGTATGCGCCGTTGACGAACAGCAAGTCCTCGCACAGGTTGGGGCGCCGCGCCAGGCAGTGACGGCACTCGCCGCATGGCGCGGAATTGGCGGCGGCCACGCGGTCGCCCTCGTGAATGCGCGCCACGCCGGCGCCGACCGCAGTGACGGTGCCCGCGAACTCGTGCCCGAACACCGTCGGCACGCGCGGAATCATCACCGGATGGCCGCGGCGACGCACCTTGACGTCGGTCCCGCACGTCAGGGCGGCGTCGATGCGCAGCACGATCTCGCCCGGCGCGGGGTCCGGCACGGGGACCAGCTCGTCGCGAAGATCACCGGGTCCGTGGAACACGACCGCACGCATGGTGTTCACGGCGTCACGTAGACCTTCAACGCCTCGCGACGGCGCATGAGCGCCACGCCCTCGGCCAGGCGCTCGAGCGGCATCCGGTGGCTGACGAGGTGCTCGACGTCGACCTTGCCGGCGGCGATGAGCCAGAACGCGCGCGCGAGCGTGGCGGGCGACGAGGAGTACGTCGAGGTGACGGTGAGCTCGCGGTGATAGAGCGTTTCGAGCGCGATGGGCAGCGCGTCGCCCGGTCCTCCCGCGAAATAGTGGATCGCGCCGCCGGCACGCACGACGTCGACGGCCCACGGCAGCACCGCCGCCGCGCCCCCGGTGATCATCACGTGATCGGCGCCGCGGCCGCCGGAGGCCTGCCGCGTCAGCGTGGCGGCTTCCGCCGGCAGCGCGGCCGCCACGCCGAAGCGGCGCGCGAGCGCCAGCCGCGCCGCGTCCTGATCGGCACCCACGACGGCGGCGCCGGCGCGGGCGAACAGCTGCACGAAGAGACAGCCGATGGAGCCGAGACCGACCACGACCGCGGTGTCGCCCGGCTGCACCCGCGCGCGCTCGACGGCGCGCAGACAGCACGCGAGCGGCTCGACGAAGGACGCCTCCTCGTCGGTGAGATGCGCGGGGACGCGAAAGGTCGCCGCGCGCACGTTGGCGGCGGGAACGCGCACGAACTCCGCGAAGCCGCCGGGGTCGAGATTGGATTCCTTGAAGGCGCCGCACATCGACTCGCTGCCGCGGCGGCAGTAGTGGCACTCGCCGCACGGCACGTGATGGGCGGCCACGACGCGGTCGCCGGCGGCAAAGCCGCGTGCGCCCTCGCCCACCTCGACGACGTCGCCGACCACCTCGTGACCGAGCACGGCGGGCGCGCGCGCGCCCGCGTCGGCGAGCTTGGCGATGTCCGAGCCGCAGAGCCCGCAGCCGCGCAGCCGGAGAAGCAACTCGCCCGGGCCCGCCGTCGGGCGCGGAAGCTCGGCCGGGGCCAGACGCCCGCCGCTCGACATCAGCATGGCCCTCACGCGACTCGCCTCAAGAGTCCGTTCATCCAGCAGCGCAGCGCGATGGTCGCCTTGCGCGCGGCGGAGAGCGTGACGCGCTCGTCGAAGACGCGGAAGCGCCGTGCCTCGATCTCCTCGAGCAGGGCCCAGTAAATGCGCCCCATGATCTCCGCGGGGACGAGCGAGCGGGCATCGGCCGCAGGCAACGCGGCCCACGCGCGCGCATAGTGCTCGCGCGCGCGCGCGGCCTGAAAGGCCATGAGCCGCACGAAGTCGTCGCCGTGGCGGCCGGCCTTGAGGTCGTCGGGGCTCACGCCGAACGCCCGCAGATCCTCCTGCGGCACGTAGATCCGGCCGTTACGGGCGTCGGCGCCCACGTCGCGGATGATGTTGGTGAGCTGCAGCGCCATGCCGAGGCTCACCGCGTACTCGCGCGCGCGAGGGTCCGTGTAGCCGAAGATCTCGATGCAGCACAGCCCCACGGCGGACGCCACGCGGTAGCAGTACGGCGCGAGCTCGTCGAACGTCTCGTAGGTCGCGCGCTGCAGGTCCATCTCGCAGCCCTCGACGATCGCCTCGAGCGCCGTCCGCGGCAATCCGAAGCGCCGCACGGCGGCGGCCAGCTGCCGCGCGATCGCATGCTCCGGCTGCGCCCCATCCTCGTAGCAGCGCGCAATGTCGCGGCGCCACGCCGCGAGGCCGGCGCGCTGCGCGGTCGGGTCGGTGCCCAGGTCCGCGATGTCGTCCACGGTGCGGCAGAAGGCGTAGACCGCGTACAGCGCCTCGCGGCGTGCGCGCGGCAGCGCGAGGAACGCGTAATAGAAGTTCGAGCGGCTCTTGCGGGTGACGCGCGAAGACAGCCCGACGAGGCTCATCGCGCCGCCGCCGCGCTCGCGGCCAGCCGCGCGTAGCCGTGGGCGGCGAACCAGCGCACCGCGTCCGCGAGCGCCTCGCGCGGGTCGGTCTGCGGCAGCCCGAGCTCGCGGATGGCTTTGGCGGGCGAAAAGTACATGCGCTTTTTGGCCATGCGCACGGCCGTGAGCGGCACCGCCGGCGGCCGCCCCGTCAGTCGCGCCACCGCCTCGGTGCAGGCGGCGCCGCACCACGCCACCGCGTACGGCACGCGCAGGCGCGGGCCGGGCCGCCCCGTCGTCTCGGCGAGGAGCCGACCGATCTCGGCCAGCGACAGGTTGCCGCGCGCATGCCCCAGAATGTAGCGTTCACCGGCGCGCCCGCGCTCGGCGGCCAGGACATGGCCGCGCGCCACGTCGCGGACGTGCACGATGTTCAAGCCGGTATCGAGCGTCGCGAACATGCGCCCGCGCATGAAGTCCACGATCATCTGACCGGTCGGCGTCGGCTTGACGTCCCACGGCCCGATGGGCGCCGAGGGATTCACCACGACGACGGGAAGGCCGCGGCCCGCGAACTCCGTCGCGACCTGCTCCGCGAGGAACTTCGACGCCTTGTACGGTCCCACCATGTCGGCGAGCGACACCGGCGTGTCCTCGGTGCCGGGCGTGCCGTCGGCGGGAATGCCGAGCGCGCCCACCGTCGAGGTGTAGACGACGCGCCGCACGCCCGCGTCGGCGGCGGCCTGCAGCATGGCGCGCGTGCCGTCGACGTTCACGCGGTGCAGCTCGGAGGGATCGCGGGCCCAGAGCCGGTAATCTGCGGCGACGTGATACAGCGTGTCGACGCCGCGCACGGCGCGGGCGAGCGAGGCGGGATCGAGCAGATCACCCTCCGCGATCTCGACGGCGACGCCGTCGAGCGCGCGGCGGTCACCCCCACGGCGCGCGAGCACGCGCACGGCGGCGCCGAGCGCCACGAGCTCACGCACGACGTTGGCGCCGACGAAGCCCGTGCCGCCGGTCACGAGAACGGACTTCACGTCATCCGCTCCTGGCCAGCGTCGCCAACGCCCCCGCCACGCTCTTGAGCGCGGCCTCCGTGCCCGCGCGGAGCTCGAGCAGATCGCCGAGCGCCGTTGCGCGCGACAGCGCCGCGCTCACCGCGCGCAGGGGACGCACGCGGCCGTCCTCGCCGACTGCGGCCGCGAGCGCCGCCGGAACGCCGCGCTCGGCATCGTCCGAGACGGCGCGCACGACCGCCGCCGACACGCCGCGCTCACGCGCCCACGCCATGATCGGCGCCGACTCCATGTCGACGGCCAGCGCGCCGGTCTCCATCCACAGCCGCGCCTTGTGCGCCGCCGACTCGACCACGTCAGCGACCGTGAGCAGCGCGCCGGCGGGAGCCAGGCGCGGCAGCGTGGCGGTCGGCCACCGCGCACGATCCGGCCCGAGCACGACGCCCGGCACGACGAGCGCGCCAACGCTCAGCGCCGGGTCGAGCGCGCCGCATGCGCCGGCGGAGATCACGAGGTCCGGCGCGCGCCACGCGGCCGCGCGCTCGGCCAGGCGCGCGCCGCGCAGGCCGACGGTGGCCAGCTCGAGCGCGCCGCCGAGGAAATGCGGAAAGCCGGCGCCCTTCACGGGAGCGAGGCCGAGGTGGCGCGCGAGCCCGCGCGCCTCGACGTCGATGGCGGTGAGAACGAGGACGCGGGTCACGCGCCCCGCGCGGGGCCGGCCGCCTTCGCCGCCTCCCGGCTGCGGAGCCAGGCCGCGTACGAGTTGCCCGCGGCCGTGTCACGGCCCGTGAAGCGGATGGAATGGATGTCCGCGTACGGGATGCTCACGGGATCCCCGCCGGCGGCGGCGAAGAGCTGTACGAATGGCGCGGGACCGTCGGCGTTGCGATTGAAGAGGTAACCGATCAGCTCGGCGCCGTCACGCCGAACGACGGTGACGTCGCCGCGGTAGTCGAAGGCGCGCTCGACCACTTCTGCGAGCGCCTCCCCGTCGATCGGGCCCGGATCCCAGCCTTCGAGCGTGTGCTCGTCCGATCCCATCACAGACGGCCCGTCAGCGTCGCCTCGACGGTCGCCTTGAGGCCTTTCCACGACACGAAGGTGGTGTTGATCGCGGTGGGCTCGTAGCCGCAATGGACCATACAGTCCTTGCACTTCTCGTTGCCGCTCTTGTGGCCGTAGCCCTCCCAGCGCGTCGTCTCCATGAGCTCCTTGAACGTCGAGGCGTAGCCCTCCTGGAGCAGGTAACACGGGCGCTGCCAGCCGAACATGTTGTACGTCGGGTTGCCCCAGGGCGTGCACTCGAAGTCCCACTTACCCATGAGGAACTGCAGGAACAGCGGAGACTGGTTGAACTTCCACCGCTTCTTGGGATTCGACAGCATCTTGCTGAACAGCTCGTGCGTCTTCTGGCGCCGCAGGAAGTGCTCCTGGTCGGGCGCCTTGGAGTAGCTGTAGCCCGGGGAGAGCATCATGCCCTCGACGCCGAGATCCATCATCTCGTCGAAGAACATCTGCATGCGAATGGCGGAGGCGCCGTCGAAGAGCGTCGTATTCGTCGTCACGCGGAACCCGCGCCGCAGCGCCTCGCGAATGCCCTCGATCGCCTGGTCGTAGACGCCCTCGCGGCACACCGCCTCGTCGTGCTCCTCGCGCAGACCGTCCATGTGCACGCTGAACGAAAGGTACTTCGATGGCGTGAACAGCCCCTCCTCGAGCTTTTCTTTGAGCAGGATCGCGTTCGTGCACAGGTAGACGTACTTGCGCCGCGCGACCAGCTCCGCCACGAGAGGGCCGATCTCCGGGTACATGAGCGGCTCGCCGCCGGGGATACTGACCATCGGCGCGCCGCACTCCTCGACCGCGGCCAGGCACTGCTCCACGCTCAGGTGCTTGCGCAGAATATGGCCGGGATATTGGATCTTCCCGCATCCGGCGCAGGCCAGGTTGCAACGGAAGAGGGGCTCGAGCATGAGCACAAGCGGATAGCGGCGGTTTCGACGCAGGCGCTGCTTGAGGACGTAAGTGGCGACCGTCCACATCTGCGACAGCGGAACGCTCATGCCTTCTGGCTCTCCAAGCCCGGCCTCATGGCCGGTCGTCGACGTATGGCGTACAGCACAGCGGCCGTCACGACGTGCAGGAGCAGGCCGAGACCGAGCAGGACCCATTCGTGGATCCACGCTGTCACCGCCAGATTGAACGCAAGCACCGCGTAGTATAACGCCATTCCTGCTCCGGGCCGGTTTCCGCGGCCATCGGGGATCAGCCACAGGTACCCGCTGATCGCGGCGGCGCCGACGAGCGCCCAGCCCGCGAAGTTGGACAGCGGCACCCCGAAATACACCCCCGCCTCCTGGTAATAGAAGATGCGGCCGAGGAACCAACGGTCACCGCGCACGGCGATCGGATCGATGACCACGTCGAGCAGCATCATGAGCAGGCCGGTGCTCACGGCGAGCGATCCCACGCTCACGCGCCGGCCGTTGAAGGCGCCGCGTGCCACGCAGAACGACGCGTAGGCGAGGAACGTGAACGACAACGAGTCCATCAGCGGCACGTTGGCCAGGTACAGCTCCTGCCCGCGCGTCGTGCCCGTGTAGTGGTAGAGCCCGAAGGGCACGCCGATGCGGGTGGAGAGGAATTCGGCGAGCCAGGCGAGCGGCCAGACCCAGGCGGTGAACACGAGCGTGCGCCGCCAGCCGAGGTCCCGCGCGCCGGCGACGAGAAAGCACCCGAGGAAGGCGAACACGTAGGGGCGCAGCATGAGGGTGCCGAAGACGAGGTCCATGCTGGAAGTCGTCGTGCATGTTAACATTTCGTGACGTGACGGCTCTGGACGAGGCGGTCGCTCGCGCCCAGCACCACCTCCTATCGTGCCAGGCGGCGGATGGACACTGGGTCGGCGAGCTCGAGGCCGATCGAGCCCTGACCGCCGAGGCGCTCCTTCTTCACCACCTCATCGATCGCGTCAACGCCGGCGTCGAGCGCCGCGCGGTGACGTACCTGCGCCGCCGACAGAACGAGGACGGCGGCTGGAGCCTCTTCGAGGGCGGCCCGTCGGATCTATCCGCGACCATCAAGATCTACTTCGCGATGAAGATGGCCGGCGTGACGCCCGACGATCCGACGATGCAGCGCGCGCGCACCCGGATTCGCGCGATGGGCGGCCCCGCCGCCGCCAACGTCTTCTGCAAGATCCTGCTCGCGCAGTTCGGGGAATACGACTGGAACGGCGTGCCGGCGATGCCGGTCGAGATCATGCTGCTGCCGCCGCCCTTCTTCCTGTTCAACATCTACGAGGTGTCGTACTGGTCGCGGTGCGTGATCGTGCCGCTCCTGATCATCATGGACCGCAAGCCGGTCCGCTGGCTGCCGCGTCACCTCACGCTCGACGAGCTCTGGCCCGAGGGCCGCGAGCAGACGAGCCTGAGGTTTCCCCGCGTGCCGGAGCCGTTCTCGTGGCGCGGCCTGTTCTGGAAGTCGTTCTTCATCGCCGTCGACGACGGCCTGAAGATCTGGGAACGCTTCTCGCCGCGGCCGCTGCGCAAGCGCGCCATCGAGGCGGCCCGCGAGTGGCTCGACGAGCGCACGGCGGTGCCCGGCGGGCTCGGCGGCATCTACCCGGCCATGGCCAACTCGATCATCGCCTTGCGCCTGCTCGGGTATCCCGAGGATCACCCGCTCGTGCTCGGTCAGCTGAAGGAGATCGAGGCGCTCGCCGTCGAGCGCGGCGACGAAGTCTATTACCAGCCGTGCCCGTCGCCGGTCTGGGACACGTCGCTCGCGGCGAACGCGCTGATCGAGAGCGACATGGCCACCGATCACCCCGCGCTCGTGAAGGCCGCCGAGTGGATGCTCGGCAAACAGGTCCTCGTAACCGGCGACTGGCAGGTGAAGCGGCCGCACGTGCAGCCGGGCGGCTGGGCCTTCCAGTACGGAAATGACTTCTACCCGGACCTCGACGACACGGCCATGGTGCTGATGGCGCTCGAGAAGGTCCGCGGCGTCGACGCCGACCGCGTGCGGCTGGCCAAGGAGCGCGGCGTCGGCTGGTTTCTCGGCATGCAGAACGAGGACGGCGGCTGGGGCTCGTTCGACGCGGACAACAACCGGCTCTATCTCAACAACATTCCCTTCGCCGATCATGGGGCGCTGCTCGATCCCTCGACCGAGGACCTCACGGGGCGCGGCCTCGAGCTGCTCGGCACGCTCGGCTACCCGCGCGATCTGGAGGCCGTCGACCGCGCCATCCACTTCATCCGCCGCTCGCAGCGGCACGACGGTCCCTGGTACGGCCGGTGGGGCGTGAACTACATCTACGGCACGTGGTCGGTGCTCCGCGGGCTGGGCGCCATCGGCGTCGACCCGCGCCACGAGTACGTGCAGCGTGCGGTGCGCTGGCTGGTGCGCCGGCAGAACCGCGATGGCGGCTGGGGTGAGACGTGCGCGAGTTACGCGAAGCCGGAGCTGGCGGGAATCGGCGAGTCGCTGCCGAGCCAGACCGCGTGGGCGCTGCTCGGGCTGTTCGCGGCGGGACACACCGGCGGCTCCGCCGTCGAGCACGGTGTCGAGTACCTGCTGCGCACGCAGCGCGCGGACGGCTCGTGGGAGGATCCGTTCTGGAACGGAACCGGCTTCCCGCGCGTGTTCTATCTCAAGTATCACCTCTACGCGAATTACTTCCCCCTCTGGGCTCTCGGCGTGTATCGTCGCGCCCGGAGATGAGCGAGTCGGCCGCTCCCGCCATCCTTCGCCCACTCGACGTCCTCGGCGGGTGGGGACTCTCGATCGTCGCGGCGCTCGGCCGGTTCGGGGCGTTCCTCGCGGCCGCCCTGGCCGCCATGGTCACGCCGCCGCTCAAGTTCTGGGCCTTCATCGACCGCATCAACTTCATCGGCTTCCGCTCGCTGCTGATCATTCTGCTGACGGGCGCGTTCACGGGCATGGTGCTCGGGCTGCAGATCTTCCTGACGCTCTCGCGGTTCGGCTCCGAGGCGTTCCTCGGCCCCGCGGTCGCGCTGTCGCTGATCCGCGAGCTCGGGCCGGTGCTCGCCGCGCTCATGGTCACCGGTCGCGCAGGCTCGGCCCTGACGGCCGAGCTCGGGATCATGCGCATCACCGAGCAGATCGACGCGCTCGAGGTGATGGCGCTCAGCCCCATGCGCTACCTGGTGGCGCCGTCGATCTTCGCCGGCATCATCACCTTCCCGCTCATGACGGCGATGTTCGACGTCATCGGCATCTTCGGCGGCTATCTCGTCGGCGTGGAGTTGCTGGGCCTGTCGCCCGGCACGTACTTTGGTGAGATGCAGACGTTCGTGGACCTGGCCGACATCGGGCTCGGGTTCTGGAAGT
>Ga0114129_10006103_pt1 | contig 17089 bp, 16 predicted proteins | sample RhiMetdeltSRZDD1_FD_80071 | JGI IMG/M metagenome (GOLD analysis project Ga0114129, IMG submission 80071) | Populus rhizosphere microbial communities from Tennessee, USA - Rhizosphere MetaG P. deltoides SRZDD1 (version 2) (version 2) | ecosystem: Host-associated > Plants > Roots > Rhizosphere >... | reverse complement strand
CCGAGCCGAGCAGGAACTGGAACACGCTCGCATCGATCAGCTCCGGACCGGCCTGAAGCTCGTACCCGTCACCGCGACGGATCCGGGGTTCGGCCACGTGGGAGAGTGGACCCTATGAACCGTTCGGGCTCAGCTCCACAGCGCGCTGATCGGCACAGCGGCGATCCGCTCGCCCAGCGGCTGAATCCGAGGCCCGGTATAGAAGACGATCCCGTACACGAACTTGTCGCCGAGATCGTCTCGCAGCCACGCCAGATGTCGGCCGGCTTCGAACTGGAACACGCCTGATGCCTTGACTTCGATTCCTATCACTCGGTTGCCGGCGACCTCGATCAGCAGGTCGACTTCCCGTCGGCCGCCTTCTTGCCGCAGGTGGAACATTCGGGCGTCCCACGCGCTGAGCGGTAGCTCAGCACGCAGCTGAGCCGCGACGAACGTGTCGATGATCTGGCCCAGAAGATGAGCGTCCAGTAGCACACCGTCCGCATCGGAACCGGTCGAGGCCGCGACGAGCGCTGGATCGACAAGGTATCGCTTGGGGCCCTGGACAAGCCGCTTAAGCCGGTTGGTAAACCAGGCGGGTACGGAGTCGACGATGAACATGTTCCGTAGCAGGCTTTCGTACGCCACGGCAGTCTTGCGGTCGATTCCGGCGCCCTGGATGAGGGTTGCGAGGTCCGTTACCTCAGCGGAGTGGACGGCCAGCACATCGAAGAACCGGCGAAGCCGTTGCGGATCGCGACGGGCCTCGATCGCCAGGGCGTCGCGAGTGACGACCTCGCTCACATAGCTGGTCATCCATCGCCTTCGTCCCGCCACGCTGAGCCGTAACGCGGGTTCAGGAAAGGTTCCGGCCAAACTGAGCTCGACGTAGTCGCGTACGTCCAGGGGGCTGTCGAGGGTCCGGAGACTGTCGATCCCGGTCTTTACGATCCGATCGATGAAGGGTTCGCCGGTGATGTCGCCTTGAGTCTCTCGCACGGTGAGGCCGGTCATCGGCACCTGGATGACCCGGCCGGTTCCTGGCCAGGTCTGCGTGTCGAGCTCGGCGCGGACCGAGCCGGTAAGGATGAATCGACCCGGACGTGGATCGACATCCACGGAGCGCTTTACGGCGCCAAGCACGGCGGGGGCGTCCTGCCACTCGTCCAGCACGATGGGTTCTGCGAGGCCGCGTAGCGCGGCATCGGGATCTGTCCGGAAGATGGCGGCCTCGTCGGGCCGGTCGAGGCGTACCACGGTCTTGGCGTGGCGCAGCGCTGTCGTGGTCTTGCCCGACGCTCGGGGTCCGACAAGCGAGATCGCGGGAAATTCGGAGAGCAGACCATCGAGAAGCGGATCGACGAGCCGTCGCCTGTAGGTGTCTGGCACGGACCAACGGTACCACTATCATGCGGATTATCATCCCCATTTCATGCGGCCTACAGTCCGGGTTTCATGCAGCCGCGCGGTCACATCGTGGTTCTCGGATAGCTTCCGCGGATATCCACCCCGCGGCGACGGCCTTCAGTGGAGTTGGCTCGATCGAGGTGGGGGGTGTAAGGGGCGCATGGGTCCAGTCCGGGACAGGTCGGTGGGGGAGGTGTGCAGCTTGCGTACGACGTTGCCGCAGTCGATCTGGGTGAATAGCGAGGCTCTCCTCGTCGGGCATACGGGGCCTCGACCGGGAAGGCAAACCAGCGGCGCTGGGAGAGCCGGACGCGCCCCTCGGATGGGTATGTGGGAAGGTTGAACCGTGAACCGACTTGGTAGCGCGACTTCGCCCTACCTCCTTCAGCACGCCACCAACCCTGTGGACTGGTGGCCCTGGGGAGGTGATGCCCTTTCGGAGGCCCAGCGGCGAGACGTTCCATTGATGATTTCAATCGGATACGCGTCTTGCCACTGGTTACATTCCGAACTTGACATTGGTGTCACGTCATGGCACACGAGTCGTTCGAGAACGCGGCCACCGGTGAGAAGATCAACGCCGCGTACGTGGCGATCAAGGTTGACCGCGAGGAGCACCCCGACGTCGACGCGGTCTACATGGCGGCGACGCAGGCGATGACCGGGCAGGGCGGCTGGCCGATGACGGTCTTCGCCACGCCGGACGGCCAGCCGTTCCTCTGCGGTACCTACTATCCGCGGCCGCAGTTCGAGCAGCTGCTCGATGCCGTCTCGCGGGCTTGGCGTACGCAGCGCGAGGACGTGATCCGGCAGGGGCAGGCCGTCGTGGAGGCGATCGCATCCCCGGGCACCTTCGAGGGTTCGGCCATCACCGACCGGATCGTGCGGGACGGGGCGGCTCGGCTGGTGGCTGCGCACGACACGGCGTACGGCGGGTTCGGGCAGGGTGGTCCGAAGTTCCCGCCCCACCTCGCGATGCTCTTCCTGCTCCGCCACTACCAGCGTACGCAGGACAGGGATGTGCTCGAAGCGGTGCAGCACACGGCCGAGGCGATGGCTCGGGGTGGCCTCTACGACCAGGTGGATGGCGGCTTCCACCGGTACGCCGTCGACGGCCGCTGGATCGTGCCCCACTTCGAGAAGATGTTGTACGACAACGCTTTGCTGCTACGCGTGTACACATTGCTGTGGCGGCTGACGGGCGACGCGCTGGCGGAGCGGATCGCCCACGAGACTTACGCGTTTCTCGTCAACCACATGGCGACGCCGGAAGGCGGGTTCGCGTCGGCCTTCGACGCCGACACCGATGGCGTCGAGGGTCTGACGTACGTGTGGACGCCGGCTCAGCTGATCGAAGTCCTCGGCGAGGCGGATGCGAGCTTCGCTCAGGACCTGTTCGGCGTGACCGACGAGGGCAACTTCGAGCACGGTGCCACGGTTCTCACGCTGGCTCGGGACGCGGATGCGGCCGATTCCGGGGTGAAGCAGCGGTGGGCCGCGATCCGGGCCAAGCTCAGCCGGGCGCGGGCGGCCCGGCCGCAACCGGCCACGGATGACAAGGTCGTCGCCGCCTGGAACGGCCTGGCGATCACGGCGATGTGCGAGTACGCCCGCTTCGCCCAGGCGGGCCACGCGAGCAACGAGAGCCCCGAGAACGGCGACACACCGGTAGTCGACGACGCGCCGATCCTCAAAGCAGCGACTCTCCTCCATGAGAAGCATCAAAACGGTGGCCGCCTCAGAAGGGTCTCCCGCCACGGAAAGGTGGGCGAGCCGGTCGGCGTACTGGAGGACTACGGCTGCGTGGCTGAGGCGTACGCGGCGCTGCATCAGCTCACCGGCGATCCGCAGTGGCTGGAGAACGCGAAGTCTCTTCTGGATACGGCGCTGGAGCTTTTCGTCGAGGAGGACGGGCGCGTCTTCGACACCGCCAAGGATGCGCAGAAGCTGGTCACCCGCCCCGCCGACCCCACCGACAACGCCACCCCCAGCGGCGCTTCGGCCCTGGCGAACGCGCTGATCGCGTACGGGGCGCTGAGCGGGGAACCGTCCTATCGGGAGCACGCGGAGGCGGTCGTCCAGCGGGTCAGCGAGATCATCTCGGCTCATCCCCGGTTCGCCGGGTACGCCGGCGCAGCCGCGGAAGCACTGCTGAGCGGTCCGATGGAGATCGCCATCGCGACCGACGACGCCGACGGGGAGCTGGCCAGGACTGCGATCGAGTACGCGCCACCCGGGGCGGTCGTCGTCGTCGGTCGGCCGGATCAGGCGGGCGTACCGCTGCTGGCCGGCCGGCCCATGGTGGATGGCCGGGCGACGGCGTACGTCTGCCGGGGATTTGTCTGTGAGCAGCCGCTCACCGACGCTGTCGCGTTACAGACAATGCTCGCCTCATAGGGTCATTTGACAAGCTATTCGGACAAAGCTGGATAGCATCGGCGCATGGCCGGCCTTGCCGCAACGATCACCTGCCCACCCAGCACCGCCGCCGCCCTCGCCGCCGCCCTCTCGGCTGGTGGATCCGACGTCGCCACCGCCCGGTCCGGCGACGCGACCCTCGTCGTCCGGGCTGCGCTGCCGATGATCCACGACGTCGGCGGCTGCCGGGTCGCAGTCAACGGCGTCGCCGAACTCACCGTGGTGCTGGCGTCCTATCGCGCCCAGGGCCCGGCCGGTTTGCTCAGCGGCACCGAGGCGTACGCCGCGATCGTCAAGGATCCAGCCCGCGACGGCCTGCTGCTGGCTCGCAACGGTGACGGGCCGCCGCTCTACTACGCACAGATCAACGGCGGCACGGTGGTGGCGTCCGAGCCGGAAGCGCTGCTCGCGGCGGGCGTACCGGCGCGGCCCGACCCCGCCGTGATCAGCGCCTTCCTCGCCACCGGCGCGTGCGACGACACCGAGGAGACGTTCTTCGCCGGCATCCGCCGGATCCGGCCTAACCAGGTGGTCAGCGTCCGCGCCGCGGCGGTGGACGAGACCCTCGGCCGCGTCACCCCTCGCCCCATCGCGCCCCGCCTCGCTCTCCGCCGGGCCGCTTCCGGAGATATAGGTGTACGCCTTGGAAGCGGCCCGGTCAGCGCAGCCATCCTCGGCGCTGCCCTGGTACGCCCGGATCTGCCGGTCTACTCCCACCGGTTCTTGGGCCTGTCCGACCGCACCGAGTACGCCTCCGCCGTCCTGCGTAGCCTGCCGGTACGCCATCGCGCGCTGCCGTTCGTCGCCGATGCGCTCGACCTGGACGCGTTCCTGGACGACGTCGGTGAGCCGCTGCCGGATCTGGACAGCTACCTCCTCTGGGCGACGGCCGTCGCCGCCGCCGGTGAGGTCGACGCGGTGATCGACGCGGCCGGTCCGGCGCCGCACCTGTCGCGCCTCGCCGACCGCGTCGCCGGCCGGTACGGCATCGAACTGCGCTTTCCGTTGGCCCACACCGTATCCGGTCTGGATAACGAGCCCGCCGAGGCGGAGTGGATCACACTGGCGCGCCAGAGCCTGCCGGTTGCCGCCGCTCGGGCGGCGCTCGACGATGTGCCGCTGCATCCGCCGATGGCCGACCTACTGAACCGGATCCGCCCGGCGCTGGCCGCGAGCCTGCTGCACGAGCAGCCGGCCGGTGACGCCCCAGCATCGGTCGAGGCGCTGGCCGCGCTGGCCGCGGGCCGTCCGTGCGACGCGGATCTCCTGTTCCGCCGCTACGTGCTGGCGCATTGGCTGCGCCGGTACCTACCAGCACCGCCGCCCCAGCCGCGGATGAAGGCGGTCGTTGCCATCCGAGGCCGTTCGTGGCGGCGGATCCCGGTCGGGACCGAACTGCTGCACCCGGGCGATCCGCTGGCCGAGAAGCTCGCCTGGTACGTGGCCGAAACCGTTGCGGCTCAACCGAAACCGTCACCGTGGTACCTGCTGGTCGCGGCCAAGCCGGTGGCCGTCACGCAGGGGCGCGTACACCCGGTCTGGGAGATCCAGCCGACCGCGACCGCCCGCCTGGCCGCCCGGTTCAGCCGCCGTCCCGCATGGCTGGAGCAGATGGCGATGGCCCAAGGCGGCGGTGCCCGTACCGTGGCGGCAGCGTGGCTGAAGCGGATCAAGCTGGACGGGTGGGCCGAGAAGATGACGACCGCGGCGATGGCCGGTGTGCGGGCGCCTCGGGCCGACGCCGCCGGGCCGGCCCGGTTCAGCGTCGTCTCCGCGCCCCGCGACGCCAACGAGGTCGCCCAGGAGATTCTCACCACTCTGGCGAAGGTCCTCAGCGACGCCGAACTCGATGCGCTCGCCGGCTGCGCGATCGTGTCCGCATCACCGGAAGGCGAACGCCTGCACGGCTTCGCGGGCACCGGCGATCCGGCCACCGCACTCGTACTCGCCCGCGGCAATCCGTTCGGCCAAGGCGGCGTACGCGAGCCGCTCGTCGTCGCGATGGCGGTCGTACCGGAGCGGGCCGGGCCGGGCCGGAAGGCGAAACGCCGCCCAGTACGCTGACCAGCGATGGACACTCGCACCGGCCTCCCCGTGGTAGGCATGATCGGCGGCGGGCAGCTGGCCCGCATGACCCACCAGGCCGCGATCGCGCTGGGGCAGTCCTTGCGCGTTCTCGCGGCGTCGCCCGACGACGGTGCGGCGGTGGTCACGGCGGACGTGAGCATCGGCTCGCACCTGGACCTCACCGCGCTGCGGACGTTCGCGAAGGACTGCGACGTGGTCACCTTCGACCACGAGCATGTTCCCGGCGACCACATCCGGGCGCTGGCCGCCGACGGAGTGGCGATCTATCCGAGCGCCGACGCCTTGCAGTACGCCCAAAACAAGCGGGCGATGCGCGAGCGGCTCAGTGAGATGAACGCGCCAACGCCGCGCTGGGCGCCGGTCAGGGAGGCCGGCGATGTGCAGCGGTTCGGTGACGAGGTCGGCTGGCCGATCGTGGCCAAGGCCGTCACGGGCGGCTATGACGGCCGCGGTGTCTGGGTTCTCGAGGGCACCGACCAGGCCGCAGCGCTGCTCGCCGAGGGCGTCGAACTTATCGTGGAGGAGCGGGTCGCGCTGGTACGCGAACTCGCCGTACAGGTCGCCCGGTCGCCGTTCGGCCAGGTCGCGGCGTACCCCGTGGTGGAGACCGTACAGCGGGACGGCATCTGCGTGGAGGTGCTGGCGCCCGCGCCGGACCTGGGCGCGGCCCGCGCCGCCGAGATTCAGCGGCTGGCCATCCGCATCGCGACGGAGCTGGACGTGGTCGGCATGCTGGCGGTGGAGCTGTTCCAGGCCGCCGACGGCGCGGTGAGCGTCAACGAGCTGGCGATGCGGCCGCACAACTCCGGGCACTGGACCATCGAGGGCGCCCGGACCAGCCAGTTCGAGCAGCACCTGCGGGCCGTCCTGGACTACCCGATGGGCGACACCGGGCTGACCGCGCCGGTGGTGGTGATGGTGAACCTGCTCGGCGGCCCCGATGGCGGCATGCCGATCGACGAGCGCCTGCACCACATGTTCGCCGCCGAGCCCGGCGTGAAGGTGCACCTCTACGGCAAGCAGGTCCGCCCCGGCCGCAAGATCGGCCACGTGACCGCGGTGGGCACCGATCTGGACGGCTGCCGCCGCCGGGCCGCGCGGGCGGCGTACTGGCTAACCTATGGGGAGGAACCGTCATGACCGATCGAAGTGAGGTCATCAGGCAGCTCGGGCTCTGTGGTCATGTGAGCGCCGACCGGAGGGAGGCGGGCGCATGACCGATCGAAGTGACCGCCGACCGGAGGGAGGCGGGCGCATGACCGATGTCGGCATCATCATGGGCAGCGACTCCGACTGGCCGACGATGAAGGCCGCCGCCGACGCGCTCGACGAGTTCGGCGTGGCGTACGAGGTCAGCGTCGTCTCCGCGCACCGGACTCCGGTCAAGATGATCGAGTACGGGCAGGCGGCGGCCGGACGCGGGCTGCGGGTCATCATCGCGGGCGCCGGCGGCGCGGCGGCCCTGCCCGGCATGGTCGCCTCGGTCACGCCGCTGCCCGTGATCGGCGTACCGGTGCCGTTGACGTATCTGGACGGGATGGATTCGCTGATGTCCATCGTTCAGATGCCGGCCGGCATCCCGGTCGCCACTGTCGCCATCGGCAACGCCCGCAACGCGGGTCTGCTGGCCGTACGCATCCTCGGCGTATCCGACACCGCGTTGCGCGACAAGATGGCGGCGTACCAGGCGGACCTGGAGAAGCTCATCAACGAGAAGGACGCGGCTCTGCGGGCTTCTCTCTAGGCCAAGGTCCCTTTAGGACAGTTCGCGGTGCTCCGCGATCGCCTTGCGCCGCGCCAGCCGGTGCTCGCGCCGGATGACGGCCTCCAGGAACCGGCGCTCATCGGTCTCGTTCTCGGTCACCACCGGCGGCACCGGGCGCGGGCGCCCGTCCTCGTCGACCCCGACGAACACGACATAGGCGGTCGCCACCCGTTCGGGCTGCCGGCCGCCCTCGTTCCACCGCTCGGCCAGCACCAAGACGCCGATCTCCAGCGAGGTCGTGCCGGTCCAGTTGATCTGGGCCTTGGCGTAGGTGAGATCGCCGACGTGCACCGGCACCAGCAGCTCGATCTGGTCGATGGCGACGGTGACGGCGTTGAAGCCGCAATGCCGGGCCGCGACCAGGCCGGCCGCGTCGTCGATGAACTTCATGATGACGCCGCCGTGTACGGTGCCGTACAGATTCACGTCCAGCGCGGTCATGATGCGGCTCAGCACGATCCGTGAGTACGCCGTCGGCCGGCCCGGGAAATCTCCGTCAGTCACGGTGATCAGGCTACGGGTACGCCGTATCTGCGGTTGCGCGGTGGCGGGAACTCTATAGGGTGCCTCACATGCGTCATCTTTGGAGTCTGATAGCCGGAGTGGTGCTCGCTCCGATCGTGTGGGCAGTCGCCGCATATGGCCAGGCGGTGACCGCTCAGGTGAGCGCGAACGGTGCGCCCACGAGCTTCGAGTCCAAGCTGCTGATCGCGGCGGCCGCCTTCGTCGGCGCCGGCCTGGTCTTCGGCATCATCGGTACGCTGCGGGTCTCGCCCGTCGGCCCGCTGGTCGCCGGCCTGGCGTACCTCGGCAGCTATGCGTGGGCGATCTTCTCGCCCGCCACCGCGAACGACGCGCTCAACCGGGTGACGACCGTCGGCGACTACGAGATCCACTACGCTTCGGCGGTCACGTCGGGGCTGATCCCGGTCCTGGGCGGGGCGCTGCTGATGGCGGTCTTCAGCGCTGGCCGCTGGCGCGCGTGGCCGCCCGCCGCCCCGGTCGCGGTCGAGCCGTACCCTGCGACTCCAACTGCGACGGCGGCCGAGCCTTCGTCGATCCCCGAGGACGAGACGCCCACGGCGGCGACGCCGACCGCGACCACTACCTGGACGACGCCGTACTCGTCGTCGTCCAGCACCACCGACACGACCGAACACCGGGACGCCGACACCTCGCCGTGGGGTCCGCCGCCGTCTCGCTGACAGCTGCCGCGAACACCCCTCAGACCGCCGCGAGCTCCGGTAGCTCGCGGCGGTCGTACAGCCCGCTCAGGCGCATCGCCCGGACGACTCGCGGATCCACGAGGTACGCCAGGCCCTGCGACCCTCCGGTGTAGAGGGTGTAGACCCGTATCGCCGCACCGACCTGGGCCAGCAGGCTGTTGACGACGCTCAGTGGGCGTACGGTCGCGGTGAACGCGGTCGGGCATTCGCCGCAGGACCAGTCGTTGATCAGCACGTTGCCGTCGTGCCGGCGCACCTTCAGCCGCAGGCCGTGCTCGGCCAGCGCCGGGCTCATCGCTTTGAGCAGCGCCTCGATGCCGCCCTCGGCCAGCGCTTCGCCGTCGGCCGGGAAGCACACGTCGTCGAAGACCGGCAGATGCAACGGGTACGCCCCCTCGACGATCGCCGCCAGCTGCGCCTGCCGCTCGGCCGGCTCCGCCGCCCGCCACAGGCCCGTCTCGTCGAGCGCCTGAGCGAGCCGCTGCCGTCTGCGGTCCATGGCCCAGTATCGCGCGGGGGCGGCTGCGGTTGGCATGTTGACCATGAACTTCGGGGGGTCGACACACCGTCCACCATCACCGTAAGTTCATGATCAACGCGGTGGGGGGAGGGGTAGGAGGGCGGCGATGCCGTCGAGGACGCGGGCGAGGCCGAATTCGTAGGCGTACTGGGCGTTGTAGGCGCCGCCGTACGCCTCCCCGGCCGCGCTGCCGACCCGCGAAGCAACGGGGTACGCCGAAGCGTCGAGCACCCGGGCGAGCAACGGCTCATGGGCCGCCCACCACTCGGCGTCGCTCAGGGCGCTCTCCAGCTGGATGGCACGTGCATCAAGGGAAGCACGCGCACAGGTCAGCACGAAGCCGAGCACGAACGTGAGCGCGGCGTCCATCGCGACGTCGCCGAGGCCGATACCGTCCAGCGCCCGCAGTTCGTACTCGTACTTCGCCATCTGTCCGGGGCCGAGGGCGGGCCGGGTCGTCGACACCATTGCCACCCAGGGGTGCTGCTGATACAGCCGCCGGTTGTCCTCGGCGACGGCGGTCACCCGGTCCCGCCAATCCTCGGCCGCCGGCTGTGCGCGTGGCATCTGGGCGTACACGCGGTCGAGCATGAGGTCGACGAGTTCGGCCTTGCCCGGCACGTAGGTGTACAACGACATCGGTGCCACGCCGAGCGCCTGCGCCACCCGCCGCATGGTCAGGGCCGCGATCCCCTCGCCGTCCGCGAGTGAGATCGCCGCGTCCACCACGCGATCCACGTTCAGGCCCGGCTTGGGCCCGCGCGTTCCGGCCGAACTCTGCCGCCATAACAACGCGAGGGTACGCGCGGGATCGCCGGCGCCGCTGCGGGTTACCCGGTCGTCCGGGACGTTCGCTGCCACGGCGTACAGCGTATGGCCGGTTCGGCCGCATGCAGCGCACCGAGCGCCAGTACGCCGAGCAGGATCACCCCGGCGCCGAGCAGCAGCCGTTCGGCGACGCCGATCCAGGCCCGGTCGGCGAAGACGGCGCTGCCCAGCATCGCCAGCATGAAGACGCTGCTCGCCGCGACCAGGCCGCGGATGAGTCCGGCCAGGCGGGCGTACCGCTCGGCTAAGAGGAGTCCCGAGGTCGGCAGCGCGGCGAAGGCCGCTACCGAGGCGTACCGGTGAATAGTGCCGGTGAGAGTGAGTTGCGGCCCGGGGTCGGTGGGCGCGACGGCCGCGACGATCATGGCCGCGGCGAACAGGGCGAGGATCGCCGACAGCAGGCGCCGCGGGCGATCGAGCGCGAGCAGCAGGGCGAGCGCGGACGTGCCGAAGGTGACCATCGCCCAGTCGGTCACACCGCCGCGGTCGGCCACGGCGTAGTCGCTGACGGTCAGTGCGATCTGGCTGAAGTCCGGGTCCGGGCCGAACTGACCGATGATCGCCAGCAGCGCGGTGAGCGCCGCACCGACCAGTGCGGTGCCGGCGAACGCGGCCCGCCGCGACAACGTCATGGCTTCGACGGTAGCCGGGCCGGGCCACCCCGACATCCGGGGTGTTCCCCTAGGGTGTCCCGCTCAGTGGGCGGGTGCTCGCGCTCGCAGTGTTGATCATGCATTGTCGGTGCGAGCGCAGCGTCGGGCTGGCCCGCGGCACACGCAGCCGCATCGTCCCGTGCCCCACCGGGCATGATCTCCACGGAGCCCGTCTATGCAAGCACCCATCGCTCCCCGCCTGCCCCTGCCGACCGCGGCTCACGAGGCGACTCCGTTGCTGCGGCCGGCGTACGCCGTCCCACCGGGTGGCCTGCCGGTGTTCCCGCCCACGTGGCATGCCGTTGCGAGCGCTCGCGCGCTGGTGCTGTGTCACGAGGACGGTCGTACGCTGTCCGTCACGACGGATGCGTCCACAGTAGACATACCGCGCGTGGCGCTGATGGGCCTCGGCCACCACCGCCTCTCGGTGTACGCCGGCTCCGGCCGCTGCGAGGCACACTGGACCGCCGCGGGTACGCTCTACCGCCTGGCCGCGGCGATGCCGCTGGCCGGTTTCATGGACGTGCTGATCAGCCTGCTGTGGAACTGACGTCGCGGCCGAGCCGGTAGACGGCCCGGACCTGCTGCAACGCCGTGATGTCGGTCAGCGGGTCGCCCGCGACCGCGAGGATGTCGGCGTCGTACCCCGGTGCCAGGCGCCCCTTGCGATCGCCGAGGCGGCACACCTTAGCCGGGACCGAGGTGACCGCTCGCAGCGCTTCGGCCGGCCGCGTACCCAGGACGGTGGCGAACATCTCGGCCGCCTGCGGCAGGATGTCGAACGGCTTCTGCGGCCCGATGCCGGCGTCGGTGCTGACCACGATGGGTACGCCGAGGGCGTACACGCGGCGGAAGTGGTCCATCAGCAACGGCAGCAGCGCCGCGATGCGCGCAACGGGCGTGGCGCCGGGCTTGATGCCCAGCGTCGCCGACACCACGGCGCCGGATCGAGCCAGCGCTTCGAGGACGTCCGGCCGGTCGGAGAGGCCCTCCTCGCCGAGGAACGTGCAGTGCTCGATGGAGTCGAAGCCGGCCGCGATCGCGTTGGCCACCGCCTCCGCGGCGTGGGCGTGCCCGGCGACCGGGAGCCCGAGCCCGTGCGCCTCCTCGGCGATGGCCTTCAGTTCCAGCGCCGAGTACGCCACCTCGTGGGAGTGCGTACCCGGAGTCAGTTCGCCACCGCTCGCCATGACCTTGATGACGTCGACGCCCCGGGCCGCGTGCTCGCGCACCGCCGCGCGTACGCCGTCCACCCCGTCGGCCTCGCCCCCCAGGTACCAGCAGTGACCCTTGGTAGTGGTGATGGGCGGCCCGGCCGCGACGATATGAGGACCGGCGGCCGGATCGGCGGCGGTCTCCGCCCGTATCAGCAGCGAGAGGTAGTTGCGGTCGCCGAGATCCCGCACCGTCGTGATCCCGGCCGCGAGCGCCGTACGCGCCGCTTTCCGCATGCCTTCCAGCACCTGCTCGTCGGGCGCCTGAGCGAGGCTGCCGACCGGATCGAGGCTGCCGTCGAACGTCAGGTGGACGTGGACGTCGATCAGGCCGGGCAGCAGCATGACATCGCCCAGATCGGTGACCGCCAAGCCGTCCGGCGCTTCGTGACCGACGGCGGCGATCCGCTCGCCGTCGACGACAATCACGGGATCGAGCAGCGGCTCGTCCCCGACCCCGTCGAACAGGCGGGCGGCCCGGAGGGCATAAGGCATGCCGGGATTATCTGATCCGCTGGCTCACGTACGCCATCACCTCGCTGGTGATGTCGTCAATCGGTCTCACGCTGCGCTCGATCCAGGCCAGCAGCAACGCGCCCTCCACGGTGGCGATGACGAACGAGGCAAGCTGCCGAGCGCGGCGACGGGCCGGTGCTCACCCACCTGCTGCCGCTGTCCACATAGGATCTCGTCCGGCCTTGGCGAGGAGGCGGTCGAAGTCGCCAGCACCCGCGGGTACGGCCACCTCCGGACCGAACACCTTCATCTGCCGGGCCATCGGGGCCATCTGATCGACCATCCCGTGCAGCTCGGCCACCACCGCCTCATCCGGCCGGTACGCCTGCCCCGTGGCCACCGCCAGGTCCCACGGGTGCAGCGTCAAGTCGAGCAGCGCCATCTGGCCGACGACGAGCTGCGGCAGTCCCATCCCTGGAGACACACCGTCCAGCGCGGCGGGGTCGGACCACGACTCGATGAGCCGTTCGGTCTCCTTGGCGAACCCGCTACGCCAGTCAGCACCGGTCACGTCCGGTGCCGCCGAGAAATCCGCCGGTTCGCGCCGGGCCAGCGCCTGGAAGTTCACGATCACCTGATACAGGTGGTTCACCAGATCGCGAACCCGAAACTCGTCGCACGGCGTACGCGCGTCGAGTTCGCTGTCGCCGATCCCGTACATCACCGGCAGCGCGGTGTCGGTGGCCGCGCGCAGCAGCCGAGCGATCCTCGTCATCCGGTCACGCTAGGGCGCATGCCCCGCCCGGGTCTTGAAGGAATGCGACCATGGATCCATGCCCGCCCCGTCGCCGCGCCGGGATACCCGGGGGATCGTCGACCCCGGTGAAATGCTGCGCCGCGTCGACTTCCGCCGGATGATGCCCGCGCCCGCGCTGGCGGCCTACGTCGAGCACTACTGGTTTGTCGACTGGGACCTCGACGAGCCCTTCGAGCAGCACGTCGTCGCCCACCCCGCGGTCAACGTGGTGATCATGCAGGCGACCGCCGACGCCCCGGTCTCGGCCGAGATCGCCGGGGTCGCCCGCGACCTGTTCGCCACCAAGCTCGCCGGCCGGGGCTGGGTCCGCGCCGCACAGTTCCGGCCCGGCGGCTTCCGGCCGTTCGCCGGCCACTCGGTCGCGTCGCTCACCGATCGGCGGGTCTCCTTCGACCCTCCCGATCCGTTTCCGCCCGCACCCGACCCGGCCGCCGTTGCCGCGCTCGACCAGCTGTTGCTCAGCCTCGGCCCCGAACCGTCGAACGAGACGGCTCATGTCGCGATGCGGCTGGTCGACGAGGCTCGCCACGACCGTACGCTCACCCGCGTCGACGCGTACGCCGACCGCGCCGGGCTGTCCGTACGCGCCCTCCAGCGGCTGTTCCTCGACTACGTGGGCGTACCGCCGAAGTGGGTGATCCTGCGATACCGCGTACAGGAGGCGATCGAGCGGGCCGCCGTCGATGTCGACTGGGCCGCTCTCGCCACCGAACTCGGCTACAGCGATCAGGCCCACCTCGTTCGCGATTTCACCGCAACGATCGGCGTACCGCCCACGGCCTACGTCCGCGCAGCGATACCGCGGCCGGCTAGATGACGCCCTGGAGGAGCTGGCGGGCCATCACGATGCGCTGCACCTGGTTCGTGCCCTCGTAGATCTGAGTGATCTTGGCGTCGCGCATCATGCGCTCGACCGGGAAGTCCTTGGTGTAGCCGTAGCCGCCGAGCAGCTGCACGGCATCGGTGGTGATCTGCATCGCCGCGTCGGAGGCGAAGCACTTGGCAGCGGCGCCGTAGTAGGTGAGGTCGGCGTCACCGCGCTCGGAGCGGGCGGCCGCGGCGTACGTCAGTTCGCGCGCCGCGGTCAGCTTCATGCCCATGTCGGCGAGGATGAACTGCAGGCCCTGGAAGTCCGCGACGGGCCGGCCGAACTGGCGGCGTTCCCGGACGTACGCCACCGCACAATCGAGGGCACCCTGCGCGATGCCGACCGCCTGGGCGGCGATGGTGACCCGGGTGTGGTCGAGCGTACGCATGGCGGTGCGAAAGCCGGTGCCCTCCTCGCCGATCATGCGGTCGGCCGGGATGCGGACCTGGTCGAGGTAGACCTCGCGGGTCGGCGAGCCCTTGATGCCGAGCTTGCGCTCCGGCGCGCCGAAGGAGACGCCGGGGTCGGATTTCTCGACGACGAAAGCGGAGATGGCCCGGGTGCCCTCGGTGCCGGTCTTGGCGAAGACGGTGTAGTACTCCGAGACCCCGGCGTTGGTGATCCAGCGCTTGACGCCGTTGAGGATCCACTGATCGCCGTCACGTTCCGCGCGGGTCGTCATGCCGCCGGCGTCGCTGCCGGCCTCGGGCTCGGACAGGCAGTAGGAGAACATCGCGTCGCCGCGGGCGACCGGCGGGAGGTAACGGCGCTGGAGATCGGCCGAGCCGGCCAGCATCAATGGCAGGCTCCCCAGTTTGTTAACGGCCGGAATGAGGGAACTGGAGGCACATGCGCGGGCCACCTCTTCGATGACGATCGCGGTCGCCAGCGCGTCCGCACCCGCTCCGCCGTACTCGGCGGGAATGTGCGGCGCGTGGAAGTCGGCGGCACGCAGGGCGTCGTAGCTGGCCTGCGGGAACTCGCCGGTCTCGTCGGCCGCGGCGGCGTGCGGAGCGACCTTGTCCGTGCACAGTTCTCGGACCGCGTCGCGGATGATCTTGTGATCCTCGGACAGCTGGAAGAGATCGAACGACACGGTGCCTCCGGAGTTCGGGTGTTACCGGCGGGTAGCTTCGCCAACTCAAGACTAAACGATGCCTCAGGTTTCCTAGAACCCGGGCACTACCCGTAAGCTTTGCCGGGCTGTAACCCCTCACCGGCGGCTTGCCGCCACTGCACCGTTCTACGGCCCGCGCACGAGACTGGAGATTGAAGGCGTGACGAACCCGTTCCAGAGCACGGTGGTGCCGACCGTATCCGTTACTCCGCCTTCGGGAGCCGCCCGCCCCCGACTGACCTTCATCGGCGCCGGCTACCTCGGCGCCACGTACGCCATCTGCTACGCGGAACTGGGCTACGAGGTACTAGGCGTCGAGATCGACGTTCACAAGGTCGAAGACTTCATGCGGGGCGAGATGCCCTTCCACGAGCCCGGCCTGGACGAGATGCTCAAGCGCAACCTGGCCGCCGGCCGGCTGCGCTTCACGACCTCCTACCAGGAGGCGGCGGACTTCGGCGACGTCCACTTCATCTGCGTCGGTACGCCCCAGCGCTCCGACGGCATGGGCGCGGACCTGCGCTACGTCGAGTCGGCGGTCACCCCGCTGGCCCAGCACCTGACCCGCAAGGCCCTGATCGTGGGCAAGTCGACCGTGCCGGTCGGCACCGCCGAGTGGGTCGAGCAGCTGGTGGCCAAGCACGCCGACCCGGCCCTCGGCGTCGAGGTGGCGTGGAGCCCCGAGTTCCTCCAGGAGGGCTTCGCCGTCGACGACGTCATGCGGCCCAACCGGATCGTGTGGGCGGCCAAGAGCGACTGGGCCGCCGCCATGCTGCACGCCGCTCACAAGGGCGTCTTCGACCTGGCCTCGACCGAGGACCGGGACGTGCCGGTGGTCGCCACCGACTTCGCCACCGCCGAGCTGGTCAAGGTGGCGGCGAACGCCTTCCTGGCCACCAAGATCTCCTTCATCAACGCCATGGCCGAGGTGTGCGAGGCGTCCGGCGGCGATGTGACGCATCTCGCTCGTGCGCTCGGTTACGACCCCCGCATCGGCAACCGCTTCCTGCAGTCGGGCGTCGGCTTCGGCGGCGGCTGCCTGCCCAAGGACATCCGGGCGTTCCAGGCTCGTGCGCAGGAGCTGGGGGCCGGTGAGGCGCTGCGGTTCCTGCACGAGGTGGACCTGATCAACCTGCGCCGCCGGGCCCGCGTCGTCCAGCTCGCGACCGAGCTGCTCGGTCGCCGCCAGGGCCCGGCCGGCCCGGACCTGTCCGGAGCCCGGATTGCGGTGCTGGGCGCGACGTTCAAGTCCAACACCGACGACGTACGCGACTCACCCGCGCTGGCGGTGGCCGGGATGCTCGCCGAGGCGGGCGCTCAGGTGCACGTCTACGACCCGCAGGGTACGGAGAACGCGCGCCGGGTCCACCCGGAGCTGGCGTACGGGAAGTCGCTGACCGAGGCCGTCTCCGGCGCGGATCTGGTGTGCGTACTCACCGACTGGGCCGAGTTCCGCAATGCCGATCCGGTGTCGCTGGGCGAGATCGCCGGCCAGAAGCTCGTCGTGGACGGCAAGAACTGCCTCGACGGCACGGCCTGGGCGGCGGCCGGCTGGACGTATCGCGGCCTCGGGCGCCCCGCCATCCGGTAACCCGCGGAGCAGCCGCGCGGCACGGCGCAATGATTCTGGCGCGCCCTGCGGGGATCGCTGCGCGATCTCCTCGGGCCAGCGCAGTGATTCTGGCGCGCCCTGCGGGGATCGCTGCGCGATCTCCTCGGGCCAGCGCAAT
>Ga0114129_10006101_pt1 | contig 17090 bp, 12 predicted proteins | sample RhiMetdeltSRZDD1_FD_80071 | JGI IMG/M metagenome (GOLD analysis project Ga0114129, IMG submission 80071) | Populus rhizosphere microbial communities from Tennessee, USA - Rhizosphere MetaG P. deltoides SRZDD1 (version 2) (version 2) | ecosystem: Host-associated > Plants > Roots > Rhizosphere >... | reverse complement strand
GAAGCCAAGGCTCTGCTCGCCAACCGGGAGGTGTCCGTTACGCTCGACCCGCGCGCTCTCATTGAGACCGTTCGCTTTTGGACCGTGGTGGGCGACCGAACCATGTTCACCGAGATCAAGCAGGTGCCGCCTGGGCATGCGTTGACATGGCAGCACGGCGAGACCCGGTTGGAGCGGTACTGGGACTGGCCGTTCGCGAGTTCGGTCGAGCCTCTGCACCTCAGGACCGACGCTGATTACTTCGACGCGTTCGACGATGCGTTCTCGCAGGCGGTGAAGCGGCAGACGATGGCTGACGTGGAGGTCGGCGCGTACGTTTCTGGTGGCATCGATTCTTCCGTCATCGTGCACCACCTTGACGGCCTGGCTAGCGAACGGGCGCTGTCGACATTTTCGGTCTCCTTCGACGATCCGGACTACGACGAGTCCGCTGCTCAGGAGGCGGTCGTCCACCACTACGGCACGCGGCATCGGGTCGCGGAGATCCGCGCCGCTGATATCGCCCAGGAGTTTCCAACCGCGGTCTTGCATGCCGAGGCCGCGCTCTTCCGGTCGGCGCCGGTGCCGATGTATCGGCTGTCCAAGGAGGTTCGTGCGGCCGGTATCAAAGTGGTCATGAGCGGAGAGGGAGCGGACGAAGTTCTTCTCGGCTACGATCTCTTCCGCGAGGCGAAGATCCGCAGATTCTGGGCGCGCCAGCCAGACTCCCGTTGCCGGGGTCAGTTGCTCCGCCGTGTCTATGACTACCTGCCACAGTACAGGAATCCGCGCTACTTCAATCTCGTGTTGGACTTTTATCGGCCCACGCTGATGCCGGTTGGCGATCCGCACTATGCGATGGCCGTGCGTTGGAATAACGGGAAGGCGCTCGAAACGTGCTTCAGCCAGGACGTACAGGCCCTGGTGCGCACATATGAACCCACCACTGAGCTCGACCAATGGCTTCCCTGCGGCTATCGCGAGTCCGACGATGTCGTTGAGCGGGCACAGGCGATCGAGGTCATGACGTTACTCGGCAACTACTTGCTGTCGAGCCAAGGTGACCGCATGGCGTTGGCGAACGGCGTGGAAACCAGGTACCCGTACCTCGACCTCGATTTCGTTCGCTTTGCTTCGCGGCTCCCGCAGGGCATGAAGTTGCGCGGGTTGAAGGACAAGTTCATCTTGCGGGAGACGTACGGGGGCATCCTTCCCGAGGCCGTGCGCACACGAAAGAAGTTTGCGTACCAGGCCCCTGAGAAGAAGGCCTTCTTTCCTCGGGGCGCGCTCGTCGACTGGGCGGCGGATCTGCTCAGCCGAGACCGGATTGCTGCCGACGGTATCTTCGATCCGACATACGTCGAACAATATTGCCTCACCCCACCGGCCCGGGACGACGGCCGCCAGAGCTTCCGCAGCAACATGCTTTTCATGGTCGTTCTCTCCACCACTCTCCTTGCCGATCTGTTCGTTCTCAGCCGACCGAGCGTTGGGGCCGAAAGAGCGCCAAGGCTTCGGATCATCGAGCACAATGGTCGGACGACGCCTGAACGTGCGGGGCCTAGCTCCGCTGGTCTGACAATGGCCACGCCGAGTTACGGTGGTGATGGCCCTGTATTCACGATTGAGGAACCTGGCGAAACGTATCTTCAACTGCTCGACGCCGCGCGCGAGCTGTCGGGGCAAATTATCCGGACCTCTCCCGAAGGACTCACCGGCGCCGCACGTTACATTCGTCGCGCCAGCCAGGAACTGGTCGATGCTCGTTCCGCCAGCGGAGAAGCAGCTCTCGCGAGCGGAGGCGCGATCTTCGAGTGTTTGCGCCGCGTGGCCGCGGTGTGGCCGGACATCGCCGCTGGCAGGATGGAGGGCGAGCAGGTCTTTTCAGGAGACCCTGGCTTGTGGAAGCGAGCGATGACCGAATGGCCGATGGGCGGCTTTGCTCGCATGACGGCCGATTTCATGATTGACAGGGACCTCCTCGGCGGACGAGTTCTCGAGCTCGGAGCGGGTGTCGGGAGCTGCAGCACGCTCATCGCCGGTCATGTGTCCGACGGGTTCATTCGCAGCGACTTGCAGCCATTCCTCCTCAAGCGGCAACGAATTGCGGGCACGGTTGAAATGTATGACTTCAATCAACCCGGGCGGTGGCGCGGTTTGGACACGATCTTCGCCGTAAACGCCTTGCACTGCGCCAAGGACAAGGTCGCAACGCTTCACTATCTCTGGGAGATGCTGCGTGCGGGCGGCGTAGTGGTTTTGGGCGAAGGGCAGCCACACACCGACGAGCGCGGCACGCCTTGGGCCCTCAACTCGTTTTTCGGACTATTTCGAGGCTGGTGGGACGTCGGCGGCTTTGTTTCGCGCGAGGACTGGCTCTCCGCGCTCGCTCAGGCCGGCTTTGTCCGGAGCGGATTCGCGATGCGCCGGGCCGGGTATCACTGTCTTGGCGGGGTCATCTGGGCCGCGAAGTGAACACCGCGACGTTGACGTAATCGTAAGGGCCGTATGGGAGCCACAAATCCACTGACGCGCGCGCTTGAGGGCTTATCCGTGCCGCAAGACCGCATCATCTACGTTCATTCGTCGATGGACTGGCTCACCCGCGCAGGGGTCCGTGTCGGCGACGCTCTGGACGCGCTGGTGGAATGGGCGGCTCACGGTGGTGGCACGCTGGTCTTTCCCGCTTTCCCCTTCCGTGGCTCGCACGAGGCCTACCTGCAAAGCCAGCCGGTTTTCGACGTGAGGCGAACTCCTGCGCGGGTGGGACTGCTGAACGAGACCTTTCGCCGCCGCCAGGGGGTGAAGCGAAGCCTCGACCCTGACCTCAGTGTGATTGCCTTCGGTCCTCAAGCTGATGCCGTCGTCGGCTCGGGTTGGACGGGAAAGGATCCGACCGGGGCGGACTCGCCGTTTCAGCGGGTGATCGAGCTGGGCGGCGTGTTACTGGGCTTGGGGGTCAGCTTCAACTACATGAACATGATCCACGTGCTCGACTCCAGATACCGCCATCGCTACCCGTTCGATATCTACTCTCCCTTCGTCTATCGAGCGAGTACGATAGACTCCGATGGGCAACTGCACAACGTCATCAAACACGCCATGCTCAACGAGCTACAAGTCCATATCAAGCCGAGCCAAGTTGTCCAGTTACTGCGGCCGGGTCGCGACGTGTTTCGAAGTCTGAAAGTGGAGGCTTCCGATTTCTTCATTTGGGAACTGACTTCGTGGGAGCGACTGTGCGTCGCGCATGTCGAGCAGGCGCTCGAAGCGGGCGACCTGCCGTGCTGGCTTGTGGAGGTCGAGAGGTACATCACCCCTCGATACTCCGCTTCTCCGGCGGTGAGTTAGCCCTTGAGTGCGCACCGGGAAGCCCTGATACTCGAAAGGGAAGCTTGCGTTCAGGGCCGTGCTGTTCCCTGGCTGAAAGATTATCCGCTTAAGAAGAATTTGAACAGGAAGGAACAACCTTAATTGTATCCTGCGAAAACGGCCGACACTATTCGCGAACACCAGCTCTTCATTGATGCCCATATCGAGCGCTGGCAGATCTTGTTGCAGGATTTGATACGAATACCGAGTTACTTTGAAGGCGAGCACGAGATCGTCAAGAGAGTAGCGCACTATATACAGTCTCTGGGCGTCGAGGTTAACAAGGTCCCTCATATACCGGAAGCTTTGAAAGAGCTAGCGACCGCGCAGTATCCGATCAGTGAGAGACCGGAACGTTCCAGTCTGGTCGCGCGTTTGCGCGGGAGCGGTGGTGGTCGCTCTCTGGTGATCAATACTCATCTGGATGTCGTCCCCGAAGGCGATCCATCAACCTGGACCCATGCTCCCTTCAGCGGCCACATCGATAACGAGCGGAATATCATTTATGGCCGCGGCGCGATGGATGATAAAGCAGGTGTGACCGCTTCGCTGGCCATCCTTGAGACTCTTTCCAAATCCGACGAACAACTGCCCGGGGACGTTATCTTTCAATATGTGCTGGAAGACGAGATCACAGACAACGGCTCGCTCCTCGGGCTGGAAGCAGGATTCGGCGGGGATGCGGCCCTCATCATGGATGGCACGCGAATGGACAAAGGGATCAATCAACATGCCGGTCAGGTTCAGTTTGAAATTGTCCTTAAGGGCAAGCCTGCTTCGGTGAGCGTCTCCCACATGGGCACGAACGCGGCGGAGATGATGGCGCGGCTGGTTATTCATTTGCGCGAAGCGATTTTTGCTCTCAACGACCAGCGACTGCCTCCCTGGGACAGATTTCCCAGCCCCTATCAATTGGTGGTTCAAAAGATTGAAAGCCAGGGCGCGCAACTGACCGTCCCTGATCTGGCTGTCGCCCAGTGCTATGTGACATTCCCTCCGCAAGATAACCTCGCGACGATGCGTGGGCTCTTGCAAGAACAGGTCAGAATATTTTCTACAACGCATAATTTGCCAATCGAACCGCGACTTGATTGGAATGGCTTCGCGACCGAGCCTGTCCAGTCTGATACCGAACAGTTGGAGCAAGTACTTCAGAATAGTGCGACTCGTCTTGGCATGCCTTCGATTGATATCGGCCCCTCAACAGGAACATCAGACATGCGGCACTTTTCTCAGGTCGGAATTCCCTGTGTGCTTTATGGCCCCGGTAACGGCTACAATCCTCATCGTCCCGACGAACACTATTACCTTGAGGACCTGCCCCGGATAATTCTGTTTTATCTCGATTTCATCCATGAATGGTGTGGGCCGGGGTTGAAGTGAAGCCTGAAAGGACGCGAAGAGGTTTTAGTTCCGAACAGCGTCTTTGTTAAGCTACACATCCGGGTGAATTGGATGGATTGGGAGAGAAAATCATAATCTCAAAGGCTGTCATTCCCGCCGCCGGATTAGGTTCGCGGATGCTCCCACTCAACAGGAAAGTTCCAAAAGAGATGTTGCCCGTGGGAAGCAAGCCGATGATTCAACATGTGTTGGAAGAGGCTGTAGCCGCGGGGGTCACACAGATATGCATAGTCATTCGCGAGGGTAAAGAGGTCATCAAAGACTACTTTTGTCTGGGCTACTCGGCGGACCGCAAACCGGAGGGAATTACAGACGAGCTTGAGAGACTGGTCGCGAGCTGTGAGCTGAGCTTTGTTTATCAAGAACGGCCCCTGGGGCTCGGCGACGCGCTCTTGCAGGCTCGCGAGTTTGTCGGAGGCGATGCGTTTGTCATGATGATACCGGATCAATTGATGCGCTCAAGTGTTCCGGCTACGCTTCAGTTGATCCGCAACTGGCAGCCGGGCCAATCTATCTGGTCGAGCCTGCTCCGGCTTCCGAAAAATGAGCTCCCTTTCTTTGCGGGAGCGCGCGGAGTCGAGCTTGCGATGGAGAGCGGCAACGCAGGCGAGTTCGTCGTCAGTCGCCTACAGACTGAAGAAGAGACGCGCGCCGCTTACCGCGACAGTCCTTATGAGCTGCGCGGTTTTGGCCGGACTGTTTATCCGCCGGCGATTTTCGACTACCTAGGCGTGAACTACATCAACCCCAGCACCGGAGAGGTTGACCTGTGGAAGACTTTTCAAGAGAGCGCCGGCGTTATCGCACATCGCGGTGTGCTGCTTGAAGGCGAGCCATTCGATTTAGGTACGTTCGCAGGCTATTATCATTACCTTCCGCGATTTCGAGGGGCAGCGATTTGAGCGCCAAACGAGATTGTACGCTGGCGGTGCTTCAGCCCGGGTACCTTCCCTGGCTCGGATTCTTTGATCAACTGATTCGCTCAGACGTCTTCGTGTTCTACGATGATGTCCAGTTCGATAAGAACGGCTGGCGCAATCGTAATCGGATCAAATCGCCTGCCGGACCACACTGGCTGACCGTACCGGTGCGGATTAACTCTTTGAGCCAGCGTATGCTTGAGACCACGATTGATAACCGGCGGCCGTGGGCCCGTAAGCACGTGGGAACGATCAAGCAGTTCTATGCGAAGGCTCCATATTTGAAGCGCTACCTGCCGGAGCTGGAAGAGCTGTTGATGGGTCGTCGCTGGGAGCGATTGATCGATCTCGATATAGCAGTCACAGAACTATTTTGCTCGTGGCTCACAATTGAGCGCCGAATGACACGCTCCTCCGAGCTGGGAATCAAAGGAGAACGCAGCGAGCGTCTCCTGAACCTCTGTCGGCACTTTGCAGCGCGCCGCTATTTGAGCGGCAACTCCGCGCAAAGTTATCTTGATGTAGATCTGTTCGCAAGCCACGGCATCGAGGTCGAGTGGCAGAATTATAGGCATCCGGTCTATCCACAGCAGCACGGTGACTTCATCCCGCTTATGTCGACGCTTGACCTGCTGCTTAACTGCGGGGACGAAAGTTTAGCCATCATCAGCAGAGGAAGTAGTAGGACGCCAGCATGAAGACTATTTTGGTGACCGGAGGGGCTGGATTCATTGGCAGCAACTTCGTCCGTCATCTCTATAACAAATATCCCGATTATCGACTGCTCGTCGTGGACGCACTTACTTATGCGGGCAACGTGCAGAATTGTCCCGACGGAGCAATGGGTTCGTCGCGTTACGAATTCTGGTATGGCGACGTGCGAAATGGTGAATTGATGGACACGCTCGTTTCGCAGTCGGACGTGGTGGTCCATATGGCTGCGGAGTCGCACGTGACGCGTTCGATCTATGACAACAAGCTCTTCTTCGAGACCGACGTGCTGGGAACGCAGGTGGTCGCTACTGCGATCGTCAAGCATCGCGACCGCATCGAACGCTTCATTCACATTTCGACTTCAGAGGTTTATGGCTCGGCCCTGGCCGAGAAGATGAACGAGGAACATCCCCTGAACCCAATGAGTCCCTATGCCTCGGCCAAGTGTGGGGCCGACCGTTTGGTCTATTCTTACTGGGCCACTTACAATATTCCCGCTGTCGTTGTCAGACCATTCAATAATTACGGTCCTTATCAGCATCTGGAAAAGGCTGTCCCGCGATTCATCACGAGTTGTCTTTTGAATGAGCCGCTCACGGTTCACGGTGATGGCTCAGCTAAGCGCGACTGGATTTTCGTGGAAGAACATTGCGAAGCTTTAGATCGACTGCTGCATACCGACATCAATAGGATTAAAGGCCAGGTTATTAATATTGGCACGGGTGAGGACAAAAGTGTCCTGGAAGTGGCAGAAACCGTGCTGCAGGCTATGAAGCCGTCAGGCAGCCAACTACAGTTCATAGGTGAACGTCCCGGACAGGTCTTCAGACATACGGCGGATAACTCCAAGGTGAGACAATTGATAGGGTGGGAGCCCAGGCTCAGTTTCGAAAAGGGGTTGGAGCGCACGATCCGCTGGTACAAAGACAATGAGTCCTGGTGGCGGCCACAGATGTGGATGCGGCACATCCCGATCATCACCGCCGTGGGCAAGAAGGAGATGCATTGATGGCGACGCGGCTTACAAAGACCCGTGTGCCTTTCTTCATGCATGACCTCGGGCGGGCTGAAGTTGAAGCCGTTGCGGAGGTGCTCGCCAATCCCATTCTGACAACGGGCGAGTGGGTCGCGCGTTTTGAGCAGCGTTTCGCAGACTATCTACAGGCCCGTCATGCGATAGCAATGACGAGCTGCACCGGCGCGTTGCACTTGTCATTGGTGGCCCTGGGCATTGGCCCTGGTGACGAAGTCATCACCACGCCGATGACGTTCATCGCCACGGCCACCGGCATCATACAAGCCGGCGCACGCCCGGTGTTCGTCGATGTCGAGGCAGAAACCGGCAATCTCGATGTGGCGCGGGTCGAGGATGCGATTAATGAACGTACGCGCGCGATTCTGCCTGTCCATCTCTACGGCCAGATGTGTGACATGCGTGCGCTGCGCGAGATCGCCGATCGGCACGGTCTGTTCATCGTCGAGGATGCGGCGCATTGCATTGAGGGCAAACGCAACGGCGTGCGACCTGGAGAACTGGGCGACACGGCCTGCTTCTCTTTTTATGCGACCAAGAATCTAACCTGCGGCGAGGGTGGCGCGGCGGTGACCAACAACGACGAATTGGCTGAGAAGCTTCGGTTGCTCCGCTTGCATGGAATGAACAAGAACGCGAATGATCGCCACAAGGAAGGCTATAAGCATTGGGATATGACGGCGTTTGGCTGGAAGTACAATATGGACAATATTCAGGCTGCCATGTTGCTTCCACAAATGGACAGGTTAGAAGGCAATTGGCGCCGAAGATCTGAACTGGCCGCCGAGTATCAACGGTTGCTGTGGGACATCCCTTTCTTGTCCCAACCGAAAACGGCTGACGGCGTGATCCACGCGTGGCACTTGTTTCCGGTTTGGATCGGTGGCGGACATCGTGACGCGGTGATCGCCGAGCTGCAAAACAGAAATATCGGGGTGATGGTGAATTATCGCGCCATTCACTTGTTACGCTATTTTCGCGAAATGTTCGCGTTTCAGCCTGGCGCCTTTCCCGTCGCGGAACGGCTCGGTGATGCGAGTTTGTCTCTTCCGTTTTATCCAAGCATGCCGTCGGAACATATTGAGACGGTGGTGGACGCTTTGCGCAGCGCCCTCGAAACGGTCCATGACGGCGAGAACTCCGTTTCGGTAAGATGAAGGTTCGGGTGCTTGAAATGCGACGTCAACCGGCTACCACCAGCGACGGCAGCACCGGCGCTTCGACCCGTGTATTACACATTAGCGACACGTTGGGCGGGGGTGGAACGGAACGGTTGATTTGGGATATCGTCCGACTCTCAAACTCTCGCGTTAGACACAAGGTCGTTACGTTCTTCCCCGATGGTTTCTTTGGACCATTTGTGTACGCGGATCCATTGAGGACTGTCGGGGCTTACCGCATGACTGTGCGACCGGCAAGCACGTCCGGCGGCGCGCGCCAAAGCCGCAAGGCCCTGCTTAACGAGAACCACTCCCAATCGCGACCAGTACGTTCTTCGTCGTTAAAGAGAGTCCTGCGTCCAGCCGTTGGAAAGCTGCCAAAGACGTGGAAGCAGGCGGCTGGATCCGTTGTGCAACGCTTTAGGTCGCGTTGTCAGCGGGCGTGGCGCACTCTGCGACTGTACGTGCCCCCGACGTATCGCATTCTGCGCGAGTGCATAAGCTTTCGTCCACATATTATTCACGTGCATGGTTTTCACCCTTTCATCTATGGCGTGTTACTTAAGATCTTCCTGAGACGTTTTGTAGTTCACACTGTGCCGGCGACGGTCGCCCAGATGAACGATCAAGGTACGGAGTGGTTGACGGATCGATACCGCCGGCACCATCGTTACATTGACAAGTTTTTCCTCGCTTCGGCATACCGCGAGCAAATGGTTTCCCTGGGCGTTCCGTCCAAGAAATTTGTGTGCGTAACCGGCGGTGTTGATATGGAAGAAGTCGCCAGGATAAGAAGCGAAACTGCCGACCACCGGCGAAATGTGCGCGCCAGCCTCGGGCTACCACAGGATGCAATCATCGCGCTCTCGATCGGGCGGTGTCACCCGTCAAAAGGCCATCAGTATGTGCTTGAAGCACTACCGGGACTGGTGTCAAGATTCCCGAAACTGCATTGGATTATGCTTGGCGACGGCGAAATGCGACCCGAGCTGGAAACGCGGCGGGCAGAATTAAGCATGGAAGCGCACGCTCACTTCGCTGGGTTCGTGGGGGATCCGCTGCGTTTCTGCGCCGCGGCAGACTTATTTCTACGCACCGCGATTTTTGAAGGTGATAATCTGTCAAGTTATTCGGCACTGGCCATGGGATTGCCGGTCGTGGGCTTTAAAACCGAGAGTGACTGGGACTTTTTACCCCGGGTTGGTCATGGACTATTGGCGACGAACTGTGATGCCGAGGATTTGGCGAAGGCAATCAGCCAGATTCTGTCTTTACCTGATCATGGACGCGAAATGGGTTCGCTTGGCGGGGCGTTTTGCGCCGAGCATCTGGACATTCGGGCAGCCGTTGGAAACTTTGTTTCTACGTACGTGGCATTACGCAATGAGTGATCGCTGACGCGCTGTTTTGAGAGTTAACTAGTCCGATATATCTCGAAATGGATCTTCCATCAGAATTGCGATGTCCCGAACATCGTACGGAACTAAAGCTCGATAACGATAACGCATCCCAGGTCCTCAAGTGCTCGTTAGGATGCGAGTTTCCGATCGTTAATGGAATTCCGCGTTTCGTGTCGCCAGACAACTACGCTGCCGGCTTCGGCCTGCAATGGAAGACGTTCCGCAAGACGCAACTCGACTCCTACACCTGCACGAACATTTCAAGGGAGAGACTGACGCGCTGCCTCGGTGGCTCGCTCGACTTGCTGCGCGGCAAGAGTGTGCTTGAAGTCGGCTGTGGCGCGGGACGCTTCACTGAGTTGATGCTCGCCGCAGGCGCGCGTGTCTTCGCCTGCGATCTCTCATCGGCGGTCGAGGCGAACTACGACAACTGCCGCGAGTGGACGGATTACTTTGTCTGCCAAGCCGATGTGTGCCGAATCCCCGTTGTGCCGCACTCGTTCGACTTTGTTGTCTGCCTCGGCGTCATCCAGCACACTCCCTTACCCGAAGAGACCATCCTGGCGCTTGCCGGCTACGTCAGGCCGGGCGGAACGCTCGTCCTGGACCACTACTCGCACGACTACCCGCGCAACTTTCTACAACGCAATTTGCGGCGACTCCTCATACGTCTGCCGGCGCGCGTTGCCAAGCCGATAGCGCTCGGCCTGGCCCGCGCGCTTCTGCCGCTGCATAGGCTGACGTGGAAGAATCGACGCGGACTTTGGCGTCTGCGCGCACCACTGCTCCGCCAATCCCCGCTCATCGACTACCACGACGCGTACCCGCAACTCGGCGAGAAGTTACTCTCAGAGTGGTCGGTGCTCGACACGCACGACACTCTGACCGACTATTACAAGCACCTGCGCACGACCGGGGAGATAGAGGCCGCCTTGCGCTCGTGCGGGTTTACAGAGATTGAGATCTACTACGGCGGCAACGGGCTAGAAGCGCGTGGTAGAATGCCCGCCGCTCCTGCCGGGCTGGGAGCGGTGACACGGGCTTAGGAAGTTTATGTGCGGCATCTGCGGAGTCTGGGGCGGTGGCGGGCGGGAGGCGGTCGGCGCGATGGTCGCAGCGATGCACCACCGCGGGCCCGACGACAGCGGCTTCCTCACAGACGAGCGTGCCACGCTCGGCATGACGCGGCTCGCGATCATCGACACCAGCAGCGGCGGCCACCAGCCGATGCAGACGCCGGACGGACTCATCTCGGTCGTCTACAACGGCGAGTTTTTCAACTTCCAGGAGGAGCGCGAGCAACTTGAAAAGCAGGGCCACAAGTTCAACTCATCGTCTGATACCGAGGTGGTCCTGCGACTGTATGAACAGTATGGCGATGATTTCCTGCTGAGAATGAGAGGGATGTTCGCGCTGGCGATCTACGATAAACGCAAGGGACCCGGGCTTGAGCGATTGCTGCTGGCGCGCGATCAAATGGGAATTAAACCGCTGCTTTACTCGCGCATTGGCGAGCGTCTGATCTTTGCCTCGGAAATCAAAGCGCTCCTGGCCAGCGGCTTGGTCACTCCGGATGTAGATCCCGTTTCCCTCCGGCTTTTGCTCACATACGGTTCGGTCTACCAGCCGCGAACAATCTTGCGCGACGTAGAGATGTTGCCGCCGGCGCACCGCCTCATAGCGCAGGGGCGAAACGTCAGAGTCGAACGCTACTGGTCGCTGGGGATCGATCGGCGTCACGGTTTGCGCTCGCTTCCGTACGAAGAGCAAGTTAAAGAAGTCTCAGCCGTGCTGGAAGAAGCGGTTCGCCTGCAGATGATCTCGGACGTACCACTCGGCGCATTCCTTTCAGGAGGTCTTGATTCGTCACTGCTGGCCGCATTGATGGCCAGGCAGGTGACCGGCGGCCGGGTGAAGACCTTCTCGGTTGGTTTCGAACAGGAAGGTTTGGAGATGGACGAAACTGACGACGCGGAGCGTACGGCTCGATTCATCGGAACCGATCACACGCGCGTCATAGTCCGGGGCACTGAGGTTCGCGATCGGATCGCGCACATTGCCGCGGGACTTGATCAGCCGACGGTTGATGGCGTCAACAGTTATTTTGTCTCGCTGGCTGCGCGGCAGGCAGTGACCGTGGCGATTTCCGGCACGGGCGGAGACGAGCTGTTCGCGGGCTACCCGTGGTTTGCGCAGATGGCCCAGGAGGAAATTCGTTGGCAGTCCGATCAATCCTGGAAGACGATGGCGCGCACGGCGTTGGCTCCGGCCGTACGTTTGGCGCTCTTCGATTCACTGCCTCCGGGCCGCTTGCGCAGCCGGGTGGAACAACTGCGATACACAACTGACTTTCGCACGCGATACGTTGGCACCTATCACATTTTCGGTCGCGAAGGCGCAGAGGAGTTGCTCGCGGCAAGTCTGCGTGACGAAGCGCAGGCGCGGCGTTCGGCTTACTATGATCTGAGCGGCGCTGATGAGTTGCCGCAGGGTTCGATCATCGAACGAGTTACCGGCGTGTGCCTGCGCGGCTACACAAAGAATCAACTGCTGCGCGACATCGATGCTGCGTCGATGGCCCATTCATTAGAAGTGCGCGTGCCGTATCTCGATCCGGTCGTTGCCGATGTGGCTCTTTCGCTTCCCGACTCTTCCAAGTTAGGAACATCGCCGGAGAGCTGGAACGCTTCGCTCAGCTACCGCGATGCGGGCACTAAACGGGTGCTGCTGGACGTGGCCAGGCCATTGCTCCCGGAAGGCTTTGATCGCAAACCTAAACGCGGGTTTGCGATGCCCTTCGGAAGTTGGCTGCGTGGGCCATTGCAGGAAGTGATGGGTGAGGCGCTATCAGATATCGCAGTACGGCGTCGAGGACTACTCGACTCAAGGGAAGTTGCGGTTGTGCGTGATGAGTTTCTCGCCGGTGGTGCTGACTGGTCGCGCGTTTGGTTGCTTATGATGATCGAAATCTGGGCGCGCGAGGTCCTTGACGGTTCGGCCATTTCGCCTGGGCGCGTTCAGCAGAACGAATTACAGAGCGCGACAACAGCCCGTCGCGGCGCCGCGTAACGGAATTACTGGACAGGTAGTTGTCGACGGCAGCATGAGTCGCAATTTCGAAACAGACCCATATCCAGGCAAGCCCAAAATCCTTTTCGTCGGACTTGGTGATAGCACGCACACCCATGCATGGATTGATCTGTTGCAGGGCGAGCGTTTCAACGTCCGTCTGTTCTCCACGTCCGATGCCGTGCCTCCGAATGACTGGCCCGCGCGGACATATGTAACGGCGTATGAACACGCACCGCTCGATTCCGCGACGCGAGCAACTCTGCATCCGTCAAGTGGCGTGCTGCGTTTTGCGAAGCGAAACGCGGCGCGGACATTTCGGATAGGCCTTCCCGCCATGGTAGAGCGATGGCTGGCGACGATTATTCAAAAGTGGCGTCCGGACGTCATCCACACCTTGGGCTTGGAGTCAGCGGGTGAATATTTTTTTCGAGTGCGCCGCAGTTTCGGGCTCGAAAGTATTGGCAAGTGGGTATTGCAACTGCGTGGGGGTTCTGACCTTGCTCTAAGCCACCTCGATCCTGAGCGTCGTCCGGCAATCGGCGAAGTCTTGCGCGCCTGCGATCAATTGCTCAGCGACAACCAGCAGAATTTCCGCATCGCGCAGGAACTCGGAGTGCGGGAGTCTCAACTGTCGCGCATCGGCACAGTACCGGGGACGGGTGGCGTAGACGTTGACGGTCAGGCAGCTCGGTGGCAGGGCAAGCCTTCGGAGCGTCGGGTGATCTTATGGCCCAAGGTGTACGAGGTGGCTTGGTCGAAGGCCCTGCCTGTCTATGAAGCACTCAAGATGTGTTGGGACAGGTTGCAGCCATGCGAAGTGCACATGCTCGCAATGACTGATGAAGCACGAATGTACTACTGGACATTGCCTGAAACAATTCGGCGAGGTTGCCGAATGAGCGAGAGAGTTCCTCGATCGCAGGCGCTGGAAGCGATGACCGCCGCGCGTGTGCTGCTGGCGCCGTCGCTCGTCGATGGCACGCCAAACTCGATGTTCGAAGCAATGGCCGCCGGGGCGTTGCCGATTGTGTCGCCACTTGAAACCATTCGCGCCGTGGTCGATGAGCGCAACGTCCTATTCGCACGCAATTTGTACCCGGAAGAGATCTCGGCGGCGCTGGTGCGGGCAATGACTGATGATGCCCTGGTGGATGCGGCGGCGGAACGAAATCTCGAACTCGTACGCGAGGTTGCGGACCGGGCGCAAGTCCGCCGCCGCGTCATCGCCTTTTATCATCAGTTAGCGAGCACGAACGCGCCCGGTTTAAGCGGCGAAAAGGTGGCTGGATGAAGGTTCTGATTCTCGGAGGCTCGGGAATGCTGGGCCATAAGGTTTGGCAGACGTTTGCACCTCGCTTCGATACCTACGTAACCTTTCGCGGCGAGTTCGCGCAATACCGGCGCTTTGGCATCTTTGATGAAGCGCGCGCCGTCGATGAAGTGCCGGCGCAAGACTTTGCCGGCGTCGCGCGCGCCGTGGCCACGGTCCAGCCTGATGTCGTCATAAATTGCATCGGCATAGTTAAGCAGGATGCGGCGGCTAAAGATCCGATCACGAGCATCACGGTAAATTCGCTCTTTCCTCATGGTCTCGCGGCTCTTTGTCGCGAGTCCGGTGCTCGGCTGATTCACCTCAGCACTGATTGCGTTTTCTCCGGACGTAAGGGGAACTATTCTGAAAACGATGTTGCCGATGCCCAGGATCTCTACGGGCGCACCAAACTACTCGGTGAGGTTGATGGCGAAGCGTGCCTGACGCTGCGCACATCGATGATTGGCCGCGAACTGCAGGGATCACATGGACTATTGGAGTGGTTCCTTTCGCACGAGGGCAAACGGGTTTCGGGCTTTAAGCGTGCTATCTTCAGTGGTTTTACGACAATGGCTTTGGCGGAACTGATCGCCAACACTATCGCGAACCATGCCGGTCTGCGCGGCCTGTATCACGTGGCCGCACCGGCGATTTCCAAATTTGACCTTCTGACCCTGGTCAAGCAGACTTACGAACTTGCGATTGAGATCAAGCCGGACGAGGATTTTATTTGTGACCGAAGTTTGGATGGCGGGCGCTTCAAAGCTGCAACCGGGTTTCAGGCTCCTTCGTGGCCCGAGATGATCCAGCACCTGCGCGATGACCCTACGCCTTACGACGAAATTCGGAGGATGAATGCTCAAGGATAAGAGAGTAGTGGTAACCGGAGGAACCGGGTCTTTAGGCAAGGTGCTGGTGCGGCGGCTGCTAACCGGCGAGATTGGGTTGCCGCGACAGATCACAGTTTTTTCCCGCGACGAAGCCAAACAACATTCGATGCGATTGGTTTTCCAGAATTTGCGGGCCTCGACTGATGAAGTCATTTACCACAACTTCGAGCGGGTCCTGCAGTTTCGCATCGGTGATGTGCGCGACTTGCATAGCGTGTCCACGGCACTTAGGGACGCCGATGTGGTTTTCAACGCGGCCGCACTCAAACAAGTACCCTCGTGCGAATACTTTCCGTACGAAGCGGTGCAGACAAACATCATCGGCGCTGAAAATATTATTCGGGCAATTCGCGAACACCGGCTGGCGGTCGAAACGGTTGTCGGTATCTCTACCGACAAAGCGTGCAAGCCAGTCAACGTCATGGGCATGACTAAAGCAGTGCAGGAGCGGTTATTCGTGCGCGCCAACCTCGACGCCGGCGACACCCGTTTCATCTCGGTGCGGTATGGGAACGTGCTGGCGTCGCGCGGTTCGGTCATACCTTTGTTTCATGAACAGATTCGGCATGGCGGTCCGGTGACGATCACTACTCCAGACATGACGCGCTTTCTGCTTAGCCTCGAGCAGGCAGTGGACACGGTTTTCGCGGCGTTGCGCGAGGCCCGGCCAGGAGAAACTTACATCCCGCGCGTTCCGTCAGCCAACGTGACAGACGTTGCCAAAGTGCTGATCGCGGACAAAAAGATCGACGTCACCATCACCGGCATTCGACCAGGTGAAAAGGTGCATGAAATCCTTGTTTCAGAAGAAGAAGCACACCGCACAGTTGAGCGCGGCGATTATTACGTTGTTCAACCGATGTTGCCCGAACTGCGTTCGGCTGAGGGGCCGGCTGAGACGCTCGCCCGCGAATACAGTTCAGCAGATAACGTTATGAATGACGTTGAAGTTGCCGATCTGTTGAAGAAGCACAAACTGATGCCCGGCGATCGTCTCGTGTACCAGGAAGACATGCTGGCATGAAGATACTCACGATTTTGGGCACGCGCCCGGAAATAATCCGTCTCAGCCGCATTATTCCCAAGCTGGATCAAGTCGCGGACGCTCACGTACTGGTCCACACTGGACAGAATTACGATCCATCACTCTCGGATGTGTTTCTTGAACAACTTAACGTCCGCAAACCCGATCACTACCTGGGCGCGCGCGGCGAGACGTTCGGTGAACAAATCGGTCAGATTATCGCGCTGTCGGAGCGGGTAATGCGCGACGAGCGACCCGATCGACTACTGGTGCTCGGCGATACGAACAGCGCGCTTTCGGCAATCGTCGCCAAGCGGCTGGGAATATCGGTTTATCACATGGAAGCCGGCAACCGCTGCTACGACGATCGCGTGCCGGAAGAAGTTAATCGTCGCATTGTCGATCACAGCAGCGACGTGTTGATGCCCTACACCGAGCGCAGCCGTATGAACCTGCTCCGCGAAGGCATTGCCGGTCAGCGCATTTTCGTTACCGGTAACCCAATCTACGAAGTGCTGACACACTACGGCGAACAGATCGAAAAGTCGGACGCGCTCACGCGGTTTGCGATTGAACCGCGAAAATATTTTCTGGTTACCATGCATCGAGAGGAAAATGTTGATCTTGAGCCGCGCCTGCGCCTGCTGATCGAGTCTCTTGAAGCGGTGCAACGCGAATATGGCTTTCCGATAATCGTCAGCACGCACCCGCGGACTCGTTCGCTGATGGCGCGGGCGGGCATTGATCCGAATGCGAACAGCGACATTCGTTTTAACGAACCACTTGGTCTGTTCGACTTCATCGCGCTCG
>Ga0114129_10006099_pt1 | contig 17093 bp, 18 predicted proteins | sample RhiMetdeltSRZDD1_FD_80071 | JGI IMG/M metagenome (GOLD analysis project Ga0114129, IMG submission 80071) | Populus rhizosphere microbial communities from Tennessee, USA - Rhizosphere MetaG P. deltoides SRZDD1 (version 2) (version 2) | ecosystem: Host-associated > Plants > Roots > Rhizosphere >... | reverse complement strand
TTGACGATGCACGGGTTCTCGTTCATGACGACGGTGCCTCCTAAGACGCGCGAGTAGAAGTCCCGGGATCTCGCCACCTTGCGGACGGTGATGAACAACGCCACGAGAAGGCCCTGGTTGGGCGCAGGGAGGTTGGCGAGGTCGATGGCTGGCGCAGGCTCTGTCATGAAATCGTTCCTTTCCGGCGGAACTGATGGACGTCGCACAACTCAAGGACAGCAGGTGAACACTGGACGCCCGCCGACCGCGTCAGGCTAGCAGATCATGCACAAGTGCGCGCTTGGCCGGCCCTTCGCTCTGACTAAATCAGCAACTCAGCGCGCGGCGAAAGCTCGTCGCACGATGCTCGGAAGGCCGCGGCTGATTACGTCTGCGCCTTTCTCGGCGAAGCCCATGATGGACCGATCAGCCTCTGCGCGCGCGCCTGGGCTGCGTGGCCGTGTTGTCGACGATCTCGCCGTGCCGGCGAACGATGGCGTCACGGCCGTCCACCCCACGATGATCTTCGTCGAATCCATCATGGACCCGTACGACGCGCTCGCGCCGGTCACCAACAGCAGCAACAATTGGGTCAGATCTCGAGCTCGCTCGGCCCTCTGCCTAGGCCTGCGCCTTGCGCGTCTGTCGCAGGGAGACTCGATTGCCATCCGGATCGAGCGCCGTCACCCGGACCCCAAATGGATAATTTTCGGGTTCCTTGTCGGCGAACTGGACGCCGCGAGAGCGGAGCGTTTCGAAGTCCTTCCGCAAGTCGTCGGATTCGATGATCAGCGGCCCTGGAACCGAAATCTGAGGCGATCCGGTTGTTTCTGCACGTCCGGCGATGCCGGGCCACAGGAGCACCTCTTGGCCTCCCTTTATTCCCATCGTTAGAAATCGGCCCTCAGGGCCTGGGTAGTCAGCACGCTTCTCGAATCCGAATGCCTTCGTGTAGAAGTCAAGCGCCTTGTCCTGGTCCCGGACAAACAGGGTCACGTACATGAGCCTGGTGAACATGTGCACTCTCCATTCGCGGGTGTGTCATGTCCTGCTTCATCGTCTTCATTCGGCTTGACAGATCCCGGTCATTGAATTCATCAGGCTCCGTTTTCCCGAAAGACCGCATGATGACTAGATGTCGAGTTGAAGATTGGAGATGACATTTGGGGCGGGGAGAACTCGATCCGACGGACCTCCAAAGGACTGACGATCGAGACATGGGTCGTTGTGACACGTCTCTGTGTGATCCCTTGGTCCTTCATCGGTTGCGGCTCGCTGATGGGGCGCAGCTCGCCCTGGGCGTACAGCATCGGTCAGCACAGACCGTCGCGTCCTTGTCTCCCAATGTGACAGCGCCTCGAAGGAAACGATTCGTTCTTCATAAAACAATGACAGATCGGTCCTGAAACAGATCCGCGCGACCTGAAGAGCAGCCGAGTCTGGAGCAATGGCGCGAGCGAAGACGCGGTGGCTTCGTTTGGCGAAATCTCGACCGTTGCCGAGCTCGCCCTGAAGGGCCTGTCACAAACGACGCGGTTTCGCCCGTCATGATCTAAATCAACCCGACGAAGGATGTGACAGATGCGCTCACGCTGCGGTAGTCGCTGCAACACGCCTGCTGACCCTTCCGCGTCTGCGAAAGATCGCGTACTGGGTCGCGACTGCACCCGTCCTTCTTGAAACAGCCGTTGGGGCCGAGTGGGACCTGGCGCGCATTTCGTATGTTCGCTCTCAGGGATCCCGTAGTGAGCCACAGATGTCCGAACGCGAGACGAGTCAACGGTACGCAATTGTCGAGGCGCCGTCGATTCTTGGGCTGAAACCCACCGGTGTCGAACGATTGCCTGATGCCTTGCTGAAGAACGGTTTGGCCGAACGGCTGAAGGCACGCCGCACGGAGCGCGTCGATCCACCGCCCTACGGAGCGACACGGGACGACGCAACATTGACGCTCAACGCGCACGCGATCGCGGCGTGGACTCCCCGGCTTGCCGATGCGATCGCACGAGTTCTGATTCGAGGGGAGTTTCCGCTCATTCTCGGCGGCGACTGTTCGATCCTGCTCGGTGCGATGCTGGCCCTCAAACGACGCGGACGCTTCGGTCTGCTGTTCATCGACGGGCATGCAGACTTTTACCAACCAGAAGCAAATCCGAATGGAGAGGCCGCTTCGATGGATCTCGCATTCGCGACAGGCTACGGCCCGCGGCTATTAACACATTTCGACGTGCGCGGCCCGCTGGTCCGGCCAGAAGATACGGTGGCGTTCGGGTTTCGTGATGGTGACGAGCAGCGGCAATATGGCAGCCAGCCGCTACCGTCCGAGATCCTGGCGTTGGATCTGGTGACGGTGCGAACGATGGGCCTCGAACGCGCGGTGGCTGCGGCGCTCGACCGCCTGTCGGCGCCCGCGCTCGATGGGTTCTTCATCCACCTCGATGCTGATTGCCTCGACGACGGCATCATGCCCGCCGTCGATTACCGACTCGCAGGCGGCTTCGATTGGGATGAACTCACGTCAATTCTGGCATCGTCGATGGCGAGTGGTCGCGCAGCTGGCCTGGAGGTCACGATCTACAACCCCGCGCTCGACGCGGACGGCTCAGCGGGGCGCGGTCTCACCGATGCACTTGTCCGGGTGCTCACAATTCCACGGTGAGATGATTAGCCAACCCGAGAACGGTGACATCTGATGCAAACGATCCGAACCGAAACGGTTCAGATCGGTGACTCCAGCATCGTCTTCAGCGTCGCTGGGGAAATCGATCAACCGGCTCTATTGCTCCTGCACGGGTTCGCCGCTGGCATCCCAAAGGCTGAGGATGATCTGAAGCCCTAACTCGCTGATGGCCTTTCGCGCACACTGTCACGGAGTGAGCGCACGGACGAATTGGTCCAGTTCTATGTCGTTGAGATCGGAGACGGCCCAGAAAGTCATCCCAGCGCGCGTCCAGTGACGCACCTGGAAGCCGCGGAGCGTGCGCGTGTCCGTCGGCGCCTCCTCGCCGCTGTCCGCCGCGGGCCACACAAAGACGTTGATGGTGTGTTGCCGGCGCTGATAGACGAGCGCGGCGACCGGGCGACCGGCGAGGTAGTCGAGTCGGCCTCCCACGAGGGGAAAGCCGAGCGGCGCGAGATCGTTCACCGGTGGCGAGAAATCCAACTTGCCGAGGAACCACGGTTTGACCGTGTGCTGATCGGTGGAGCGGACATCAAACAGATGAGTGCCCATCAAGGCCCGCACGTGACTGGCGACGACATCCTCCGCCACCGCGGCAGTGGCGGCGGTCGTCTGCCGCGCCCGGACCGTGCGGATCACCGTCGCGCTACCGAGCGACACTGCCAGCGTGACCATCGCCGCCCACGCGAGGAGCCGCGGCGACACGCGGCCAGGGCGGGGCGCAGTCGCGACGGCGACGCGCAGCCGATCGGGCGCCGCATAGTAGGGGACGCTGCGGATCAGACGGCCGAGGGAGGCTCGCGCAGCGACCCGCCGGCGGCAGGTCGGACAGACGTCGAGATGCGCGCGGACCTCGGCGGCCTCGGCGGCCCCGAGCTCATCGTCGGTGTAGGCGTCAATCAGGCGGTCGACTTCAGGACAATTCACCAGCACCTCCGGTCGTCGGCCCGGGATCAAGCATCGCCAATAGCCGCTCGCGGCCCCGCGCCAGCCGCGACATGACCGTCCCGATCGGGGCTCCGATGACCGCCGCGATCTCCTTATATGACAACCCCTCGAGCTCACGCAGGACGATGACTTCTCGAAAATCGCACGGGAGCTCTTCGATGGCACGCTGCACCCGCTCCACGGCTTGCCGTTGAATCACCAACGCCTCCGGATCGAGTTGTTCGTCACGTCGTTCGTCCTTCACGTCATCAAAGGCCGTGTGTTGATCGGCGTGGCCGACCTTCGAAAAGCGCGCGTACCACGTGTTCCGCACGATGGTGAGCAGCCACGCACGAGCGTCGTTATTCCGTAAGGATGAAAAAAAGCGCAGGGCCCGTACGGCTGCATCCTGCACCACGTCCTCCGCGTCCGCGTCACTTTTCGTCAGCCAGCGCGCATAGTTGAATGCCGCGTCCAAGTGAGGCAGGACGACTTCCTCAAATACACGGTGAGGCATCGTCTACTCCTTAAGACTCGGATCCCCCCGTGGTTATTCCCGAAGGGGAATTCCATCGTTTCAGGAATAGATCTGCCAGCCCCCCGGTCTGCATACCTGAATGGCGCTGACTGGACGTTTACACCCCCTACTGGTGCACTTTCCGATCGCCTTGATTCTGATCGCCGCGATTGCCGAGCTCGTCTCCGTGACCACCAAGTTTCCCGAGTGGCACACGGTCGCGGTGGCGAACGTGCGCGCCGGGTCCGCGTTCGCGGTCGCATCCGCGGGCGCCGGGTGGCTCCTCGCCTCGTCTCGGATCGTCGAGGCGTCCCACGCCCTCGAGTGGCACCGATGGCTGGGACTGATGGCGGCACTCGCCGCCGTCGCGGCGGCCTTGGCCACCAGAGAGATCGACCGGCCGCCGAGGCGGCTCTGGCTGTATCGCATTGCGCTGATCTCGGCGGCGGGGTGCGTCGCCGTTGCCGGTCATTTCGGGGCCGTGCTCGTGTGGGGCGCGGATTTTCTGCGCCCGTAGCCAGGAGGCGTGTGTGACGAAGAACGAGGACGAGAGAGCATTCAAGCAACGCGGGTTCCTGCAGTGCATGGCCTGGGTCGGTACGGGAGTGATATTGACCCTGGTGGGCGGCGTACTAAAGGGCATGCCGATCGAGCAGGCCGCGCACGGCGCGCAGCATGGCGCGGGCGGCCTTCGCTTCGTCCGGGTCGCCGACGTCGCGCTCGAAGGCGGCAAACAGGCCACGTCCGCCGACGGAAAGCAGGTGGTGATGGACAACTTCAGCTTCGCGCCGGCCACGGCCGCCGTGCCGGTCGGGACGACGGTCACGTGGACGAACCACGACGATATCCCGCACAACGTCGTGAGTCCCGAGCAGAAATTCAAGTCGCCGGTGCTCGACACCGACGAAACGTTCTCCCACACCTTCGATGTCGCGGGAACGTACAAGTACTACTGCTCGATCCATCCACGGATGACCGGACAGGTTGTGGTCCGATGACCGGCGGGCGGCGAGCCGCGAAGGTCTCGTTCGGTATGGCGATTATCGCGACCGCGTTGATGGGGCAGCGCATCGCCGCGGCGGATGAACCTGTGCACGAAGTACAGATTGTGGCGAGCCGCTACACATTCGAGCCAGCAACCGTTCAGGTCGTGGCTGGTGAGTCGGTTCGGCTCGTCGTCCGATCGAAAGATGGCACTCATGGCCTCTCAATTCCCAAGCTGAAGATCGACCTGCATATTCCAAACAGCGGTGATCCGGTTACGGCCGAATTCACCGCACCGGCCGCGGGCGAGTACGAAATCGCGTGCTCCGAATTCTGCGGCCGCGGTCACGGCCAGATGAAGGCCGCGCTGGTCACCATCTCGGTCACCAAGACGATTCGTTGAGGCGGAATACAGGCAGTCAGTCCTGCTGGCATTTCGACACTCGCCGAGGAGCGCACACACGTGAAGTACGCGGTACTCGCCGGACGACAATTGTTCTCGGTGATCTTCATGATTGCTTCAGCTGAGCACTTCAGTCCGCGAACGATTGAAGCTGCGGCTGCGCACGGCGTGCCGCTGCCCTACCTGCTCGTGCCACTCTCGGGCATCATCGCGTTGCTCGGAGGGCTCAGCGTCCTCCTTGGTTTTCAGACGAGGTTCGGCGCGTGGCTGCTGGTGATCTTCCTGGTGCCCATCACGGTGATGATGCACAACTTCTGGTCCGTGTCGGATCCGATGACGCTTCAAATCGAGAGGGCGATGTTCATGAAGAACATCACGATGCTCGGCGGTGCACTGGTGATTTGTTATTTCGGCGCCGGTCCGCTGAGCCTGGATGCTCTCATTTCACAAAGGAAAGGACTCATTTCATGACGCGGGTCTCGTCTCGGCTCCGCCCTCCCGTCTTGAATCGTTCCAGTCCCATGTCATCGGCACTACCTAACTCGGGAATAGATTTACCCGCGGCGTGGTCTATGTGAGTGACGTCGGTTATCCGTCATCTGTTCTGGCGGTGGCCGCGGAGCGGTTGCGGTCATGCTCATGCCGGGCGAGATTGCCTGCGCTGGTGAAGGAGGCGTGTGTGGCGAAGGAAGACGAAGACAAGAATGTGGATCGTCGCGGATTTCTGCAGTGTATGGCGTGGGTGGGCACCGGTGCCGTGTGGACGATGTCGAGCGGCGTGCTGAAGGGCATGCCGCTCGGCGAGACGGGGCGCGGGACCATGGCGCACGCGGCCGGCAGCGGCGGCCTTCGGTTCGTGCAGATCAGCGACAGCCACATCGGCTTCGACAAGCCCGCGAATTCCGACGTCACTGCGACACTGGGCGCGTCGATCGCGAAGATCAAGGCCGCTCCAGAGCAGCCGTCCTTCGTGCTGCACACCGGCGATCTTACACATCTGTCAAAGCCGGCCGAATTCGACACGCTGCAGCAGGTGTTGTCCGATCTGTCGGTGCCCGTGTTCTACGTGCCCGGCGAGCACGACGTACTCGAAGACGACGGCAAGAGTTATCTGCAGCGATTCGGGAACGGGACGCAAGGCGCGGGCTGGCACAGCTTCGATCAGAGCGGCGTGCATTTCATTGGCCTCGTGAACGTGGTCAATCTGAAGGCGGGCGGGCTGGGCAGCCTGGGCCAGGAACAGCTCGAATGGCTCGAGAAAGACGTCAAACGTCTCAAGAACAACACGCCCATCGTCGTCTTTGCGCACATTCCTCTGTGGTCGGTGTACCCCGAATGGGGCTGGGGCACCGACGACAGCGCGCAGGCGCTGTCGTACCTGAAACGATTTGGGTCCGTCTCGGTGCTGAATGGCCACATTCACCAGGTGATGCAGAAAGTCGAAGGTCACATCACCTTCCACACCGCGATGTCGACCGCTTTCCCGCAGCCGGCTCCAGGCACGGCGCCATCCCCAGGACCGATGAAGGTCGAGGCGGACCGGTTGAAGAAGGTCCTAGGCCTGTCGCGGATGTCGTTTCACGACGTCAATCATCCGATCGCGATCACGGACGTGCCGCTCGAGGAGTCGACCAAGGCCTCCGCGGGCGATCACGAAGTGGTCGTCGACAGCCGCCGCTTCAACCCCGCCATCACAGCCGTTCCGGTGGGCACGACCGTGACGTGGACGAACCGGGACGGTGTGCCGCACAGCATCGTAAGCGCGGAGCGGCACTTCACGTCGCCGGTACTCGACGCGGACCAGCGATTCTCGCGCCGCTTCGACGTCCCGGGCACCTACACCTATTCCTGCTCGCTCCACCCGAAGATGACCGGACAGATCGTCGTCGGTTAATTGCGTGCATCGAAGAATCTTGAGTGGCGCTGCCAAGAAGGGCGTACGCCTCGCCAGCTCCTTCGCTGCGGGAATAAATCGGGCACCGCCGCTGTCTTTAACGTGACGCCCGACCAGCAATCATCCACGCTGCGCGGTCCGTCGACGAAAGAAGAGGACGACCACTGTGCGTACGTACTCCGGAGCAATGAGCGCTGTTGCGTTCGGTCTCTGTGTCTGGGGCTGTGGCCCCTCTGCCATTTCCAACACGGCGAATCCCGCAGCTCCATCGTCGACGTCGGGATCCATCGTGGTGATTGATGTCGTCGGTGTCGCCGGTCCGGCATCGTTCAGGCCCAATCCTGCGGAAATCGTGGCCGGGCAGATGGTCGTCTGGCGAAACCTCGACAGCGTGACACACCGCATCGGATTCGACGACCGTTCGCTCGACACGGGCAATATCGCCGCTGGGACATCAAGTTCGCCGATGCCGATCGTGAGGGGAGGCCCGTATCACTGCAGGCTTTATCCGGTCTTCACGTCAGGGACGGTAGTCGTCGTTGACAGCCATCCGTGACATTCAGCGATCAGGCGGCCCACCAGTGTGCCCACACGCGGTCCGATGACCATCATCCGGCAGCCAACGCCAACCAACTTCCCAATAAAAAACGGGCCGAAATCTTGAGGATTCCGGCCCGTTCTGTGATTCTTTGCGGCCTTAGCAAACCGCCGCCGTCGGCCACTCGGCCGCCTCACCGTGAACTTCCAGGTGCATACGGGACTCGAGCCATTGCGCCAACCGCGTGGATCGATCTCGTGCCGGAGGTGCCCTGTCGATTTCGGCCGGCGTCGTTCGACGTGAGAATGGAGGGCAGGTGGCGCAGCTCAGCGCGACCAACGGCCGATGATTTCGCCGGCTCCCGAACGTCTAAGCTTCGTAAGTCTCATCGAACCACTGGAGGTGGTACCGTGCGATTCCTCTCGATCTACAAGACTGTCGAAACGAACACCGCGCCCACTCCCGAGCACATGGCGAAGATGGAGCAGCTCATCGACGAGAGCATGAAGGCCGGCGTCCTGCTGGCGACCGAGGGCTGCCTCCCGACGGCCCTTGGCGCGCGCGTCCGCCGCGCCGGCAGCAGCGTGTCGGTGACGGACGGCCCGTTCGCCGAGTCGAAGGAAGTGGTTGGTGGATTCGCCATCCTTCAGGCGAACTCGAAGGAAGAGGCCATCGAGCTGACGAAGAAGTTTCTCGAAGTCGCCGGCGATGGGGAATGCGAAATCCGCCAGCTGTTCACCGCATCCGAAACCGGACCCGGCAGGTCGAAGGAGTGCCTCGCCGAACTCACGGAACAGTTCGCCGGCAGGTAGGGACGGCGCAGTCGGCTGGCCGCTCGCGCCAGCGGCCACCGACTGCGAACGCGTCTCGGAGAGTCGGTACTACTTCTTGCGGGCCGCCTTGCGGCCGCCCTTCTTGCGGCCACCGGCTTTTTTCGCGCCCCGGCCGCGGCCGGCGGCCTTGCGAGCGGCCTTCTTCTTTCCACCGGCCTTTTTCTTCCCGCGCGACCGTCCCGCCGCCTTGCCGCCGCCCGCCTTGCGAGCCCGCGACGCCGACTTTTGCGCGCGCGCGCCGCCGGAGGTCCGCCCGGCCGGCGCGCTCCGGCCGGCATGGCCGCCGGCTTCGGTCTCCTCGCGGCCGCCCAGCTCGCCGAGATCCTCGGACGCCGCCGCTCCCCCGCCGAGCTCGTCGTCCGGCATTTCCATTCCGTTGTCGAAATCGTCCTGCATAGTCGCCTCGTTCCTCGCCTTTATGTGTGCCCCGCATGCGCCGGGGGCGGCCTAGTCTGCTGGAACCGCGAAGGCGGCGTCAAGTTCGCCGTGGAGGGTTCGCTACCGCGAATACAGGTCGAGAATCTGCGCGATCGCGCGGCGGCAGACCGCGCAAAACGGCACGTTGTCGCGCGAGAACATGATGCAGTCGGCCTGCGGACGAAAGTAGCCGCGCGCTTCGTAGTTGGCGCCTTCGAATGCCCCGACGCGATGCGCGTGCGGCCCTTCGTTCAGGAGCGCGGTGTCGTGCCGCTCCTGCTCGCGGAACAACGCGTCCATCTCGGACTCGGGACGATTCGCCGAGCGAATGTCGCGGCGCCGCTGCTGAATCTCTTTCGTATACCGCTCGAACTCCTCCTTCGGCCACGGCGTCGGCAGCGCCGTGCCGGGCGTCGCGAGATCCTTCCATTTCAGGCTCGCCGGATCGAGCAGGGCGGTGACGTTCGGCTCCCACGGCTCGACGCGATCGGTCGCCGGAAGATACGCGACGTCCGACGTGTAGTACTCGTCCGCGAGCCCGGCGATGTGGTGGCCGAACTCGTGAACGAAGATGTACGGCGCCCACACGCTGTCGGCGGCGACCGTGCTGTAGAGACCGTAGATTCCGCCGCCGCCGTACGTCGCGCTGTTGACGAGGATCTCGACCACCTCGTACGGAGCATTCGCGGCGACATCTCGGAACCGCTTGTTCTCGAACGTCAGCACGTACCGTTCGGAGTCGAACGCGTCGTACGTGGATCCGATCGGCGATCGACGGTAGATGCGTTGCGACGGACGCGAAATTCCGGACTGCGCGGCGGCAGGAGCGAGCCCCCACACGTTGATGTCGCGCTGCCGCTCGCTGAACGGCGACGTGGCGAACAACGTCGTCACGAGCCGCCGCGCGTCGCGCTCGAACTTGCCGCGCTCGGCGGCCGTGTAGCCGTCGCCCAGGATCAGGAAATCGAGCTTCGTCGCCGGATCGCCGCTCTCGTGCAGCTTGATGAGCGGCCCCGCGTCGGTCGCAGCCGTGTTGCGCAGCACGAACTTGTCGGCGGGATCGACGGTCACGGTCCATGCGTCGCGGAACGCATTCAATGAATCACGCTTCCTGACTACGACGCGGAACGGCGCCATCGGAGCCGGAAACCGGAGGGACTCCTCGAACGTGCGATCGATCTTCTGGGCTTCGCCGGTGGTCTCCCACTCGCCGTAGATCGAGCTGAACCCGCGCGAGTAGAGCGTGCGATGGCTGGCCGCGTCGACGACTTCGAAGAAGTACTTGCCGCGGTTCGTGTCGTCGATCGGCCGCGACGGATTGCCCGGCCACGGCAGCGGCTCGACGACGACGCGGTCGAGGCTGAACCGCTCTTCGCGCGCGTTGCCCGTGTGATAGAAGTCCAGCCGCATCGTCTCCGCGGCGCGCGCGGCCGATGCATTGAAAACGATGAGGAGGACGCCGATCCATTTCATAGCTGACGCACGACCGGCGAGGCCTGCCTCCGTCCCAGTAAGTACACGAACGCGCCGATCGCGACGAGCGCCAGCGACGCGCCGACGACCTTCACCACCGCGAGCGGCTTGTTGGGCTCCTCGTCGGGCGGCACGCACGCGAGCACGATCGAAATGGCGGTGACGATGAAGCCGACGGACGCGAGGCCGATCGCGACCGCAGGTCCACCGGGCACGCGGATCACCTCAGGGCCCGCGGGCTCGCGCTGGAGCACGATCAACGCCGCGAACATGAACAGAAACGGAATGAAGTAGGCGATGATGCCCATGCTGACCAGCGCGTCGTATGCGCCGCGCACGGACGTGCCTGCCTGTCCAAGGAAAATAAACAGCGCGGCAATCGCCGCCTGCACGAGCAGCGCGACGTAAGGCGTCCGCCAGCGCGGGTGCAGCCGGCCGAACGCCTCGGGCAGAAATCGATCGATGCCGGCGACGAACGGCAGCCGGGCCGTCGCCGCAAACCATCCGCCGACGCCGCCGAGCGCATTCAGCGTGACGAACGCCGCCGTAATCGGCGCGAGCCAGCCGATGCCGACCCTCATCGTGATCGCCTGAATCGCCTGCGAGATTCCCTGCAATCCGGTCACCTGCTCTTTCGGGATCGCGACGAGCACGCTGAACGTGCCCACCAGATAGAGCACCGTCATGACCGCGCCCGCCGCCAGTACCGCGCGCGGAATCGTTCGCCGCGCGTCCTCGATCTCCTCGCCCATCGTCGACGCGCTTTCGACGCCGCCGAACGCGAACGCAATCGTGGACCAGAAGATCACGTCCTTCAGTCCGGTGCTCGGCACGAGCGTTGCCGGTGTGATCGGCGTCGCCGATCCGAACCGATTCCACGCGATCGCTCCGAGCACGATCAGCACCGCCGCGGGGATCCAGCTCGCCATCGCGCCGACGTTGTTGAGCCACTTGCCGACGTTCAGCCCGACGACGTTGAGTGTGACCGCCAGCGTGAGACCTGACATCGCGACGGCAATGAAGTACGTGCTGTTGCTCGACAACGTCTGCCACGACGGCCCGCCGACGAAGAGCGCGTTCCCCGCGGCGAAGTACAACAGGCCGGGGAAGAAGGGCAGATTCGATCCCCAGTACGTCCAGCCGGTGATGAACGCGGCGAACGGCCCGAAGGCGCGCTTGCTCCATACGTACACGCCGCCCTCCTCCGGATATCGCGACGACAATTCGAGGACGGTGAAGACGAGCGGCACGAAAAAGCCGAGCGCGGCCACGATCCAGATGACGAGCGCGCTCGGCCCCGCGGCCGCCGCCGTCGCGATCCAGCGCATGCTGAAGCCGGTGACCAGATAAAAGAGAAAGAGATCCCTGAACGTGAGGACGCGGCGCAGCGAGACGCTCATCGCGCGGCCATGTTATGCGGGCGGGCGTTCGGCGCGCCATCGCGTGCCGGCGAGGACGAAGCGGGTTTCGGCCGGCTGCTCCGGATCCGCGATGTCCCGATACAACGGATCGCCCGGGAGGAGCAGCATCCGCGCTCCGTCTGTGTCGACGACCCGGGGCTGGCGGCGGACGATCCGCCGGCGGCGCGCCCACGTCAGCGCATCGTCAACCGTCGTGAACGGCTCGAGCTCGCGAAGCGTCGTCCACGTCGGCGGCGGGAGCACGATATCGCCTCGAAGCGACTGCGCAAGCGCCGCGGCCGGTGTCAGCCAGATGCTGTGCGTCGTTTCGGTCTCGTCGTGCGCCGGCGTCTGCTCCGGCGGCACGCGCGTCATGAAGAACCGCGTGTCGAACTGCCGGGTATCGATGGGCGGCGTCACCCAGTGTGCGAACAGCACGAGCGCATCGAGCGCCAGACGCAGGCCTTCATTCGCCACGATCGCATGAAAGGTCGACCGGCCGCCATGAACGTCGCCGCGATACCGCTTGAACCGCTCGTGCGCGGCACCCGCGAGCGGCACGATCCGGCCCGTCCCATCGCGCGCGACCAACACACCCGCTTCCTCGAAGAGCTCGCGCGCGGCCGCCACGTGATAGGCGACCGCGTCGGCCGGATCGCTCTCATGCAATTGTCGTCGCGCGTGGTCGACGCCGTCGCACCACGACGTATCGCCCTCGCGATCCGCCGCGTCCACGCGTCCGCCGGGGAACACGTGCGCGCCGCCCATGAATGCGGTTCCTTCGTGCCGCCGCACCATGAACACTTCGGGTCCGTGGGGCGCGTCGCGCAGCACGACGACAGTCGAGGCGGGACGCGGGTTCGCGGCGACGGCGTCAGGCACGAGTGACAATATTAGTAGATGCCGACGGCCGCTTCGGGCATGGACCTGAACGGAAAGATCGCCGCGCTGCTGCGCGACTTCGCCGCGATTCAGAAATCCCGGCCGAGCATGTGGGGATACAAGCGCGCGGCCTCTGCGATCCTGGCGCTCGAGGTGCCGATCGAATCGCTGCTGCAGCCGGACGGCACCCTGCGCAAGATCGCGAACATCGGACCGTCGTCGACGCGAATCATCCTCGAGGTGCTCAAGACGGGATCGTCGCCGACGATCGAGGACGCGATTCTGGCGAGCGGCCAGAAAAGCGATATCGAACGTCGGCGACATCTCCGCGGGCACTACCTGAGTCGCGCGCAGGTCGTCGCCGCGCTGAAGAATCAGAAGCTGTCGGGCCCTCGCCCCGCCGACTACCGCGGCGATCTGCAGATGCACTCGGTCTACAGCGACGGCAGTCAGACGCTCGACGAGATCGTCAAGGCAGGAATCAAACGAGGCTACGCGTACTGCGCGGTGACCGATCATTCGTACGGGCTGCCGATCGCCGGCGGCGTCTCGATGACCGAGCTGGCGAACCAGCACGCCGAGATCGATCGGCTGAACGCGCGGTTCAAAGGTAAGTTCCGACTGCTGAAAGGCATCGAGGCGAACATCCGTGCCGACGGCGCGCCGGACATGACGGCCGAGGAGCTGCGCCAGCTCGAGGTCGTCGTCGCGGCGCCGCACTCGACTCTCCGGTCGACGGCGGACCAGACGAATCGGATGCTGGCTGCGGTTCGGACGCGCGGCGTGCACATCCTCGGTCACCCGCGCGGCCGGATGTACGGCTCGCGGCCGGGCGTCACCGCGGACTGGGATCGTGTGTTCGAGGCGGCGGCAAAATCGGGGATCGCGATCGAAATCGACGGCGATCCGGCGCGGCAGGACCTGGACTATGATCTCGCGCGGCGGGCGATCGAAGCGGGCTGTCTCTTCGCGCTCGACAGCGACGCGCACTCCACCCGCGAGCTGCGCTACGCGGAGACGGCGATCGCGCACGCGCGCCTCGCCGGTGTTCCGAAAGAGCGCGTCATCAACTGCTGGCCGCTCGAGCGATTGCTGGAGTGGGCGCGATCACGGTCCGGCTAAAGCCGGACATTACGTACGTGAAAGGCACGTCCCCGATCGTAGTGTCCGCCTTCAGGCGGACCGTGGGCAGTAGTGTCCGCCTTCAGGCGGACCGTGGACAAAGCCACAACGAACGACCCGTGATCTCGCGATGATCGAGCCCGGCGGCGCGATCGAGCTTCGCCACGATCGGAGGCAAGTCGGCCCTGAACCGCCACTCGTCGGCGCGGCCGCCGGCCGCGATGAACGCCTCGCGCCATCGATTCCACCACGGCGCCACGAACCCGGCGAGCGGCTCGACGATCAGCACCGAATCGCCGTCGCGCCCTCGCTGAACAAGACGCGACAGCATCGCATCGCGCTCGGAATCCGCGAGCTCGTTCATCGTGAACGCCGCTACGATCGACGATCGTTCTCTGGGAAAGACGACGCGTGCGACGTCGCCGCGCTGCGTCTGCGCGTGGACGTCGAATGCCCGGTACGTGCGCGCCGCTTCGCCGAGCGCCCACGGGTTGCGGTCGATCCCGACGACCCGCCGAATCGACCGGTCGCTGCTCGCCCAGGCGGCGCCCGCCACACCCGTTCCGCATCCGAGGTCGAAGAGCGTCGGCGCCGCACGCTCCGACGCGAGTGCCGCCACCGAATGCGCCACCAGCAGAAAGTGAAGCGGCGCGTAAAAAAGCGCGAAAGCGGCGCGTTTTCCTGCACCGGTGAGCGCAGCGCCACGCGAGATGCCGCCGCGGCGTTCGACATACGTGGACGACAGCGCGCGAAGCGCCCGCGACACTTCGGCGAACGTCAGGTCGGCGAGGTGCCGCCCCTCGAGGCCGGCGACCCAGGCTTCAAAGCGCGCGTCGGTGCTCGAGCCATTCACGGACGGATGAGTTTACGCTTACAGGTATCCAAATTGCTTGGTAGTAACCGCACGATTCGATTGGAGGATTCGATGACGACAGCTCGCAAGTCTCTCGTGGGTGTCCTGGCGTTCCTGTTGATGGCCGGCTCCGCGTTTGCCGATCAGCAGCACATCGTCAGCCCGCCGCAGATCGCCGCAACCGTTGCCGACCGTGTCGCTGCGCAGGATGCGGACCGGGCCGCCGTCCGCGACGCGCTGGCACGGCCGGACGTGCGCGGCGTGGCCGCGACGATGGGCGTCGACGCCAGACGTCTCGACGCCGCTGTTGATCTGTTGAGCGGGGCCGATCTCGAACAGGCGGCGGCGACCGCGCGCCAGGTCAACGACCAGATGGTTGGCGGCGCATCGACCATCGTGATCTCGACGACCACGATCATCATCATCCTGCTCGTCGTCATCCTTCTGATCGTCATCGCCAAGTAGCCACGCCACGCATGCTGGCAGCCATTGCCGCCGCCGTCTCGGCGCTGTCGCTCGCCTCGTCTGCGATCGACGTGCCGTTCGTGCCGCAGACCGACGCGCTGTGCGGCGGCGCGGCGGCGGCGATGGTGCTGCGCTACTGGGGCGACGCGCATGCGGACGCCCGGCAGTTTACCTCCCTCATCATTCGGGACCGCCGGGGCGCGGCCGGAATCGGCAGCGAGACGCTCGTCGGTGCCGTTCGAGCGCGCGGATGGCAGGTCGAGCAGAGCGAAAGCTCGGTCGACGCGCTGCGGACGCGGCTGGCCGCGCGTCAGCCCGTCATCGTACTGCTCGCTGAGAGGCGGAACCGTTATCACTACGTCGTTGTCGTGGGTGCACGCGACGGCGCGATCATCGTGCACGATCCCTCATGGGGTCCGTCGCGCGCACTCGACGTGGCCGAGTTCGAGCGACGATGGAGCGCGTCGCGCAACTGGTCGGCGGTCGTGCTGCCATCCGAAATTCGACCTGCGACGCGAGCCGTCACCGACGCTGCGGTCGACGTCGCTGCCGGGTCCACAGGACCCAGCCTACATCTGGCTGCCGGGTCCACAGGACCCGGCCTACATCTGGCTGCCGCCGCTGCAGTCGAAGATGCGTGCGCCGATCGGCTGGATGCCGCGATCGATCGCGTTCGCGATCTCGGACTCGATCGCGCCGACGAGATCCTCAATGCGGTTCGCGCAGAATGTCCGCGGTCAGCGGGTCCGCTGCGCGAGCTCGCCGGCGTGCGATTCGTTCAGCGCCGGTGGTCCGATTCCGCGGCGCTGGCACGCGACGCGCTGACACGTTCGCCGGGAGATCCCTATTCGCTCGAGCTCCTCGCCGCCAGCCTCTTCATGCAGGAGGATGCGAGCGGCGCCCTGCGCGCGTGGAACCAGATTGGCAAGCCGCGGCTCGACGTCGTGAAGGTCACCGGCGTGACGCGGTCGCGATATCAGGCCATCACCGACGCGCTGGCACTCACGCCGGGCTCGATGCTCACGGCCGACGCATTCCTGAAAGCGACACGCCGCGCGGAAGAGTACCCGGGTCATGCGATGGCCCGGCTCGATGTTCGTCCCGAGCAGGACGGGTTCGCGTCGGTCGACGTGGCGATTGCCGAACGCGATGCGCACCCGCGCGGCTGGATCGAGTGGACGGGCGCCGCGGCTCGCGCCGGGATCGATCGGGAAGCGTCCGTCGACATACCAGGGTCCACGGGTCAGGGCGAGATGTGGTCCGCCGAGTGGCGCTGGTGGAGCCATCGTCCGCGTGTCGCGATCGGCTTCGCCGCGCCGCGAGTCGGCAACCTGTTCGGCGTCTGGCGTGTGGAGGGAAGCTGGGAAGAAGAAACGTACGCGACCGCGACGTCAGTCGCCCGGCAATCTCGCGGTCACGCAGGATTGATCGTGAGCGATTGGGCGACCGGCAACGTGCGGTACACGCTCGAGTCCGGCTTCGACACGTGGGATCGCCGCTTTCGCACCGCATCGATGGGCGCGTCGATCGAACGGCGCTGGCTCGACGACCGCGCCGCCGTCGCGGCGAGCGGTACGACGTGGATGCCGATCGGAGACGGCAGCCGGTTCACCGCCGTCGGAATCCGCGGAGACTTCCGGACGGCCGTCCAGCCGCGACGCTGGGTCTATCGAGCGACGGTCGGAACCGATTACGTCACGGACGCCGCGCCGATGATGCTCTGGCC
>Ga0114129_10006098_pt1 | contig 17095 bp, 10 predicted proteins | sample RhiMetdeltSRZDD1_FD_80071 | JGI IMG/M metagenome (GOLD analysis project Ga0114129, IMG submission 80071) | Populus rhizosphere microbial communities from Tennessee, USA - Rhizosphere MetaG P. deltoides SRZDD1 (version 2) (version 2) | ecosystem: Host-associated > Plants > Roots > Rhizosphere >... | reverse complement strand
TACCCGGCGTATTCCGCGACGGCGCTCCATGCGGTTCCTCCGGCCGTGATGGCAGTCGGGGCGATGCTGGGTGGCACTTATGCGTTCCTGAAGCGGAGAGCGGCTGGCCTTGCGAAACAGCGCGTGCATGGCACGGTGGACGATCACGATCATCATCCCGAGTTCGAGCTGCTCCAGCACAAGCTGTGGACGCCGTTCAATCTCGTGATGCTGGCGTTGATCGTCTTCGGCGTGCTGTCACTCGCGGCCCGGTTTGTGCTCGGCCTGGGTGGCAGCACTCAGCTGTCGGACACCTACGCCTGGGGCCTCTGGATCGTGTTCGACCTGGTCTGGATTGCAGTGGCAGCCGGGGCGTTCGCCACGGCGGGGCTAATCTACGTCCTGCAGCGCAAGGATCTCTACTCCATGGGGCGCGCCGCAGTGCTCATGGGGCTCCTCAGTTACTCGTTCGTGACGGTGACGCTGCTCGCCGACCTCGGCCTGCCGTGGCATGCCTATCAGCTCGCGCTGCAGGCTCCCGAGCAGTCGGCCATGTTCGAGGTGTCGTGGTGCGTGTCGCTCTACGTCACGATCCTGCTCATCGAGTTCCTGCCGGTTCCGCTCGAGCGATGGGGGTTGCACAAGGCGATGGAGCTATGGCGCCGCTGGTCGGGTGCCTATGTCGCCGTCGCGGTGTCCCTGTTCGTCTTCCTGCTCTCGCGCAACCTCGTCTACACCGCCGTCGCCCTGGCGATCTTCTCGTTCCTGGCCTGGAGCTTCCGGGAAGCGGGCAGGAGGGGCGAGCCGATCATGCTGGCCATTGCCGCGGTGACCTTCTCGGCGATGCACCAGAGCTCGCTGGGATCGCTGTTCCTCCTGATGCCCGGCTCGCTCGCGCCGCAGTGGTGGTCTCCGGTGATGCCGGTCTCGTTCTTCCTGTCCTCGATCGCGGCCGGCCTCGGGCTGGTCATCCTCGTCGAGATGTGGATAGCAAAGGCCTGGAAGCGGCAGCTGCGCATGGCGCAGCTCGCCGCCCTGGGACAGATCATGGTCTGGGCGCTGCTGGTCTATGCCGTCTTCAGGCTGGGGGACATGGCTGTCCGCGGCCAGTTCGCGACCGCATTCTCTGGCAGGGACGGCGCACTGTTCATCACGGAAGTCCTGTTCGGAGTCATCCTCCCGCTGGCGCTCCTGTCGCGGCGATCGGCGCGAACGCAGCCGTCCATGCTCGCACTCGGCGCCTTCCTCACGACCGCCGGAATCGTGTTCAACCGGATGAACGTCGTTCTGTTCGCGATGCACTTGAAGGGATCGATGCCTCAGATCTCCCCGGAGACGTACCGGCCGACGGTCATCGAATGGGGCATCTCGATCGGCCTCATCGCCGCCACCATCTTCCTGTTCGGGCTTGCCGCGCGGCTCATGCCGGTGCTGCCGAAGGAAGAGGTCGCAGCACACGTGTGACTCTCATGAACTACGACGCCTGGCTGGCGCGGCATCCCTATCTGCAGCCGGTCGCCGACCTTCGTGTCCTCGTCGACACCGCCGCCCGCCGAGTCGCGGGCGGCGTGATTCGCGAGCCGGATTGGGAAGCGTACCTCGACGACTTCCAGGCAGGCGTTCCGCTCCTGGGAAGCGAGCGCGCTGCGGTCGGCCTCGACGATCCATTGAAAATCGTCCGAGGCATGCTCGACGCGTTGCTGCCGCTGCCGGTCCTACCCGGGCTGGCCGGGCAGTGCGACGCGCTCCGGGCGGAACTCGTGCGGTCAGGGCAGGATCAGACCCGTGGGGGAGCGGGGTCCGACCCCGCCCTGACCCCGGCGGATCGCGGTTTGTTTCGCTGCCTCCTGTGGGCCGTCCTGGCGCGCGACCTCGGAGCGGTCGTTGTCGCCTTCGCGCGCTGGCGGGACGAGGAGCGCTGGCTCCGTAACTACTGCCCGACCTGCGGTGAAGCACCGGCAATGGGACAGCTGATCGGGAAGGAGCCGGGCCGCATGCGAATGCTGGCCTGCGGCTGCTGCGGAACGCGCTGGCGCTACCGGAGGACGGGGTGCCCGTTCTGCGAACGCACCGACGATCACCGGCTCGCGGTGGTGGGAGTGGAAGGCGAGAGCGGTCTCCGCATCGACTACTGCGACGGCTGTCATGGGTATCTGAAGACTTACGATGGTGAGGGCAGCGAAACCGTGCTGCTGGCGGACTGGACCTCACTGCATCTAGACTTGCTCGCGCGCGAACGCGGACTGAAGCGGATGGCGGCGTCCCTGTACGAGGTCGAAGCGTGACGTCTGTCCGCGGCCGCAGGCCGTGGACGCGGCCGCGTGATGCCTTTGGGGGCAGATCTTGTATTTCAACATCCGGCCCATGTTGAAATACAAGATCTGACCCCGAGCCCGGCGGGGGGTGGGGAACCGATGAGTGAGTCAGTCCGGTCAGTTGAAATCGTCCGCGTCGGGCGGGTCCCGGCCGCTGCCACCGACGTCGCGGCGACCGAGGAGCCGCTCGAGATTCGGCTCGATGGTCAGTCCTTCGTCGTGACCATGCGCACACCCGGCGCGGACCCCGACCTCGCTGCCGGATTCCTGCTGTCGGAACAGATCGTTCGTGCCGCCGGTGACATCGCCGATATCCGGCATTGCCCCCCCAACGACAACATTCTTTATGTGACGCTGGCAGACGAGGCCGCCATGCGTGCCGCCGAAGCGATGAACGGCCGCAGGCACGTGACCACGACCTCCGCGTGTGGTGTGTGCGGGCGGCGATCGATCGATGACCTGATGAACGGCGCGCGTAAGGTCGAAAGCTCGATGTCGGTGGGACGGCGTGTAATCGAGGAACTCCCGGGCGCGTTGCGAGCGGCCCAGCGCGCCTTCGATCAGACCGGCGGCCTCCACGCGGCCGGTTTGTTCGATGCCGGAGGCGCGCTGCTTCGAATCGCCGAGGACGTCGGAAGACACAACGCGGTCGACAAGGTCCTCGGCGCCGAGCTCCGCTCCGGCCGGCTGCCACTCGCGGACCGCATCCTCTTCGTCAGCGGCCGAACCTCGTTCGAGATCATTCAGAAGGCCGTGATGGCTGGTATCGCGGTGATCGCGGCGGTGTCGGCTCCGTCGAGCCTGGCGATCGATTTGGCACGTGACGCAAATGTCACATTGATCGGGTTCGTCCGCGGGGCGACGTTCAACATCTACGCAGCGCCGGAGCGGGTTGTGCTCCAGACAGTCGGCCGGGCCTGAAGGCCCGGCCCTACGCAATCGGCCGGGCCTCAAAGGCCCGGCCCTACGTAATCGGCGCGCCTCAAGGCCCGGCTCTACACCCGTAACGTTTTGTAGGGCCGGGCCTTCAGGCCCGGCCGAACTCGCCCCACGGTATCCCGGCGGACCTCCGGTCGGATGGAGCGCCGATCTTGTCGTGCAGGGACCTCTGGTGTTCGTAAGCCAGAAATCATTCTCCTTTCAGCAAGTTAGCGCGCCAAGCGCCAGCGCCAGGTCCGGCACATCGACTGCTTTAGAAGCCCTGCCATCCACTCGTCCAAACAAGTTCGCGACGCCGTGTCATGAAATCGCGAAGCATGACGAGATGGACGAGTTGTACCGGAGCCCGGAGAACGCGGACGTGAACGGAGCCACCAGGACGGCGGCGATCGCGTGGTTGATCACGGCGGTCTACTACTTCTATCAGTACACGCTGCGATCCGCGCCGAGCGTGATGATGCCCGAGCTCGGCGGCGCGTTCGGGCTGACCGCGATGGGCGTCGCATCCCTGGTGGGTCTCTTCTACTACGCGTACTCGCCCTTCAGCCTGGTGGCGGGCGTGGCGATGGATCGGATCGGACCGCGCCGCGTCATCCCGATCGGCGCGGCTACGGTCGGGGTGGGGGCACTGTTGTTCGGATCCGGCAGCAGCGACCTGGCGAGCATCGGACGATTGCTGCAGGGCGCCGGCGGCGTCTTCGCGCTGATTGGCGCCGCCTACATCGCCACGACCAACTTTCCGGCGTCCCGCGCCGCGACGCTGATTGGCGCTACCCAGATGTTCGGCATGGCCGGCGGGTCCGCAGGCCAGTTCGTCGTGGGTCCGATGATCGCCTCCGGCGTGTCCTGGAACGCGTTCTGGATCGCGATGGGCCTGGCCGGACTCGCCATCAGTGCCCTGCTGTTTGTGTTTTTGCCGAAGCCGGTGCCGAAGCCTCCGTCGGCTGACGGACTCAAAGGGCCACTCCGGGACATGAAGACCGTGTTCCTGAATCCGCAATCGATCCTGTGCGGCATCATCGCCGGGCTGATCTTCATTCCCACGACCATCTTCGACATGGTGTGGGGCGTCCGCTACCTGCAGGATGCGCGCGGCTTCGACTATGGCACCGCGGTGATGCGATCGGCGATGGTGCCGTTCGGCTGGATCATCGGCTGCCCGTTGCTCGGTTTCATCTCGGATCGCATCGGCCGGCGCAAGCCCGTCATCGTCGCCGGGGCCGGCGTGCTGTTCGGGTGCCTCGCCTGGATTCTCTACGGTCCCGCCGACGTGCTGCCGCCTTACGTCCTGGCCCTGGTCGCCGGGGTCGGGTCGGGCGCGGCGATGCTGCCCTACACCGTGATCAAGGAAGCGAACCCGCCGAACGTGAGCGGCACCGCGACCGGCGTGGTCAACTTCATCAACTTCACTTTCAGCGCGCTGCTCGGCCCCGTCTTCGGCGGCCTGCTGATGTCTGCGAAAGGCGAGGCAGCGGGCATGACGCTCGAGCATTACCAGACGGCATTCGTGCCGATGCTCTACGGCGTCGCGCTGGCGATCGTGCTCACCCTCATTCTCAAGGAAACGGGACCTGCGGCGGCGCGGCCGGCGATCCCGATTACCGTGCGCGAGGCAACATGACACAACGAACCGGAACCGGAAAATACGAACAGCTGCTGGCACGCTGCCAGACTCTCACGCCGGTGCCGACCGCGGTCGCCCACCCCTGTGAAGAGACGGCGCTGGAGGGGGCGCTCGACGCGGGCGCCAACGGGCTGATCACGCCCATCCTGGTCGGTCCCGAAGCGAAGATCCGCGAGGTTGCCGCAAAGGGCGGTCACGACCTCGCAGGCGTACGGATCGTGGACGCGCAGCACAGTCACGAGGCGGCGGCGAAGGCCGTCGCACTGGTGCGGCAAGGCGAAGCGGAGCTGCTGATGAAGGGCAGCCTGCACACCGACGAGCTCCTGGGCGCGGTCGTCGCGCGGGAGACGGGACTCCGCACCGCCCGTCGGATCAGCCACGTCTTCATCATGGACGTACCGACCTACCACAAGGTGTTGATCATCACCGACGCCGCCATCAACATCGCTCCTACGCTCGAGGACAAGGCCGACATCTGCCAGAACGCGATCGACCTCGCCATCTCGCTGGGTGTCGCGCGGCCGAAGCTCGCGATTCTCGCCGCGGTTGAGACCATCAACTCGAAGATGCCGGCCACGCTCGATGCGGCCGCGCTCTGCAAGATGGCGGACCGGGGTCAGATCAAGGGCGCGGCACTCGACGGACCGCTGGCGTTCGACAACGCGATCAGCAGCGACGCCGCGCGGATCAAAGGCATCAAGTCCGAGGTCGCCGGCGATCCCGACATCCTGCTCGCCCCGGATCTCGAGGCCGGCAACATGATGGCCAAGCAGCTGAGTTTTCTCGCGAATGCCGACAGCGCCGGCCTGGTGCTCGGGGCCCGTGTGCCAATCGTGCTGACCAGCCGCGCCGACTCGGTGCGGGCACGGATCGCCAGCTGCGGCGTGGCGATGCTGGCCGCGCACGCGCGACGCCGGCCGCAGGCGGTGAGCGTGTAGCGGGTGGTGAACACGAGTCGCGGCAAGGCAGAAGGCAACAGGCAGAAGGCAAAAAGGAAAACGCACAGCCGGAGACGGAAAGTCGAGGGGACATGGACGGCTACCTGGTTGTACTCAACGCCGGCTCGTCGAGCCTGAAGTTCTGTATCTACGGGACGGCGGCCGGCGATCTCTGGCAGCTCGAAGCCCGGGGACAGGTCGAAGGCATCGGCACGTCACCGCGGTTTTCCGTCAAGGACGGAACCGGGAAGGCGGTCGGTGAGCAGCGCGTCGATCGTGAGGTTCACGATGCGGATTCGGCGCTCGGATTCGTGGCCACGTGGTTCCGTACGCGGTTTCCGGCTGCGCAGCTGACCGGCGTTGGTCACCGGGTCGTGCATGGCGGCGTCAAGTACACCGCGCCGGCCGTTGTCACGCCGGAGGTGCTGGAAGATCTCCGCCAGCTCGTTCCGCTGGCGCCGCTGCATCAGCCTTACAACCTGGCCGCAATCCAGGCGGTCGGAGAGCGCCTGCCCGACGTCAAGCAGGTCGCCTGCTTCGACACGAGCTTCCATCGCGGCCAGCCGGAGGTCGCCACGATCGTGGCGTTGCCGCAGGACATTCGCAAAGGCGGCGTGCAGCGCTACGGCTTTCACGGGCTCTCCTACGAGTACATCGCGTCAGCGCTGCCGAAGGTCGCGCCGGACCTGGCGTCGGGGCGCGCGATCGTCGCGCACCTGGGCAGCGGCGCCAGCATGTGCGCGATGAAGGAGGGGAAGAGCCTCGACAGCACGTTGGGTTTCACTGCGCTCGACGGCCTCTGCATGGGCACGAGGCCCGGCGCCGTGGATCCGGGCGTCATCCTTTATCTCTTCCAGGAGCTCGGGCTGACCGCCGAGGCCGTCCAGACGATCCTCTACAAGAAGTCGGGGCTGCTCGGCATCTCCGCGATCAGCAACGACATGCGCGACCTGCTCGCCAGCGACGCGCCAGCCGCGCGCCTGGCCATCGATTACTTCGTGTACCGCGCGGCGAAGGAGATTGGTGCGCTCGCCGCGGTGCTCGGCGGCGTGGATGGTGTCGTGTTCACCGGTGGCATCGGCGAGAACTCGGCCGAAATCCGCCGCCGGATCTGCGAGGCGTCGGCCTGGCTCGGTATCACGATCGATCCCGATGCGAACAGCAAGCGGACCCATCGGATCTCGACGGAGAACAGCCGGGTATCGGTGTGGGTCATTCCGACCAACGAGGAACTGATGATCGCCAGGCATACGGGCGCGCTGCTGGGGCTGATGGCGCGCGCGCAATGAAATGTTGAAATTGAGCGCAAGAGGCATCACATGACTGTGTCCGTATCGCAAGACAGGAAAACCGACACCGGCGCGGCCTGGGACGGCTTTCAATCCGGCCTCTGGCAGAAGGAAATCAACGTTCGCGATTTCATTCAGCAGAATTACGAATCGTACGACGGCGACGGATCGTTCCTGAAGCCGGCGACTGCCCGGACCACGCAGATCTGGACAAAGCTGACCGCGATGTTCGTCGAGGAGCGCAAGACGGGCGTGCTCGACGTCTCCCAGATCCCGAGCTCGATCACCGCTCACGCGCCGGGATACATCGACCGTGAGAACGAGGTCATTGTCGGGCTGCAGACCGAGGCGCCGCTGAAACGCGCGATCATGCCGAACGGCGGTTTCCGCCTGGTCGTGAACGCACTCAAGGCCTTCGGCTACGAGCCCGATCCGAACGTCGTCGAGACCTTCACCAAGTACCGCAAGACCCACAACGACGCCGTGTTCGACGCTTACACGGCCGAGGTGCGCCGGTGCCGCAGCTCGCACGTGCTGACCGGCCTTCCTGATGCCTACGGCCGGGGCCGGATCATCGGCGACTACCGGCGGGTCGCGCTCTATGGCGTCGACCGCCTGATTCAGCGCAAGAAGGAAGAGAAGAACGATCTCGACCTGCTGCCGTCGTCCGACGACGTGATTCGTGACCGCGAGGAGCTGGCCGAGCAGACCCGTGCGCTTGGTGAGCTGAAGAAGATGGCGGCCGCCTACGGCTTCGACATTTCGAAGCCGGCGCGAACCGCGCGCGAAGCCGTCCAGTGGCTCTACTTCGGCTATCTCGCTGGCGTCAAAGAGCAGAACGGCGCAGCCATGTCACTGGGGCGGACGTCGACGTTCCTCGATATCTACTTCGCACGAGATCTCGCGAACGGCACGTTGACTGAAGAGACGGCGCAGGAGATCGTGGACGACTTCGTGATCAAGCTGCGGATCGTCCGCTTCCTCCGCACGCCGGAGTACGACGAGCTGTTCGCCGGCGATCCGACCTGGGTCACCGAATCGATCGGCGGCATGGGAGACGACGGCCGATCGCTCGTCACCAAAACCAGCTTCCGCTTCCTGCAGACGCTCTACAACCTCGGACCGGCGCCCGAGCCGAACCTCACGATCTGGTACTCCCCCAACCTTCCCGATGGTTTCCGTCGCTTCGCGGCGCAGGTCGCGATTGATACGAGCGCACTGCAGTTCGAGAGCGACGAGACCATGCGCCGCGCCTGGGGAGACGATGGCGCGGTCGCGTGCTGCGTGTCGCCGATGCTCCTCGGCAAGCAGATGCAGTTCTTCGGGGCCCGCGCCAATCTCGCGAAGTGCCTGCTCTATGCCATCAACGGCGGCCGCGACGAGATCAGCGGCGACCAGGTCGGGCCCGCCTCTCCCGCGGTCCAGGGTGAGCTGCTCGACTTCGACGACGTCCTCGAGAAGTTCGACCGGATGATGGGCTGGCTCGCCGGGGTGTACGTGAATGCGATGAACATCATTCACTACATGCACGACAAGTACGCCTACGAGCGGATCGAGATGGCGCTCCACGATTACGCGCCGCTCCGCACCATGGCGTTCGGGATGGCGGGGATGTCGGTTGTCGCCGACAGCCTGTCGGCGATCAAGTACGCGAAGGTGCGCGTGGTCCGCGACGCCACCGGGCTGGTCACCGATTACCAGACCGAGGGCACGTTCCCGATGTTCGGCAACAACGACAATCGCGTCGATCAGCTGGCCACCTGGGTCGTGACCACGTTCATGAACAAGCTGCGGAAACACCCGACCTACAGGAACGCCGTCCACACCCAGTCGATTCTCACCATCACTTCCAACGTGGTCTACGGCAAGGCGACGGGAAACACTCCCGACGGCCGCCGCCGCGGCGAGCCGTTCGCTCCGGGCGCCAACCCGATGCACGGCCGTGACAGTCACGGCATCCACGCTGCCGCCGCCTCGGTCGCAAAAATCCCCTATCGCGACGCGGCGGATGGCATCTCGCTCACCGCGTCGATGGTGCCGCAGGGCCTCGGCCGGGTCGCCGAGGATCGCGTGACCAACCTGACCGCCATCCTCGACACCTACTTCGGCTCGACCGGCTATCACATGAATGTCAACGTGCTGAACCGCGACACGCTGCTCGATGCCGTCGAGCACCCGGAGAAGTACCCGAGCCTCACCATCCGCGTCTCCGGCTATGCCGTCAACTTCGTGCGCCTGACGCGCGAGCAGCAGATGGACGTCATCAACCGCACCTTCCACGGAGCCCCCGCCAATGCCTGAACTCCAGGTCATTCCAGCCACTCAGCTCGAGGCGTCGAGTCCCTACGAGCTTCGTGTCGACGGCGCCAGGGATCTGCCGGAGCCGGATGTGCGGGCGGCGGTGGCGAGCGGCGACATGGGCTTCCTTCACTCGTTCACGACCGGTTCCGCGGTGGACGGTCCGGGTATTCGAGTGGTCGCATGGACGAGCGGCTGCATGTGGAGATGCCGGTACTGCCACAACCCTGACACGTGGAAGATGACCAATGGCCTCCCGGTCTCGGTCACGCAGGCCGCGACCCAGCTTCGCAAGTACCGGCGCGGCCTGAAGTCGATGGCCGGAGGCCTGACGATCAGCGGCGGAGAGCCGCTGATGCAGCACCGCTTCGTGCTGAAGGTGTTCGCCGCGGCGCGGGAGATGGGCGTCCACACTGCCCTGGATACGAACGGCTACTACGGCGAGCGCGTGACCGACTCCGAGCTCCAGGGTATTGACCTCGTGTTGCTGGACCTCAAGACGTGGGATCGGGATCGTCACATGCACCTGGTCGGCATGGACAACGCGCCGACGCACGCGTTCGCGCGTCGACTCGGAGAGTTGAAGCGTCCTGTCTGGGTGCGCTATGTGCTGGTGCCGTGGCTCACCGACGATCCGGACGACCTCGCAAGGACCGCCGAATTCGCCGCCGGCCTCGGCGTCGTCGAACGTGTCGACGTGCTCCCGTTTCATCAGATGGGCCGTTCGAAGTGGCATCGCCTCGGAATCGAATACACGCTCGACAACGCGCAGCCGCCGACAGTGGAAGCCGTTGAGCGCGCCTGCGACATCTTCCGCAGGGTCGGCCTGAAAGCCTTCTGATCATCCAATCCGGCCACGAGCTCGACAGCCGGACGGCCGCCCGCAGCCTGCAGCCCGCGGCCCGGACTGCGGACCACGGACCACGGACTGCGGAATCAGTGTCTGTCTACTGGACGAGTTTTCCCGGCAGGTAGTCGGTGAGCGCTGCGACATATTGCGCGCGGAGAAGCGCATCGACGTGCTCGACGTGGGTCGCGTCCTTCAGCCCGCGAATCGCGTCCACCGAATCGAAGCCGTTCGCGCCGAGCCAGCGCTCGAGTCCCTCTCGCATGGTCGCGAGGTGCCGCACCCCATTCCGCAGCAGCGCGGAGGTCGTCATGACGACGTCCGCGCCAACCAGCAGGTACTTGACGACCTCCACATGGGTCTCGACGCCACGGCTGGCCGCGAGCGAGCATCCGACGCGCCTGGACAGGAGTGCGATCGAGACGAGCGCGAGCGGTAGCTCGGCGGCAGTGGACAACGGAAGCGATCGCGTCACCTGAAGTGTCGCGAGATCGATGTCGGGTGCGTAATAGCGATTGAAAAGAACCAGGCCGGCCGCGCCGGCCCGCACGAGTTCCACTGCCAGGTGCGGCATCGAGCTGAAGTAGGGGGCGAGCTTGATGGAGACGGGAATCTGGACGGTCGCCGCTACCTGCCGGACGACCTCCAGCGTGCGCCGCTCCACTTCGGCGCCACTCACCTCGGGATCGACCGGGACCGAGTAGACGTTGAGCTCGATCGCCGAGGCTCCCGCCTGCTCGAGCGCGCGCGCGTGTCCGGTCCATCCCTCCGCCGTAGTGCCGTTGAGGCTGGCAATCACCGGGATGTCGAGCGCGTCGCTTGCGCGCTGGAGCGTCTCGAGATGCCCCGACACCCCGCTGTCGTAGTCGGGGAGCTCGGGAAAGTAGCTGCCTGCTTCGGCCTGACTGTTGGAGCCGTGCTCCGTGAGGAGGGCGTACGCCGTGTCCTCCGCACGAATCTGCTCCTCGTAGAGCGAGGCCATTACCACGGCCGCAGCACCGGCATCCTCGAGCCGGCGCATGCCGTCGAGCGTGGCGGTGAGAGGAGACGCAGACGCCACGATCGGGTGCACGAGCTGCAGGCCGAGATAACGTGTGGCGAGGCTCATGATCTTTCCGAGGGGCGTCGCCCCTCGGACTCCCCTACACGCTCTCTCGCGAGCCGCTTCGCCGGCTCGCTCCGTTCGCGTGGCTCACTCGCTGCGCTCGTTCGCTGCACCCGCATGGCGCCTCTCTGTCCATGAAATAAGGTTGCGGGCTAGGCCGGGTGGAACCGGCTGCCGTCTCTGGATGCCAGGTCCTCGTACACCTGGTAGCGTTCCAGGACCCCTTGCTGCGACCGTTCGAGCATCCGCTTGGCTTCGTCCGGATGGGTTTGCGCCAGTGACTTGAAGCGCACCTCGTTGTAGCGATATTCCTCGAGCGGAATGCGCGGTCGCGGCGAGTCCAGCCGGAACGGGTTCATGCCCCGCCCCCGCATCGTCGGATCGAAGCGGAAGAGCGGCCAGTGGCCGGACGCCACGGCACGCGCCGCCTGCTTCATGCCGTGGCGCATGTCGGTGCCGTGGGCGATGCACTGCGAGTACGCCAGGATCAGCGAGGTCCCGGAATACGCCTCCGCTTCGCGCATCGCCACGAGTGCCTGCTCGTTGTTCGCACCCATGGCAATCTGGGCAACGTAGACGCTGCCGTACGCGATGGCCATCAAGGCCAGGTCCTTGCGCGGGGTCGTCTTGCCGGCCGCGGCGAATTTTGCCGACGCGCCCAGGGGCGTCGCCTTCGACGCCTGGCCGCCGGTGTTCGAATAGACCTCGGTATCGAGCACCAGGATGTTGACGTTCTTGCCGGATGCGAGGACGTGGTCGAGCCCGCCGTAGTCGATGTCGTACGCCCAGCCGTCGCCGCCGACGATCCACACCGATCGTCGCACCAGGAACTCAGCCAGCGCGAGCAGATTGGCCGCATCGGGATCGGTCGCGGCGGCGAGCCTGGCTTTGACCGCCTGCACTCGCTGGCGCTGCACGCGGAAATCCGACTCGGTGACCTGTGGCGCCTCCAGGATCGCGGTCACAAGGTCGTCGCCGAGGCGCGCGGCGAGCTTCTGGGCCAGGGCCCGCGCCAGCGCGGTCTGGCTGTCGATGGCGAGCCGGTACCCGAGGCCGAACTCCGCGTTGTCCTCGAACAGCGAGTTGGCCCACGCCGGCCCGCGGCCGTCGGCGTTCGCGGCCCACGGGGTGGTGGGCAGGTTCCCTCCGTAGATGGACGAGCAGCCCGTCGCATTGGCGATCTGCAACCGATCGCCGAAGAGCTGCGACAGCAGCTTGAGATACGGCGTCTCGCCGCACCCGGCGCACGCGCCTGAAAACTCGAACAGGGGCTCCAGGAACTGCACCCCGCGCACGTTGGCGAAATTCACGCGGGTCCGGTCGGCCCAGGGCAGCGTCTCGAAGAAACGGATGCTCTCGCGGCCATCCTCGAGATGCTGGAGCCGATCCTTCATGTTGATCGCCTTGATCGCGAAGTCGGACGGGCTGTGGGCCGGGCAGTTCTCGACGCATACGCCGCACCCCGTGCAGTCCTCGATGTAGACCTGCAGCGTGAAGCGTGAATCGGGATAGCCGCGCGCGTTGATGGGGGCGGCCTTGAAGGCGGGCGGCGCGCCGGCGAGGCGGCTCTCGTCGTAGTACTTGGCTCGAATCACGCTGTGCGGGCAGACGATGGCGCACTGGCCGCATTGAATACAGAGGTCGGATTCCCAGACCGGTACCTCGTCGGCGATATTCCGTTTCTCGTACTTCGTCGTGCCGGTGGGGTAGGTGCCGTCCACGGGAAGCGCGCTGACGGGAAGGGTGTCGCCGCGGAGTGCGAGGATCGGCGCCGTGACGTTGCGCACGAAGTCCGGCGCGGTATCCGGGACGAGGGTGAGGCGGATACGCTGGCCGGTCGCCTTCGCCGGAATGCGAACCTCGTGCAGGTTCGCCAGGGCGTTGTCGATCGCGGCAAAGTTCTTCTCGACGATCGCTTTTCCCTTCTTCGCGTAGGTCTTCTCCGTCGCCTGCTTGATCGCCTCGATGGCCTTCTCGCGGGGCATCACGCCCGACAACGCGAAGAAGCAGGTCTGCAGGATGGTGTTCACTCGCGAGCCCAGGCCAAGGGCGGACGCGACGTGTGAGGCGTCGATGACGTGCACCTTCAGTTTCTTGTCGACGATCTGCTGCTGCGCCTCCCGCGGGATCTCGTTCCAGACCTCGTCGGGCCCGTGGGGGCTGTTGATCAGCACCGTGGCGCCCGCCGCGGCCGCGGCCAGCGTGTCGAGCTTGTAGAGGAAGTCGAACTTGTGGATGCCGACGAAGTTTGCGGACTTCAGCAGGTATGGCGCGCGGATGGCCCGCGGGCCGAATCGCAGGTGCGAGATCGTGTAGGAGCCTGACTTCTTCGAGTCGTAGACGAAGTAGCCCTGGGCATGGCGTCCGGGGTCGGAGGCCAGGATCTTCGTCGAGTTCTTGTTCGCGCCGACCGTGCCGTCGGCGCCGAGGCCGAAGAACAGGGCGCGCACGACGTCCGGCGGCTCGATGTCGAAGCGTTCGTCGACGGCCAGGCTCGTATGCGACACGTCATCGTTAATCCCGACCGTGAAGCCGCGCTTTGGCTCGGGCTTCTTCAATTCGTCGAAGACCGTCTTCGCCATCGCAGGATCGAAATCCTTCGAGGACAGGCCGTAGCGCCCGCCCACGATGACGGGCATCGATGAGATGCGGCCCGCGGCGAGCGCCTCGGCGAATGTCGTCAGGACATCGAGATACAGCGGTTCTCCGGGCCCGCCCACTTCCTTTGTCCGATCGAGCACGGCGATACGCGTGACGGTCGGCGGCAGCGCCGCTCGGAACCGCTCCGCGTCCCACGGGCGGTAGAGCGTCACGTGCAGTACGCCGACCTTCTCACCGTGAGCGTTCAGCCACGCGGCGGTCTCGTCGAGCACTTCGAACGCCGAGCCGATGACGATGACGACCCGCTCGGCCTCGGGATGACCGGAATAGCGAAACAGGTGGTACGACCGTCCGATCAGTGACCCCACCCGATCCATCGCGCGCTGGACGATGTCGGGGACGCGGGCGTAGTAGGGGTTCGCCGACTCGCGGGCCTGGAAGAACGTATCCGGATTGTGAGCCGTGCCCCGGATCACCGGCCGCTCCGGCGTCAGGGCCCGTGCCCGGTGCGCGCGCACCAGGTCATCGTCGATTGCGGCCCTGATCTGCTCGTCCGGAATCACGCTGATCTTGTTCTCCTCGTGGGACGTGCGGAACCCGTCGAAGAAGAACGTCACTGGCACGCGCGATTCGAGCGTCGCCACCTGCGCCACCAGGGCGAGATCGTGCGACTCCTGCACGGACGCCGCGGCCAGCATCGCGAAGCCGACCATGCGCGCGCTCATCACGTCCGAGTGATCGCCGAAGATGGACAGCGCCTGCGTGGCGATGGCCCGGGCCGCTACATGAAAGACGCACGGCGTCAGCTCGCCCGCAATCTTGTACATGTTGGGCAGCATCAGCAGGAATCCCTGCGACGCCGTAAATGTCGTCGTGAGCGCGCCGCTTTGAAGCGCGCCATGCACCGCCCCGGCCGCGCCTCCTTCCGACTGCATCTGCTGAATCACCGGCACCTGGCCCCAGATGTTCTTGACGCCCCTGGCGGCCCAGGCGTCGGCCAGCTCCGCCATCGTGGACGACGGCGTAATCGGAAAGATGGCGCAGACCTCGTTGACGCGATAGGCGATGTGGGCGGCGGCCGTATTACCGTCCATTACGGCCGAGGGGCTTCGCCCCTCGGACTCCCCTACACGCTCGCTCGCGCGCCGCTCCGCCGGCGCACTCCGGTCGCGTGGCTCGCTCGCATTGCCCGCTCGCGAGGCGGACTGAGGTTGAGGATTCATAGGGCAGCTCTCACGCCCGAACGACGAAGCGCGCGGGCACCTTCTCCATTCCGGTGCCCGCGGCAGCCGGCTCCGGCGTCATGACGATGGCATGGCACGGGCACTGTTCGAAGCAGGCGGCGCACCCTGTACAGAGGTCGTGCTCGACCCGATAGAATCGGCCCTTCCCCAGCTTGACGATCGCCTGCTCGGGACACGCCGCGTAGCAGTTGTCGCACTCGAAGCAGTTGCCGCAGGAGAGGCACCGCATCGCCTCGTAGCGCGCCTCGCGCTCGGAGAGGCCGGCCACGATTTCGTCGAAGCCCGTGCGTTTCTCCAGCGGGAGCTCGGCGTGCTCGCGGCGATCGGCATCGAGGAACATGGTCAGGTTGAGCGACTCGTACGGCACCGGCGGATGCTGCGGCGGTTTCTCGTAGGCGCCGCCCCGCAGCCATGCGTCGATGTTTCGCGCCGCCTTCTTTCCGTGGCCGACCGCCGCGGTCATGGTCCGCGCGCCGCCGATCATGTCTCCGCCTGCGAAGATGCCCTCGCTGGCGCGCATGTGCGCGTCGACTTCGACGACGTTGCCACGGCCGATGCGGAGATCTGGAACCTTTTTCAGGAACTCGACATCGGAGTGCTGTCCGACGGCCAGTACCAGCGAATCGGTCTTGAGTGTCTGGAACTGCCCGGTACCCACGCAGCCCGAGCCGTCGGGCAACATCTCCATCTGCTCGACGACGATTTCGTCCTCGCCGAACTGCTTGACCGTGGAGAGCCACTTGATTTTCACGCCTTCGGCGAAGGCTTCCATGGCCTCGTAGGGATGGGCCTCCATCTGCGCCTTGTCGAAGCGGAAGATGAGCACGGCCTCCTCGGCGCCGAGCCGCTTCGCGATGCGCGCCGCGTCCATCGCCGTATTACCGCCGCCGACGATCCCGACAACCCGGCCAAGCGACGGCGCGCGGCCCTTCTCCACCCGCTCCATCAGCGTCACCGCGTCGATGATCTTCCCGCCGTCCATGGCCGGGATGTCGAGGTGGTTGGCGACCTGGGCACCGATCCCGAGGAACACCGCGTCGAACGGGCCGGCGGCCTTCTCGGCCAGCACATCGGTCACGCGCGAGTTGCGGACGATCTTTACCCCCATCGCCTCGATGCGCGCGATCTCCTGGTCGAGACCTTCGCGCGGCAGCCGGTACGCGGGAATGCCGTAGTGCATCATTCCGCCTGGCTCGGGGTTGGCGTCGCGGATCTCAACGTCGTGCCCGAACCGCCGCAAGTGATACGCGCACGACAGGCCCGCAGGGCCGGCGCCGACCACGAGCACCCGCTTCCCGGTGGGCGGCCCTGGCGCGATCGTCCATCCTTTCTCGGTGGCGAGATCGCCGAGGAACCGGTCGAGCGAGTGGATCGAGACTGATTGATCGAGGAACTGACGATTACAGGCGCTCTCGCAGGGGTGATAACACGCGCGGCCGTGCGTACCCGGCAGCGGGTTCTCTTCCATGTACTTTCGCCATGCCGCCTCGTAGTCGCCTTCCTGTGCCAGGGCGAGCCACGCCTGGATGTTCTCCCCGGCCGGACAGGCGTGGTTGCAGGGCGGAAGGTGATCGACGTAAACGGGACGCTGCCATCGCCGCGCGCCGGCCCCTTTGCCGATCGTCTCTTTGTAGACCGGCGTCAAATCCTTCGGAACGAGACTCACGGATCCCCCGCCCCCGCCGGTGCCCGCCCGCCGAGCCGACGTCAGATGAATGCGAGAACCAGCTCAGTCGATCAGCAGAGCACGACGGAGAGCGCGAGGCCGGCTTCGCTTGTTTCCTTGTACTTGGTGTTCATGTCCTTGGCCGTCTGGGCCAGCGCCGCCACGGTGGCGTCGAAATCGACGCGGTGCCTGGACGCGATCTCGTTGCTGGCAATCGCGTAGGCGGTCCAGGCCTTGACGGCCCCGAACG
>Ga0114129_10006096_pt1 | contig 17096 bp, 12 predicted proteins | sample RhiMetdeltSRZDD1_FD_80071 | JGI IMG/M metagenome (GOLD analysis project Ga0114129, IMG submission 80071) | Populus rhizosphere microbial communities from Tennessee, USA - Rhizosphere MetaG P. deltoides SRZDD1 (version 2) (version 2) | ecosystem: Host-associated > Plants > Roots > Rhizosphere >... | reverse complement strand
TCCTCGCCCGCATCAAGAGCGACGCCGAGCGCTACCGGCGCGTGGTGCAGAAGGCGGGCGTCAAGCCCGGGTAGCCTGCTGCCGCCCTCTATCTCTTGAGTGCGGCGGCGCCGACCACCTGCTTCGATCGGGTCGTATCGTCTATGGTGTAGCCGATGCCGGCGCGTTCGGCCGCCGGACCTGCGAAGAAGCCCTCCGTGCGTATCGTGCAACCGCCGACCGCGCAGCCGCTCGTCGGCGTGGTCCCAAGCTGGAAATTCGCCGTCGACGTGCTGCCGATCACGTTCCACGCGTAGGTGTGATCGGGCATCTGGGCCTGGAAGGCTCCAGTGATGTTTGCCTGTGTGGGTGCGAACGTCACGATGAGCGAGCCAATGAAGCCGTTCACGCTGCTTCCCGGTAGCGTGCTTCCATCAACATAAGTGGGGCGGCTAAACCCGGATACGACATACGTCGCGGTCGTCCCATTTGTCGGCAGCGCCGGCGTCGGCAATCCGACGACGTAGTGGAAGCCCTGGTTTTGCGAGTAATTCTCCGGGCCGCTCGGCAGCGTGACGGGTCCGATCCAGCGGCCCCAGGTCAGGATCCCGTCGGTCCCGAAGTCTGCATGCGTTCCGCCGGGCTCGAGCCTGTAGAGCGCGCCGCCGAGGTCGGCTTGCACCATCTGGCCGGAGGCGTTGAACGTGCCTGTGGCTCCGCCTACGCTGTCGAGTGCTGGGTCGACCGCGCCGGTGATCCCGTAGGTGAAGGCGACGGCGAGGTCCGAGGTCATCGTCAGCACAGGAGGCGGCGGCGTAGAAGGTAGCAGCGGCGTCTCGACGGTCCCTTTGGTGAAGGTCGTCAGGCTGCCGTTCGGGTCGCGCTGCTCGCCCGCCATGTAAGCCACCGGAGCGATGAGCGGGGCGGGGCCGGCCTGAGGCGCCTGCGAAGTGCGCTGCGGCGGCGCCTCCGGCGTGGCAGGCGCGAGCGCGGAAACGCCTGCCGGAACGTCGATCGACCCGGCCGGATTGGTGAGCGACCAGATGCCGCTCGTGCCGACGATCAGCGTGCCGCCGTCGTCGCGCACCTGGATCACGCCGCCGGTGCCGCGGATCCCGATGGTCGCGGTCGGCGTGATGACCTGATACTGGTCGCGGTTGACCCGGCCGACCAGCCCGGTGACCGTGCGCATCGCCCCCTTCAGCAGGCCGAAGAATCCGCGCTCGGTGCCGTCCGTCTTGCCGTCGAAGCGGTAGTCGCGGATCGCGAATTCGCTCTGCGGCTGGAGCGATACATAGGCGCCGTCGGTGAACCGGAGCTGCGCGCGGCCGTCCCCAGTGCGGACCGTGTCGCCGTTGTCGAGCTCGGCGCCGCGAAGGAGCGGCTGCTCGCGCCCGTCCAGCCCCGCAACCGTAACGCTGCCGTAGACGAAATCGACGCGCGCAGCGACGGCCGATGCTTCGCCGGCTGCCATGGCCAAAAGCATGGCGACAGCGTACTTTTTCACGCTCCTCCCTTGGTCCCGTGAATTATTCTCGGCGTCCATCCGGCCGGAATAGGAACTTGTTCACGTTTAGAAAGTAAAGCGTACCGAAACTCCGGCCACGGTGCGGTCGAACTTGTTGATCGCGAGGGTGGACCGGTTGTCGGTGTACCCGACCTGGGCGGTCACGGTGGTATGGGCGCGCAGGAGATAGCTAACGCCGGCGCTCAGGTCGGTCTGGCGGTCCTTGCGGGTCTCCTCGAACAAGGGCTCGGGCGCCCCGTAGTCGCGTTGCTCGTAGGAAGCGGTCGCGAGAACGCTCCAGCCCTTGCCGAGCGCGAGCTGCCCGCCGGCGCGCACGCCCCAAAGGTCGTAGCCGATCTGCGGGAAGCTCGAATCACGCTGGCGCTCGCGGCCGGCGTAGGCGCTGGCGAAGAGCACCGGCGAATAGCGCACCGTGAAGGCACGACCATATGCCACGCCGAGCACGTCCCGGTCGGCATCGCGAACGCCTTGCGTCGGATAACTCAGGCGCGCGTGCTGGCCGAAGACCGAGACCTGGCGGTACTCGTCGTAGGAATGCTGCCACTGCGCCACCGCGCCGGCGATGTCGCGGTAGCGTGCATAGTCGAGCTGGAAGGACTGGAGCTGTCCACCCAGCGTGATGGCATCCTTTCCGTGCGACCAGCGCGCGGCCAGGCTCGCGTCGACGGTTGCCTGGTCGAACTGGTTTTCGCTTTCGTGGAGGCGCGCGCCGCCCGAGGCCCCTCCGACCAGCGCCCAGGCGTCGGTGAGCCTGTGCGTCACGTTCACGCCCGCGGAGAGCGTGGCGAACGCGTCCTCGCGAGCCCGGCTGAGCGGATCGAGCACGAGGGTTGCGCCGCCGAGCGCGGGCACGGCGATCGTGGAGCTGCCGGTCGCCAGGTTCACGTTGGTGTCATAGCCGAACCCGAGCTCGGCGAATCCCTCCACCCGCGTGGTGTCGGCGGCGCGGATCGCCGCGAGGAAGCGCTCGATGTTCGCCTTCGCCTGCTCGGGGATCGGCTGGCCGCGCACCGTCTCGAACTCGCGCCGCGCCGCGTCGCGCTCGCCCATCGCGAGGTAGGCGCGCGCGATTTCGGCGCGCGCGAGGTGATTCTGGGGCTCGAGCGCGAGCACGCGCTCGAGCGCGAACACCGCGCGCTCGGGCTGGCCGGCGTCGTTCGCCGCGATGCCGAGGAGATAGTCGTATTCGATGTCGCCCGCGCGCTCGCTCTCGTGGGGCAGCAGGAGCTCGTAGGCTTCGCGTGCGCGGCGCTGCTCGAGAAGCTGCTTCGCGCGCTCGGTGAGCTCGTCGCACAGGGCGGCGCCGCTCGCGACGACGAGCAGCAACCCGACGATCCCTTGAGCGAGCGTTCTTGTTATCGCCGCACTCCCTCCGCGCCGGCTGGCGGGCGGGGGGAGTCTAGCACCGCGCGGGATTACTGCTGCCGGGTCATGCTGCCTTCGGGGGAGACCTGCACCCGGTCGCCCACCAGGAACGCGCGGTTGTCGACGACGAGCGTCTGGACCGTGCCGTCGTCCATCCGCAGCGTCATGCGGTAAGGTCCCATCCCCGTAACGGCCGATGACGCGCTCCCTCCGGCGGAGGCGGAGTCGGACGAGCCAGAAGGCGAGCCGAGGCTGATGGACTGAATGACGCCCGCGCCAGACTTCCAGCCGGACGATGCCGTGGGCGCGGGAGCGGTCGTGTTCTTGACGGCCACCGGCGGGGGCGGATCGTAATAGGTCGTGCAGCCGGCCATACCGAGGGCGGCGAGCGTGCAAAGGGTCAGCGCGAGGCGGCTCATGGCGAGCTCCGATCAATTAAGGCGCGTTGATCGCAGCAATTCGCGTGCCCGCAAACGAAACTACTCGCAAGCGGAACTACCCTTCGAAGAACTCCTTGACCTTCTCGAGCCAGCCCTTGGCGCGCGGGTTGTGACGGCCGCTGTCTTCGTTGCTGATCGACTCGAACTCTCGCAGCAGCTGGCGCTGGCGCTCGGTGAGCTGCACCGGCGTTTCCACGACCACATGGCAGAAGAGATCGCCCGGCGTCTGGCTGCGCACGCCCTTGATGCCCTTTCCCTTGAGGCGGAACTGCTTGGCGCTTTGCGTTTCGGCGGGCACGCGGATGCGCGCCGAGCCGTCGAGGGTCGGGATCTCGATTTCGCCGCCGAGCGCCGCGGTGGTGATCGAGATCGGCATCTCGCAATGGAGATCGTCGTGGTCGCGCTGGAACACCGGGTGCGGCTTGATGTGCACCTGGACGTAGAGGTCGCCCGGCGGGCCGCCGTTTACGCCGGGCTCGCCCTCGCCGGAGAGGCGCACGCGGTCGCCTTCGTCGACGCCGGCGGGAATCTTCACCGAGAGCGTCTTCTGCAGCTTGATGCGTCCCGTCCCGTGGCAGGCCGTGCACGGATTCGCGATCACGCTGCCGCTGCCGTGGCAGCGGGGACAGGTCTGGGCGATCGAGAACGGCCCCTGCGACACGCGCACCTGGCCCGCGCCGCGGCACGCCGGGCAGGTCATCGGCTGAGTGCCGGCGCGCGCGCCGCTGCCTTTGCACGTCTCGCACACGCTCGCGGTGGGAATGCGGATCTTCGTGTCCATCCCGTGCGCGGCGTTCTCGAGGGTGATCTCGAGGTTGTAGCGCAGGTCGGCGCCGCGGTAGACGGTCGAGCGCCCGCCGCGGCCGCCGCCGAAGATCTCGCCGAAGATGTCGCTGAAGATGTCGCCAAACCCGCCCATGCCCGCGGGGCCGGCCTGCGGATCGACGCCGGCGTGGCCGAACTGGTCGTAGGCCGCGCGCTTGTTGGCGTCGGACAGGATCTCGTAGGCTTCCTTCGCCTCCTTGAAGTGCTCCTCGGCCTTCGGATTGTCCGGGTTGCGGTCGGGGTGCCACTTCATGGCGAGCCGCCGGTAGGACTTCTTGAGGTCCTCCTCGGAGCAGTCCCGGTTCACGCCCAGCACTTCGTAGTAGTCGCGCTTCGCCATCTCTCTTCCGGACAAACGAACGGGCCGTCCCGCTGTGGAACGGCCCGCTTTCTGTTACACGAAGCTTAACCCGCTTTCTTGTCCTTGACTTCGGTGAACTCGGCGTCGACCACGTTGCCCTCGTCCTTCTTGCCGGGCGCCTCGGGCTCGCCCGCGGGCTGGCCCTGCGCCTGCTGCTGCTTGGCCTGCTCCGCGGCGTACATCTTCTCGCCGAGCTTCTGCGCGGCCTGGGCGAGCGCCTGCTGCTTCGCCTCGATCACGGACTTGTCTTCCGACTTGAGCGCACCCTCGGCGTCCTTGACCGCGGCTTCGATCTTCTCCTTCTCGCCCGAGTCGAGCTTGTCGCCGTAGTCCTTGAGCGATTTCTTCACCGAATGCACCATCGCCTCGAGCTGGTTGCGCGCATTGACGAGCTCGAGCTGCTTCTTGTCTTCCTCGGCGTGGGCCTCGGCGTCCTTCACCATGCGCTGGATCTCGGACTCGGTCAGCCCGGAGCTCGCCTGGATCTTGATCTTGTTCTCCTTGCCCGTGGCCTTGTCCTTCGCCGTCACGTGCAGGATGCCGTTGGCGTCGATGTCGAAGGTGACCTCGATCTGCGGCATGCCGCGCGGGGCCGGCGGGATGTCGGTCAGGTTGAACTGGCCGAGCGACTTGTTGCCCGCGGCCAGGTCGCGCTCGCCCTGCAGCACGTGGATGGTCACCGCGTTCTGGTTGTCGTCGGCCGTCGAGAACACCTGCTGCGCCTTGGTCGGGATGGTGGTGTTCTTCTGGATCAGCTTGGTCATCACCCCGCCAAGGGTCTCGATGCCCAGGGACAGGGGAGTGACGTCCAGCAGGAGAACATCCTTGACGTCGCCCTTCAGGACGCCGGCCTGGATGGCTGCGCCCACCGCCACCGCCTCGTCGGGATTGACGTCCTTCCGCGGCTCGCGGCCGAAGAGCTCCTTCACCTTGTCCTGCACCTTCGGCATCCGCGTCTGGCCGCCGACCAGGATCACGTCGACGATCTTGTCGACCGTGAGGTCGGCGTCCTTGATCGCCGTGCGGCAGGGCGGGAGGGTCTTGTCGACGAGCTCCATCACCAGCGCCTCGAACTTGGCGCGCGTGATCTTCATCGTCAGGTGCTTCGGCCCGGTCTGGTCGGCCGTGATGTAAGGCAGGTTGATCTCGGTCTGCTGCACCGAGGAGAGCTCGATCTTCGCCTTCTCGGCCGCTTCCTTCAGCCGCTGCAGCGCGAGCACGTCCTTGGAGAGGTCGACGCCCTGCTCTTTCTTGAACTCGCCGACGATGTAGTCGATCAGCCGCTGGTCGAAGTCCTCGCCGCCGAGGAAGGTGTCGCCGTTGGTGGCCAGTACTTCGAACTGCTTCTCGCCCTCGACGTCGGCAATCTCGATCGCCGAGATGTCGAAGGTGCCGCCGCCGAGGTCGTACACCGCGATCTTCATGTCCTTCTTCGCGGTCTTGTCCTCGCCGAACGCGAGCGCCGCGGCAGTGGGCTCGTTGATGATGCGCTTCACGTCGAGGCCGGCGATGCGGCCGGCGTCCTTGGTCGCCTGGCGCTGCGAGTCGTTGAAGTACGCCGGCACCGTGATCACCGCCTCGGTGACGGTTTCGCCCAGGTACGCTTCGGCGTCCTTCTTCACCTTGCGGAGAATCTGCGCCGAGACTTCCTGCGGCGAGATCTTCTTGCCGCGGACCTCGATCCAGGCGTCGCCGTTGTCGGCGCGCACGATCTTGTACGGGGTGAGCTTGATGGCCTTCTGGACCTCGGGGTCCTCGAAGCGCCGTCCGATCAGGCGCTTCACCGCGTAGATGGTGTTCTTGGCGTTGGTGACCGCCTGGCGACGCGCCGGCGCGCCGACCAGGATCTCGCCGTCCTCGGTGTAGGCCACCACCGACGGGGTGGTGCGCGAGCCTTCCGCGTTCTCGATCACCTTGGGCTTGCCGCCCTCCATGATCGCGACGCAGGAGTTGGTGGTACCGAGGTCGATGCCGATGATTTTTGCCATGTGCCTATGCGCTCCGCAATTAATCCAAGTCTGTGTCCGATATGGGGTTTCCAGCCTGTTTTTCAACCGCCTTGGCGACCGTGACCAGCGCTGGGCGCAGCACCCGCTCGGCGAGGCTGTAGCCCTTCTGCATCACCGAAACCACCGTATTCGGCTCGCCGGGCGATTCGACCGCTGCCATCGCCTGATGGCGGTGGGGATCGAAACGCTCGCCGGCGGCGGGGTTGATCTCGCGGATGTTCGCTTTGTCCAGCGCCGCCGCCAGCTGGCGCAGCACCAGCCCGACGCCGGAGAGATCCGCGCTTTTGACCGCGGCCTCGAGGCTGTCGAGAACCGGGAGCAGCCCGCTGGCGAAGCGTTCGAGGGCATACTTCTGGGCGTTGGAAGCCTCGGCCTGGGCCCGCTTGCGGGCGTTGTCGGCGTCGGCGACGGCGCGGAGCATCTGCTCGCGCTGCTCGGCGAGCTTGGCACGCGCCTCGGCGAGCTCGCCCTCGAGCGAGGACGGCGCAGCCTGGTTTTCCGCTTTTTGCGGTTGAACACTCTCTTCTTGCATCAGGTCGAACTTGGGTCGGGCGGAGCGGATTTCAAGCGCGCCCTGCGAAATTCAGGTGGAGATTACTCCTTTGAAAGCATTGAAGATTCTGTTGTACCTGGTCCTCGGACTGGTGGTTCTGGTCGTCGCCGCGGTGGCGATCTTCGCCATGACCTTCGACCCCAACCGCTACAAGGACGATATCCAGCGCGTCGTGAAAGAGCGCACCGGGCGCACGCTCGAGCTGAAGGGACCGCTGGAGCTCGCGTTCTGGCCCAGCCTGGGGGCGAAGGTGTCGGGGGTGGTCCTGTCGGAGCACGGGACCAGCCAGCCCTTCGTGTCGCTCGAGTCGGCGCACGCCTCGGTCGCGCTGCTGCCGCTTCTGCGCGGCGGGGTCATCGTCGACCGCATCCGCCTGAGCGGCCTGCGCGCGCAGGTCGTGAAGGACAAGGAGGGGCGGTTCAACTTCCAGGACCTGATCGAGCAATCGGGCGAGAAGCCGGCGGCCAAGGCCGAAAAGAAGGCGCCCGCCAAGGGAGCGCCGGTGGCGTTCGACATCGCCGGCGTGACGATCGAGCGCGCCGCGCTGTCCTACCGCGACCTGTCGAGCGGCCAGGAGATCGCGCTGAACGACCTCAAGCTCGACACCGGGCGCATTGCCGAGAACGCCGAGGGCAAGCTCGACTTTGCCACGGCGCTCAAGCGCAATACGCCGCCGCTCGACGCCAAGCTCGCGCTGAACGGGCGCTACGCGCTGAAGCCCGATTCGGTGGCGCTCGACTTCACCGCCAAGCTCGACGAGTCGACCATCAAGGGCAAGGCCGCGATGGCGCGCGCCAAGGTGGCGGCGTACGACTTCGACCTGAACATCGACAAGCTGAACCTCGACCGCTATCTCGCCTCGTCGGAGAAGAAGCCCGAGAAGCAGGAAAAGAAAGACGCGCCGGCAAAGCCCGCCCCCAAGGACAAGGACGCCGACGCACCGGTCGACCTGTCCGGCCTGAAGGGCCTGAACGCGAAGGGCAAGGTGGAGATCGGCGCGCTCCAGGTCCAGGGGCTGAAGCTCGCGGCGGTGAAGACCGAGATCCGCGCCGCCGACGGCCGCGCCGAGGTCGGTCCGCACTCGGCGAACCTCTACGAGGGCAGCCTGTCGGGAAACCTCACGCTCGACGGCAACGCCAACCGCGTGGCGGTCAAGGAGACGCTCTCCAACATCGCGGTCGGGCCGCTGCTGCGCGATTTTGCGCAGAAGGACCGCCTCGAAGGCAAGGGCAACGTGGCGCTCGACGTGAACGCCGCCGGAAAGACCGTGAACGCCCTGAAGAGCGCGCTCGCCGGCAGCGCCAAGGTCAACCTGAAAGACGGCGCCATCAAGGGCGTGGACATCGGCGCCATCATCAACAAGGCGCGCTCGGCCCTCGGCTCGCAGCAGGCTCAGGCTGCCGACGGCAGTAAAGAGCGCACCGATTTCTCGGAGCTGAACGCGACGTTCGCCATCAAGAACGGCGTGGCGCACAACGACGACCTCGACGTGAAGGCGCCGCTCTTCCGCGTCGGCGGCGCGGGCGACATCGACGTCGCCAAGTCGACCATCAACTACGTCGTCAAGGCGGCGGTGGTGGCCACGACCGCGGGGCAGGGCGGCAAGGAGCGCGACGACCTCTCCGGCCTCACGGTGCCGGTGAAGCTTTCCGGCCCGCTGGATGCCATGAAGTACGAGGTCGACTACCGCGCGGTGGCGGGCGACCTCGCGAAATCGAAGGTCGGCGGCCAGGCCAAGGAGGCGATCGAGAAGAACCGCGACAAGATCGAGGACCAGGTGCGCGATCGCCTCAAGGGGCTGATCGGACGATAAGCGCGAGCGCGCCGATCCACGCCGGCGACTCGTTCAGGCAGGGCACCAGGTGGAGCTCGCGGCCGCCGGCCTCGAGGAAGCGCCGGCGCGCCACGATGCCGATCTCCTCGAGCGTCTCGAGGCAATCCGAGACGAACCCCGGGCACACCACGTCGACCCGGCTCGCGCCGCGCCGCGCGAGCTCGACCAGCGTGGCCTCGGTGTAGGGCTGCAGCCATTTCGCGTAGCCGAAACGAGACTGGAACGTGACCTGCCACTGCGCTTCCTTCAGCCCGAGCGCGGCGGCGAGCAGCATCCCGGTCATGCGGCACTGCCTCGCGTAGGAGCCGCCGCCGCGTTGCGGCAGGCCGTGGAAGCTCATGAGCAGCGTTTCGCCGCGGCCGTTTCGCTGCCAGTGGCTTCGCAAGTTCGCGGCGAGCGCCGCGATGTACGCGGGATGGTCGTGAAACCCGCGGATCGTGCGCACCCCCGGCGGCAGGACATCGGCGACGCTCTCGGTCGTGCTCTCCGAGTACTGCGGATACAGCGGCAGCACCGTCACGTCGCAACCCTGCAGCCGCGCCAGCGCCGCTGCGATGCCGGGCTCGCCGTAGCGCATCGCATGCTCGATTTTCACGTCGGGGAGCGCCCGGCGCAGCTCTTCGGCCAGCCGGCGGGTGTGAACCGCGAGCGGCGAGCCCTCGGCGGTCCAGATCGCCGCGTATTTCTCCGCCGACTTCGCCGGCCGCGCGCGCAGCACCACGCCGCGCAGGATCGGCAGCCAGAGGAAGCGCGGCAGCTTCACCACGCGCGGATCGGCGAGGAACTCGGCGAGATAGGCGCGCACCGCCTCGGGCGTGGGCGCCGAAGGCGTGCCGAGGTTGACGAGAAGGGCGCCGCGCGAGATGCGCGACTTTACCGCATTACCGCGCGGCGCGATTCGCTGCCCAGGCGAAAACCGGGGAGCTCGATGCGCACGCAGGTGCCGCCGCTGCGCCGCTCCGAGATGGCGACGCTGCCGCCGAGGCGCTCGATCGCGGCCTGCGCGATCAGGATGCCGGCGCCGTGACCCGCGGCCTTGGTCGTGACGACGTCCTTGCCGAGCTTCTGGCGCAGCTCGGGCGCGATGCCCGGGCCGCGGTCGAGCACCTCGATCACCAGCCTGAGCGGATTGAGCGCGTCCTGCGCGGCGTGCAGCTCGACCGACGACGGCGATGCGTCGGCGGCATTGTTCAGGAAGTTCATCAGCGCCTGCGCCAGCGTGTGGTCGCTCTGCAGCGCCAGGTCGTCGTCGAGCTGGAGGCCGAGCTTGAGCGGCAGCGCCGGGCGCAGGGCGCGCAGGCGGGCTGCCACCTGGGCGATGAGCTCGTTCGCGTGCACGCTGCGCAGCTGTCCGAGCTGCTCGACGCCGCCCGCGCCCGCGAGCTCGGAGAGCGAGCGCCGGCACAGCTGCACTTGCGTCCACAGCATCTCGATGCTCTCTTTCCAGTCGGGCGGCGGCGAATCTCCCTCGCGCAGATCGCTGACGAGCACCGAGATCGTGGAGAGCGGCGTGGAGAGCTCGTGCGCGGCGCCCGCCGAGAGCGTGGCCAGGCCGACGAGGTAGCGCTCGCGCGCGTTCTTCTCGGCGTCGGCGCGGCGCTGCTCGCGCTGCACCTGCTGGAGCGCGCTCAGCTTGATGCCGAACCACGCGATCAGCACTGCGATGAAGGCGTACATGAGGATGCGCGTGAAGTTGTCGAGCCGCTCATCGACGTCTTCCGCGTCGGGCAGCGGCAGCGCGACGTGGACGAAATGCAACGCGACGTAGCAGACCACGCTTACGCCTGCCAGCAGCCAGGCGCGCCGCGCCGGCAGTGCGGTCGCGCTGTACAGCAAGAGCACCAGGTAGTAGAGCGCGACCGGATTGCGCGCACCGCCGGTGAGATAAAGCAGCGCGGTAAGGATGGCAACGTCGATGAACAACTGCGCGAGCGTCTCGCCCTCGCCGATCGGCACGGGCGAGCGCAGCCGCAGCAGCGTTGCGAAATCTACGAGGGCGTAGACAACCAGGATGCCTGCAACCGATGTGATGGGGACCCGGATGTCGAGAAAGCAGTCGAAGCAGAGGTACGCCGCCGCCATGGTGGCGATGGCGACCGCGCGCATGACGACGAGCAGGCGCAGGTGCGGCGGTGCCTGGTGGAAAGCGGTTGCGAGGCGCATCGTGGTTCGACCCGCTGGGGCATTCCGCCGCAGCCCGATTGGAGGAATTCCCCGGACCGAACTGTAAGGGCCGTTTATGACAATCATAACGATATAACCGCCGGGCGCTATCTTCTTGTCCGGGGAAAAGCGCGTCCTGCAAGTTTTAGACCTGCGACAATCTGCCGCGTGTCAAGGCGTTGCATCTGAAGCGGCCTAGCGCGCCGCCGGGTGCTTGCCGAGCTTGCGCTGCAGCGTCTTGCGATGCATCTTGAGCGCGCGCGCCGTCGCCGAGACGTTGCCGGCGTGCTCGGCGAGGACGCGCTGGATGTATTCCCATTCCAGGCGCTCGACCGAGAGCAGGTGGTCGTTCGACGGAATCGTCGAGTCCGCACCCTCGTGATGGAAGGCTGACTCGACGGCGTTCGCATCCGCCGGCTTCACCAGGTATTGCATGGCGCCGAGCTTGATCGCCTCGACCGCGGTGGCAATGCTCGCGTAGCCGGTGAGCACCACGATGCGAACGTTGGGCAACGCGGCCTTGAGTCGCGGGATGAGCGTGAGGCCGGTCGGTCCGGGCATGCGCAAGTCGACCACGGCGTAGTCCGGATGCCAGTGCTCGTCCTCGAGCAAGCGGCAGGCGGCGGGCGCGGAATGCGCCGCCTTGACCGTGTAGCCGCGTTTCTCGAAGGCGCGGGTGAGCGCCCAGCAGTGGTTCTCGTTGTCGTCGACGAGGAGCAGCCCGCGTTTGCCGTTCGCGGCAGTAATGCCCCCTGCCGCGCTTGCGGTCACGCTCCCAAGGCTACCCAATGCCCAGTCCTCGCTGTTCATGCGGAGTGAGTTCTCGAGTGTGCGGCGGGGCCCCAGCCCCTCCCATGTACCGCAAATCGCTGCTCACTGATTGCGACGCATTGTACCCCGATGATGCGACAAAACGGGTCGTGTTTTGTCCGAGCGTCCGATCTTGCGGGTCATGCGGCGATATGCCGCATCACGACGGGCTAGCGCGCTGCGGGATGCTTGTTCAGCTTGCGCTGCAGAGTCTTGCGATGCATCTTGAGCGCCCGTGCGGTCGCCGAGACGTTGCCCCCCTGCTCGGCGAGCACGCGTTGGATATATTCCCACTCCAGCCGTTCCACCGAGAGCAGATCGTCGCAGGTGGGAGCCGCGGCATCGCCCTCGTCGTCGTGGAAGGCGGCCTCGACGGTGCGCGCGTCGACCGGCTTGACCAGATATTGCGTGGCGCCGAGCTTGATCGCCTCCACCGCGGTGGCGATGCTCGCGTATCCGGTGAGCATGACGATGCGCACTTCCGCGAAGGCGGCCTTGAGCTTCGGAATGAGCGTCAGTCCGGTGGGGCCGGGCATGCGCAGGTCGACGACGGCGTAATCCGGGTGCCACCCGTCGAGAAGCGCGCAGGCCGCGGCCGCCGAATGCGCCGCCTTGACCGTGTAGCCGCGTTTTTCGAAGGCGCGGGTGAGCGCCCAGCAGTGGTTCTCGTTGTCGTCGACGAGGAGCAATCCCGGTCGTGCGTTCGCGGCGGCGGAGCCTTCGGTCCCGTAGCCGCTGCCGTTGCTCGGGCTATGCAATCCCCAGTTGTCGGTAGTCATCGTCCTCGCCCTTGATTGCCGCGTGCGGCCGGAAGAGGGGCAGCTCGACCTGCACCCTGGTGCCTCCGCCGCGCCGGTCAGAGATCTGAACCGTTCCCCCAAAACGCTCCACGGCCGCGCGGCCGATCAGCACGCCCGCGCCGCTGCCGCGTCCGGATTCCTTGGTGGTGACGAGCCCGTTGCCGATGCGCTCCCGCAACGAGGGCGGAATGCCGGGGCCACGGTCGAGCACCTCGATCACGAGCAGGAGCTCCTGCTTCAGCCAGGCGCGCATCCTGACCGATTGCGGCGATGCGTCGGCCGCATTGCCGAGAAAGTTGAGCAGCGCCTGCGGCAGCGTGGGATCGCTCGCCAGGGTCAGGGCCTTGTCGAGCCGCGCGCATTGCAGCTCGAGCCGCACCTCGGGCCGCAGCGCGCCAAAGCGCTCGGCCACGTCCAGCACGAACTGCTCGGCGCGCAGGCTCTGGATCTTTCCGAGGCGCTCCACGTCGGCGCTGTGCGCCATCGCCTCGAGGGAGCGCCGGCAGATCTGGATCTGGGACCAGAGCATGTCGATGCTCTGCTTCCAGTCCTGCGGCGGTTCGCCGCTGTCGCGCAGGTCGCCCACCACGATCGCCATCGTGGAGAGCGGCGTGCTCATCTGGTGAGCGGTGCCCGCCGAGAGCGTCGCGAGGCCGACGAGGTAGCGCTCGCGGGCTTCCTTCTGCGCGTCGGCCGCGGCGCGCGCGAGATACAGGCGACGCATCTCGCTCAAGCGCACGCCGCCGCTCGCTACCAGCGCGGCGAGCGCCAGGTAGATCGCGAAATGAGCCGAGTAGTTCAGGGTGCGGTCCGCGCTCGCCGGGTCGGACACCGGCAGCGGGACCCGCAGGAGATGGAGTCCGGCGAAGCTCAGCATGCAGGCCGCCGCGATGCTCCAGGCGAGCCGCTGCGGCAGAGCGACCGACGCGTAAAGCACGATCAGCAAGTAGCAGACGGCAAACGGATTGACGGCGCCGCCGGTGAAGTAAAGCAGCGCGCTGAGCGCTGCGACGTCGATGAGGAGCTGTGCGAGCAGCTCGCGTTCTGAGACGGCAAAGCGCTCGCGCCATGCGTCCTGAAGTCGCAGCGCGCTCGCCGCGTTGACCAGCGCATACGCGCCCAGCGTGGCAATCAGCGACGCGAGCGGCACGTGAATGTCGAGCGCGCTGTGCGTGGAATAAACCAGAGCCGCGACGATGCCGATCGCGAGCCAGCGCATGCGCACCAGCTGCCGCAGGTGCCCGCTTGCGCGAGACGACGATCCTTCGCAGTCCATCCCTTGTTCGCGGCCCGGTCGCCTCCTCTAGGAGCTCGGACCGGATCCTCCCCTTTGCTTCTTACCTGCGCTGCGCCCGTGTTCCTGCCGGCAGGGCCCCACCCTGTGCGACCTCGGGACGCGTATGAAACGATCTTGCGCGGGTCACCCGAATCCTAGCGAGCGCTACCTCGCCGAAATCTGACCTGGATCAAAAGTCGGCCGGACGGAGTGCGACGCTTTGTCGCACGTCCTAGCACCGCGGCAGTCGGACGCGTCACCGTTAGCGATCTGGGCAGCGTCCTACCAGCGTCACCATGGAGCGCGCGCGAGAGGCCGCACTCTTTTTTGAGCACCACCTGCGGCACTACCTGCGTCACACCGCCGCGATCGCGCGCCGTTTCGAAGCACTAGGGCCGTCGGGCAGCGCCTTCGTGCATCAGCCTTGCGGCTACGCTGAAGTGCGTCAGCCAGACGCTGCGTCAGTCAGACGCGCGTCACCGTGACCGATTCCGGAACGCGCTTTGCCGGCGTAGTTTCGCGACCAAGGCGCATTCCTGGCGGGAACGCGCCGTTCACTAAGAAGAGGGAGTCCGATGAGTCCGACACGCTTGTCAATGAAGCTCGCTGCTACGGCGGGCGCGCTCCTGCTGTCCGCGCAAGTCAGTGCCGCGATCACCTGCGCGCGCACCCTGACCGCGGACGTAGTCGCGTTCGACCAGCCGATCATGTTCAACCGCCTGGGCGCGGCGAACGTGAACGGCATGATGTACGCGCTCAGGCGCGACGTGGTCAACAAGTCCACGCTGGCGCCGCTCACGGTGAACGCCGCCGGCGCCGTGGCCGGGCAGGTGATGCTGCGGCCCGACAAGCGGACCCGTCCGCTGATCCTGCGTGTCGCGGCGGGCGACTGCCTCGATGTGACGCTCACCAACCTGCTCGCCCCCGCGGCGAATCCCAACAACGTGCAGCCCGCGAGCGTGCCGCCGTTCAGGATCCTGGTCGACGAGCAGGTTGCCGACCGGACCGTCGGCTTCCACGTCACCGGGATGCAGCTCCGGACCGGCATCGCCGACGACTCGAGCATGGTCGGGCGCGTGGTCACCGATCCGGGCAGCATGGTGCCGGTCGGACAGTCGAAGGTGTACCGCCTGTTCGCCGAGAAGGAAGGCGTGTTCCTCGCGCAGAGCCTGGGCGGCCCGTTCGGCTCCGAAGGCTCGCAGGGCAACTCGGCCAACGGCCTCTTCGGCCAGGTGATCGTCGAGCCCAAGGCCGCGAAGATCTACCGCAGCGCGGTGACCGAGGAAGAGATGCGGCTCGCCACCGTCGGCACCACAGCCGGCGGCCAGCCGATCATCAACTACGAAGCGACCTATCCGAACGTCGCGCCGTGGACCCTCGAGGGCAAGGCGAACCTGCCGGTGCTCAACATGATCAACGGCACGGCGATCGTGCATACGGAGATCGACGCCGTCATCGCCGGCCCCAACGCCGACGGCAGCTTCCCGCCCTCCACCTACCCGCTGGAGAGCGTCGGCAAGCGTAACCCGACGGTACCGAACCGCCTCGAGCCCTTCCGCGACTTCGCCTCGGCGTTCCACGACGAGGTGGCGACGGCGCAGGCGTTCCCGGGCTTCTTCCGCGACGACCCGGTGTTCCGCTACGTCCTCTCGGGCGTGGGCGACATCTTCATGATCAACTACGGCTCGGGCGGCATCGGCTCCGAGATCATCGCCAACCGCCTCGGCGTGGGCCCGATGCACGATTGCCTGGACTGCGCCTACGAAGAATTCTTCCTCACCTTCTTCACCGTGGGTGAAGTGGCGCAGCTCACCGACGTGCCGGCCAACTTCGGACTCGAAACCCTCCGTCCCGGCCAGACGCCGCCGGCCGGAACCACCGGGCCGAAGGCGAACGCCGTGCTTTATCCGGGAGACCCGAGCAACGTGCACCACAGCTACACGGGCGACTTCACCAAGTTCAGGAACACCCACGTCGGCAAGGAGCAGCACGTCTTCCACCTGCACAACCACCAGTGGCTGTTCAACGCCTCCGACGACAACTCGAACTATCTCGACGCTCAGGGAATCGGGCCCAGCGTAGGCTACACCTACGAAATCAACCTCGGCGGCTCGGGCAACCGCAACAAGACCGCCGGCGACGCCATCTTCCACTGCCACTTCTACCCGCACTTCGCGATGGGCATGTGGTACATGTGGCGCAACCACGACGTGTTCGAGAAGGGCACGGTGCTGCAGGTGAGCGGCGGCACGGCCGCGCTGCCGGGCTTCCATACCACGCGCTGGGCGCTCAAGGACGGCACGCCACAGGCCGGCGCACGCGCGCTGCCCGACGGCGAAGTCGTCTTCGGCGCGCCGATGCAGGCGATCATTCCGCTGCCCGGCAAGGCGATGGCGGTGGCCCCCGGACGGGTAACCGTCAAGGCCAACCCGTTCACGACCCCGACGGGGCGCCCGGTGGGCAGCCTCGCCAACGTGATCGACCGCAACATCAATCCCGGCTATCCGTTCTGGATCGCGGGGATGGAGCACACCGTCGGGCAGCGTCCGCCGACCCCGGTGCTCGACATGGTGAGCCCGGCGCAGGTGAACGCGCTCAAGGCCACCAAGGATCCGCTGTGGAACAACCTCGACGCGGCGCAGGCCGACGGCTTCGACGGCGGCCTGCCGCGCCACACGCTGCACGGCGTGGCGGCGGGCGGCGTTGCGCACTCGACGGTCAGCCCGATCGACTTCAGCAAGGAGATGCTGGTCGCGCGGCCCGAGTTCTTCCCCGAGCAGGGCACGGACGTTGAAATCACGGCGATGCGCTTCCATGCCGTGCGCAACCATCCGAGCTTCAAGGTGCCTCTGACCGGCCCGCGCACCGCGGTGGCGGCGAACTTCGTCACCAACGGCTCCGGCGGTCCGGCGGTGGGCGCTCCGTTCCATGAGCCCTGCATCGACGACACCGGCGTGCGCCTCAACACCGGCGTGATCGGCACCTTCTTCAGCGGCGAGACGCTCACGGGTCTCTCCACGCGCGGCTCGAGCATCTTCAGCGCGCAAACGCCACGCATCATCAAGGGCTCGAACATCCAGTTCGACGTGGTGCTGAACAAGACCGGCTACCACTACCCGCAGCAGCGCATCATCACGCTGTGGCAGGACGCGG
>Ga0114129_10006094_pt1 | contig 17098 bp, 11 predicted proteins | sample RhiMetdeltSRZDD1_FD_80071 | JGI IMG/M metagenome (GOLD analysis project Ga0114129, IMG submission 80071) | Populus rhizosphere microbial communities from Tennessee, USA - Rhizosphere MetaG P. deltoides SRZDD1 (version 2) (version 2) | ecosystem: Host-associated > Plants > Roots > Rhizosphere >... | reverse complement strand
TACGAAGGCGGGGGGCTCCACCAAATCCTGCCCGGAGGATTTTTGAAAATCCACGCGGACTTCAATTGGCATTACCGCCTCAAGCTCCACCGGCGCATCAACATGCTTGTTTATTTGAACAAGAATTGGAAGGAGGAATACGGCGGCCACTTGGAATTATGGGACTCCAAGATGAAAGCCTGCCGCGAAAAAATTCTTCCCACTTTCGGAAAGGTGGTGGTGTTCAATACCACGGATTACGCCTACCACGGTCATCCGAGCCCCTTGGCCTGTCCGGAAGGCATGTCGCGGAAATCCATCGCCGTTTATTATTACTCCAGTTCCCGCCCAAAGGAAGAGCTCTCCAACGCCCATTGGACTCTCTTTCAACAAAGGCAGGGAGAAGATTTCAGGGAAATGCTCCATGAAAAGATCATGCGCAAGTATCTTCCCCCAGCACTGGTGGACTGGGCTAGGACTATCAAACACTCCCGTTAAGGGCTCAAGTGCAGCGCTTGCTCCTAGGCGCGGGTAAAGAGAATCTCAGCTATGCTGCGGACTGTCGTTCATTTTATCGAAAGCGCCGAGTTTGGAGGGAACGAACAGACCTTATTGCAGATATTTGCTTGCCTCGATCGGCACCGTTGGCATCCCGTCCTGTTCCATCATCCCGAACCGGGGCTTCAACCGTTGTTGGAGGAAGCGCGGAGGCTGGACGTCAAGCTACGGCCAGTTCCGCGCATGCAGGGATGGCAAGCTCCGGTGCGGATGCGACAGTTCTTCCGGGAACTGCGCCGCGAGCGCCCGGCTGTTTTTCATGCCCACCTTAATTGGCCAATGGCGTGCAAGTTTGGACTCATCTCCGCAACCGTAGCACGTATACCAGCCGTCGTTGCCACCGCGCAGCTCTTTGTCGAATATCAATTCCCGCTAAAGGCCTTGGTCTTTGTGCTCCAGCGACTTATCGCCAGGGGAGTTGACCGCTATATCGCCGTATCACATCACGTCGCTGGGCAGCTATGCCAAACCTATGGCCTCTCGGCCCCACAGGTTTGTGTGGTACACAACAGCGTCTTCCCGGCTCCCTTCAGCAGACGCCTCAATGCCGAACTGCGAGCCAAGTTGATGGGGACCACTGAGCGGCCTATCGTTCTGACTCTGGCTCGGTTGGATAGGCAGAAGGGGCACTGCTATCTCTTGGAGGCGGCAGCTCTCGTTCCGGAAGCAGTGTTTGTGCTGGCCGGTGAGGGCCCAGAGCGGCCAGCGCTGGAGGCGCAGGCAAAGGCCCTGGGATTGGACGACCGAGTGATGTTCCTGGGCTTTCGCGACGATGTGTGTGATTTACTGGCCAGTTGTGACCTGTTTGTTCTGCCCTCACTCTTTGAAGGTCTTCCGCTTTCGGTACTGGAAGCGATGGCTGCCGGTAAACCAGTGGTGGCGACAGCCATTGGTGGAACCGACGAGGTCGTCGTCCATGGTGAGACCGGTCTCCTGGTTCCCCCAGCCGCCCCATCCGCCCTGGCCGAGGCGATCCGGACAATCCTATCCGACCCGGTTTTGAGCCGGCGATTCGGGACGGCTGGCAGAGTACGGGTCCAGCAGGCATTTTCGGCGGAGACTATGGTCCGGCGGATCACTGCAATCTATGACGAACTCCTGGACTTACCCAATCCACCGGCGGTCTATCATTTACATAAGTTATGAAGACGATTAAGCGCTCACGAACCGTAGAAATATGGCTCCAATGGTACTTCTGGGGGCTTATGCTCTCAGCCTTTGGCGTAATACTTTTCGGTATTGCTTTTGGTCACTTGGCTATTGACATCCTATACCGAGGCTCGACGGGAACATTTCTCGACAGTATCCTGACTGGTCGGGAAGACAATCCGCTAGAATATTACTACACCATGATCGACCGATTACTATTCGTTCTGGCCTTGCTGATATTCTCTTTTATTTGCTTTGAACTTTATCTGTGGCGCAAGGAGAGAGAAGGAACACTCACCCAAGACTTTATATTGGTATGGTCAATCGGCATCTTCTTGGCCATTACGTTAGTAAGTGGCATAAAGCCTCTGGTTCGATCAATTCTTTACTGGCACAAGAATACGATTGGGTATGATGAAGATACCCTCCGGCGGCATTTCCACAATTACTATAATCGCCAGTATCCGATTTACAAACAGATTGAAGCAACAATACCTGTTGAAGATCCTGTTCTCATCGATTCAGAAGCTGAACACAGACATTTTTTTGCCTATTACCTAGCACCTCGACGCGTTTATCATTATTCCACCGCCCTAACAACTAAACTGAATGAGAAAAATTGCGCGTATCACATTGTCACTGTGCGAAGTGTTGCAACCGACTCCTTAGAGTGGGCCATTGTGAATGTGGATGCAAAGCGAAATGGATCTGCCGATCATCAACGAAGCCAGAGTAGCTTATGCCGTTAATTATTTTGCTCCATATTTCATATCTGGGTACGGGGCTAGCCACAATACGCATTCTTTTTAGAAGCAGAGACTATCCGTGGCACTTTCGCTTTATCCTAGCCTATTATGTGGGAATTTTCACTCACATAGTTATTTTGCATCTCGCCATCGTCTTTACTATAACGTCCCCAATTGTTTCTTGGCTTCTACTGTGTATTGGCCTTCTTGGGTTGCTTTTTGAAGTTGCTAATGTTCTTACGACTAGCCCGTTTAGCTTCGGCAGGTTCCCAGTTGACTATAAGAATAAATGCCTAAATAGTTTTCTGGCAATTCTTCTTTTAACACCAGCAATATACTTAATCACTCTGCGATTAGTCGCAGTACCAGATATCTCCTTCGATCCCACGGCCTTTTGGAACTTAAAAGCAAAGTACTTCTTTTATGGTCAGCATTTATGGACGGAGACATTTTTAGATGTGGACCGTATTAATGAGCATCGTGACTATCCGCTGTACATGCCAATTTTTAATTTTGAGCATTATTCAATCATTGGAAAAGCAGATGATTTCGCAACAAAAGCTGGAACATGGATATACTACGGTACTGGTTTACTCTTATTCTTCTGCCTGGTCAGTGAATGGGCTGGAAATAAAGTAGCATTACTGACAACGTCTTTTGTGCTCTATTCTCCCGCTTATAGCTATGATGCGTATGCTTCTATCACATCCACTTACGTTGATTTCCCGTTATCATTAATGATCCTAGTGAGTACTGGATTCTTGTTACGTTATCTACGAAGCAGACATACGATCGACTGTTTCGGTGCTGCTATGGCTGCTTCGTCGGCTACACTACAGAAAACTGAGGGAAGCGTATGGGCTGTAATATTTGTTGCATTCACAATTCTGATAATCCCCAAGATTCGGAACCGAGTATGGAAAAATGATTATGCCTGGCTGCTGTTGCCGATTTGCATACTTAGCGGATGGTATCTGATCAAGTCCAGGTTACCCTACGACTTGGATATAGACAGGCCCACTATAAAGCAATTATTAGAACTGTGGACAGTGGCTCCAAAGATGATTGTGGCATGGCTCGCAAGTATTTTCAAAATTGAGCCATGGGGATTGTTACCATTTTTTACAATTCCGGCTTTCATGATGGGGCTAATAAGAAATATCCATAACAAGATAAAGCTCGTTCCTGCTCTAATGGTGTTGTCTTATCTAGGCAGTAATTTTATTGCTTTTATGCTCCTTGATATTCAAGTAGGACGTTTTGATTATTATATGAGAGTTTCCTATGACAGACATATAATTCACATTCTACTTGTGAGCATTTTTTTGGCAGTCGCGATGAATACACCTAAATTCGCAGAAGAGCTCGATAGTAATGCTTAGGGAAACAATGTTGCACAGCTTGATCTCTGATAGGACTCGCCAACCGCTTGAACTGCAGGCTCGCCCGCACGGTCGAGCTTCTTTGTCAGCATACTCGGGATGCGCCGTTGATGACGAACGACTCGTCCTGCCATAGCGTAGGCTATGGACTGCATCTTACCCCCTCGAAACTTTTGGACGACCTGAGCATGTACTGGCAACGGTGGCGGTTCACAACGAAATTGTGCACGAGGTGGCCGCTCAGCATAGGCAGATTCTTTTTGTAGAGCAGGCGAGCCTGATGGCTGGCTCCCCCCTCTACTTCAACGATCCTTACCACTTCACTGTCCTCGGATCCATCAAGTTTGTGGAGAATATGGTCAGAGCCTTGCTTCCAAGACTCGACAGCCAACCGGACTAGAAAAGAGAAGTCTATCAGTCATTGTTTGCTGCGACCAATCAAGTCCTGGGCAGCCAACGCGGGCAAGAACTGTAGAGGAGACACTGGATGTTTTTGACTCCACAAGAAACCGCGGTATCGGTTGTTGATCGGTCCCGAACCGGTGCAGTCGTCGCCGACAGGTGGTCCGGCCACGCAAGGTATATATTTCTGGTGGCGATCGCCATCATGGCAGCCTACGCACTACTGAAGCTCACTCCTGGATTCGGGAGTCTCGTTGTAGATTCAGACGGGCGTCCGAATGCGGTTGATCTGAAAAAGCGTTACGAGGAGGTGCAACGCTGGTTCTCTGGAAAGCCTGTATACGCTGAGGTGGAAAGAGCTACCTACCCTCCGCAGAGCTATGTAGTCCTATGGCCCTTTCTAGGGTGGATTACGCTGAGCGCAGCACGGTGGCTTTGGGCCATAACTAGCGTGGCCGCCTTGGCTTGGCTGGCGTTTCTTTTGGTCCGAAGGAGCGGCGCAAGCACCTGCCGTGAACGTATGTTCGTGGCGCTTCTCCCGTTATCGATGCATGCCACGGGTGTAACTCTCGAGACCGGACAGCTAATCATTCATGTTTTGCCGCCACTTTTGACCGCATTGATCATAGCACACGAGAGGCCGACCGGTTGGCGGAGCACATCGGCTGTGGCCCTTCTCACACTGGCAGCGTTAGTAAAGCCGACCATATCGGTTCCGTTCCTCTGGCTCATCCTTTTTCTTCCGGGCACGGTGAAACCATTTCTACTCGTATTGTTTGGATATATCGGATTGTCACTCTTTGCGGCATCTTTTCAGGAAGGTAACCTCTTAGCGCTAATAAACTCCTGGTTAACACAGAGCGCGATGGATCCCCTGGTCTCGGATGGAGGGAGCGCCCACCTTCATAGTTTGCTCGCTAGTCTCGGGCTGCAGCAATGGAACCTGCCAGCTTCATTCTTAGTACTCGTAGCGCTCGGTATTTGGACATATCGGTACCGGCGAGAGGACTTGTGGCTTATCTTGGGCGTCACGGGCATCGTCGCCCGCCTGTGGAGCTATCATTTAATTTACGATAATCTGTTGATCGTTTTCTCGGAGGTTGCACTCTACCGTACAGTGAGGCAGCGACAATTGGCCGATCCCACCGGTATTCTGGCAGCTGTATTGCTCACGCTGACTGTGCTCTTGATGCTTCCCCCCACCCGCCTCTTCCTTTTCTGGCCGGCTCTTTTCAGAGCCGCGGAAGTATTTGTCTGGTTATGTGTGCTGGTATTCCTGTTAAGCCAACCACGGCGCAACAAACATCCAATGTGAAGATACAACGAGTCAGGCACACTCTGAGCTCGAGCGAGGAGGGGATTCGCCGATGGAGCAGGAAGACTCCACGGCCGAGCAGTCGACCCTCAGGCGCTCCCGGACCGCATATATGCGGTCCAACAGCGCCCAGGAACGGCGTCAACATTTACTTTCATGTCCCTCCTGACCCGCGTTTTCGCTTGATACAAAGCATTGGTTTATACGATGAGCGCTTGGGCGAGCGATTCCATCTGGTTAAAGAATTTGAACGGCCATGGACCCAGTGCGGTTACGCCGCAACCAAAGTAGAAAAACAGGATTTCACCGCAGAGGCGCAGAGTTCGCAGAGAAGGGAAAAGTACTTCGCGCAAAGCCCGCTCCGGATCGCCGCCCCCGGATTCCGGCTTTCGCCGGAATGACGGGTCCAGGAGGCGCAAAGGGCGCGAAGAAAACGCAAGGTTCAGGCTGTCGTTCGCATCGCCTATCACATCATGGCTCAGTATCTGACGGCTCATATGCAACATCTCTTTTATCAATTGCAGAATTCTATAGATAATGTGGTCTCAATGGGAAAAAAGCATGAGTCCCTCGCTATAGTTATCCTCTTCCTAGTGGGTTTGGTTCTTCGACTTGGATTACTGCTCGTCTCGGTCGACGTGCCCGGTGATGGACCGTCGCGCGCTTTCATGGCCTGGGCCTGGTCAAAATCTCCCTATTTTGTCACGCACGGTACCTGGCCACCTGGTTTTCTGTACATCCCGGGGGTTTTTAATTTCGTTGTCCATGGCCCTCTCTTCTCAACCCGAATTTTGAATCTAATTCTCGGCTCGCTTACAATTCCACTCTATTATTTGCTCATTCGCCGAGTATACAACCGCCGTGGGGCGCTGTTTGCTTCCTTGCTCCTGGCGGTCTTCCCGTTGCATGTTGGTTTGAGCGTCAGTTCACTAACAGAAATAAGTTTTCTGTTCGCAACGATTGCCAGTATGGTGCTGCTGACAGGAACTAGCGAAGGACAAAAAGGTTGGGCGCGACTCGGTTTGTCTTTCTTCTGCTTGTCTTGGGCACAAATGACCCGGTATGAAGCATGGTGGGTGACGCCGGCGTTCGCCCTTTATTGTTGGTCTAAGACGCAGCGGGTTGGAAGAGCTATTCTGACGCTATTTATTTTCTTACTCGTGCCAAGCGCCTGGATGTTGGGAAATTACCTTTACAGTGGCGACGCGTTACTTGCGCTTCAGACGGTGAGACATGGTGCGTCAGTAGTGGGCGCTCAGAAGTTAGATTTGCTTGGAGCTCTAAACCTCTTGGGCTCTATGGCGGTGTTCCATCTCGGGAAAATTCTGATCGTCGCCATGGTAGCAGGGGTGATATGGCAGCTGGTTCTCATCGCAAGATCAGCAGAAAAGCCTGAGCAGGTCCTGTATATTGCCGTGGTCTGTCTTTACTGGCTCGGAATGGTTTATCTCGCCATGAACATTGGGGCGAGCGTGTGGAATCGGTTTATGCTGTTCGGCTTCGTTATGTCGTTGCCGCTTGCTTTTTTACCATTCATCGGACCGTCGATGTATCATCGCCGATCATTGGCTATGATCGTTTGCGTGATTCTTGTAGCGGTCGGCGTTTCGACATTTCCTCGTCAGCGTCCATTATGGGTAACTCTCCAGCGCCCCACAGAAATCAAGAATCTTGTGACATGGCTTAAAGAAAGTCCGTACCGTAACGATCCGTTGCTCGTGACGAACATGCAGTGGCAAGCTACATATATATTTCTGTACTTCCCCGAAGTGAAGATGGGGATGATATCTCCTTGGGTGGAAGATGACGAGGTTTATTATTTTTTGAAAAACCAGCCTCCCTCTCTTCTGATAACGCGGGAAGGGGAATCGGAATTGCAAGCTCGGATTGAAAACATTATGGGAAAAGCCATCGCGGAGCACAGGCTGATCCACAACGAAGGCGCCATCAAAGTGTATCTGCTAGCGGCGCAACCTCGATGACCCTCTGAAGTGGCAGTGAATCAGGGTTTACGCGATTTGACTTGGACCCGGTGTTTTAAAAGCCGATTGGGAGCCAGCGACATGACCAAGTTACTCTTTCTGCTTCCTTTGGCCCACCGTTCAGATACACAGCACAGAGTTAGCAAAGCCATCGCTCAGACGTTAGAGGCAAGCAACTCACAATGAATCACAGCTTAACCCCTATAGAAAGGGTGGCGTGATGAGAGGGATGCGGAGATTCCAGCAAGCCGCACGACGGTGGCTTAAATACCGGCTCGCTTCGCGCGCGCTTATTTTGATGTACCACCGCGTGACTGAGCTGCCCAACGACCCCTATTTGCTTGCCGTCACACCGAAGCATTTCGCCGAGCAGCTGGAGGTGATGCGGAGGTATGGTTTTCCCATGCGGCTCCAACAGTTGGTGGAGGCGCTGCGGGACGGCAAGGTTCCCAACCGGGCTGTCGTCGTCACCTTTGATGACGGTTATGCAGATAACCTTCATCATGCTAGACCCATACTGGAGCATTATGAAATCCCTACTACGGTCTTCGTGACAGCCGGGCATGTGAGCAACCAGCGTGAGTTTTGGTGGGACGAGATGGATCGCACTTTGCTGCAACCAGGAGTATTACCACGCAAACTTCAACTGAACATCAATGGAAATGCGTGCGAATGGGACTTAGGGGATGCAAGCAGGTACACAGAGGACGAGCACTGGCGGGATCGATATTGGCATATTGAACGAGAACATGACCCCACCTCACGGCACCGCCTGTTTCGGATCTTGTATTCCGCGATCGCCGGTTTAACAAGTGTACAGCGTCAGAAAGTAATGGACGACTTGCTCTCATGGTCGGGAGCGACTTCGACTGCCCGCCCTACGCACCGGACGCTTACCACGGACGAACTGGTTCTTCTGCAGGAAGATGTCTTGATCGACATTGGCGCTCATACTGTAACTCACCCATTCCTGGCAGCTCTATCGCCAGAAGAACAGCAAACTGAAATCCAGGAGGGCAAAAGATTTCTGGAACAGGTTTCGCAACGTCCAGTAACGAGTTTTGCCTTCCCACACGGTTCGAACACCCCGGAGACCATCAAGATCCTACAGCAAGGCGGTTTTGTGTCCGCCTGCTGCAGCCACGCTGATGCCGTCTGGAGACGTACCGACTGCTATCGGTTACCGCGGCTTGGAGTACGGGACTGGGACAAGGACATTTTTGGCCGCTGGCTCAGATGGTGGATAGATGGTTGAGCGACCGCTACGAATTCTCCAAGTCAGCACAGTCGATTTCAAAGGTGGGGCTGAGAAAATCGCCTGGAACCTTTTCTCGGCGTATCGTGCACGCGGCTATCCTTCCTGGCTCGCCGTAGGCAAAAAGCAAACTGAGGATCCCGATGTCCTGATTCTCCCTAACCAGCAGTTACGCGGAAGATGGTATCACTTTTTTCGACGGATCGCCTGCCGGCTACAGAAAATAGACGGTGACTTACGGCGGGAAACGGTGCTTAGTCGATTGGCCGGTGGTCTAGCCGAACCGGTAAGGAGGCTTAAATACCACCTCGGTCTTGAAGATTTTGATTTTCCAGGCACCTCGCACTTATTGACGCTTACTGGGAAACCGACCGACATCCTCCATACTCACAACCTTCACGGCGAGTATTTTGATCTGCGGATGCTCCCTTGGCTGAGCACGCAGGTTCCCCTGCTGATGACGCTTCATGACGCATGGCTTCTAAGCGGCCATTGTGCTCATTCGTTCGACTGTGAAAAGTGGAAAACAGGATGCGGAACGTGTCCTGACCTAACCATCTATCCGGAAACGCCGCGGGATGCGACGGCGCACAACTGGCGGTACAAACGCGAGATCTATTCTCGCAGCCGCGTGTACGTCGCGACTCCATCGCGATGGCTAATGGAGAAAGTCCAAAAGTCCATGTTGGCTCCGGCCGTGATCGACGCTCGGATTCTGCCTAATGGGGTCGACCTGAAGACGTTCCACCCCGCCGACAAACAAGCGGCACGAGCACAATTGGGCATCTGGGACGATTTCAACGTACTCCTTGTTATAGGTGTTTCAATCACGAAAAACAGGTGGAAAGACTTTCGGACATTGCGAGCCGCGGTCACTCGAGTCGCCGAGCGCCCGCAGCGCCGAAAGCTTCTATTGATCGCACTTGGCGAAGAGGCGCCCGTGGAGCGCATGGGCGATTTGGAGATCAGATTTCTCCCCTTCCGAAGAGATCCAGAGGTCGCAAAATTCTATCAGGCGGCGGATCTTTACGTTCACGCAGCACTTGCAGATACATTTCCTAACACCGTGCTAGAGGCGCAAGCTTGCGGCACTCCGGTTATAGCAACAAGAGTTGGCGGAATTCCCGAGCAAATAGAGAACGGTCGAACCGGTTTTCTGGTGCCACCCGCCGATTCAGCGGCGCTAGGACAGCGAATCGCTCAACTGTTGGCAGACGATCAGCTAAGACATGAGATGGGCCTGATGGCGGCTAAACATGCACGCGACAAGTTCGACCTGAATCGACAAGTCGACGCTTATCTTAACTGGTACCATCAAATAAACAAGCAACAGAAATGATCCGAGGATACCTGCAGCGCAACTTGCAATAAGTTTTTTTCACAGAAACAAGTCAGGCGCAAAGATCGAGTTTCGTCGCACGATGGCTTCCGCATCCTCAACGATGGTCGGACGGCTTCCTGGCCATGCGACGCATACATTGGGATCGTGACTATCCTTTGTAGTGGCCCAGACTTTTACCTACGGCCATTATGCCGTCTTAGGTGAATTGCCTTTGTTAAACCCTTGGTGCCGATGTCTCGGCACACACTCAGCGGCTGCGAGGCTTATCTAATAAAATCCAACGGCGCTCAATAACCTTTTTCATGAACACATTTGGCCAACCGAGGGGATCGTAACGTAATCCGGCAAGCATATATCGGATCATTCTGAGAGGGGCTTTCCTCCCCCAAGCTGTGAGGATCTGTTCTGTTGTGATTTGGCTGTGCCAAACTTTGAAACACTTCCGCGCTTTTCGGCTGAGGCCGGCACGGTCGAGATATCTTGTTGCCAACGCCCGGGATTCAAACATCCATGCATCCTCGCCGCTGGGCTCACCGCTCAGTGTATAAGAGCCGGGATGCATCCGATAGTGGTACAAAGCCTTATCTACACTGCCGAACGACGTGGCCTGGAAAGCCATGCGAAGTAGGAACTCACGGTCTGCGACATATAAATAGCAGGTATCGAAAACGCCAAGTTCGTCGAACACGCGCTTCCGGAAGAACCAGGCATTGAAAATAGGTGCGCCTTCCGTTGCTCGCATTAGCAAATCTTGCTGCTGTATAGAGGGAAACCTTGCTACGAGCCGTCGTTTGCCGTCAGAAGCTTGCTGGAAGATAGTTGCACCGCCAACGAGCGCGTCAATATTCGGTTTGCGCTCAAATTCCTCCGCGACCAATCTCAATATGCCTGGCTCGTAACAATCGTCGGTGTTGAGAAATCCCACCACCTCTCCACGGGCTAACTTAACACCTTTGTTAAGGGCATCGTAAATCCCTGCGTCGGGTTCGCTATATACCCGCAAATGCGGGTAATTCCTTAGTACCTCCAGTGTCCCATCGGTAGAGCCGGCATCTATAATAATGTGTTCCAGATGGGGGTAATCCTGTCGGCAGACACTTTCCACAGCCTCTGAGACCAATTCCGCTCGATTAAAACACGGAGTAACGATCGAGATTAGCAGAGGGTGAAACAAAATATTGCCTTGTTCAGGTAGACGGCACAGTTTGAGCAGACATTCTAGCCAGGCCATTTTTTGGTTCAAGTGATAGAGTTCTTGTTTTTCCAGAACAATCAACATATTTTTTAGGTGGGGCAAACCGCCGCACTTGACGTGACCTCACAAAGACCAAAAAAACAACGCGCCGTCGAACGAACCCGAGCCACAACGGGGGCTTTCTAGTGAACCCATTCGCGGTTGTCATTATCAACTACAATACTTGTGAGCTCCTGCGCGCCTGTCTCGAAACCGTTATATCGGAGGCTCCAAGCGAGGTTATTGTGGTCGATAACGCCTCGTCAGACGACAGCGTTGCAACAGTCGAAACTGAGTACCCACACGTTATACTCCAGGCGAATAGGACAAATCTCGGCTACGGCACAGCGGCAAACCAGGCAATGGCCCGCTGCAACGCTAAATACGTGTTGCTTCTCAATGCCGACACTCTCATACGACCCCGGACGCTTGTGGAGTTGAAACGATATCTTGACCACCATCCACGAGCGGCCATCGTCGGGCCGCGCCTGGAGGAACCGGACGGGACATTACAAGCCTCGTGTTACCCGTTTCCAACACCGCTCAACACTTTGCTCGAGAACAGTACTATCGCAGTTGTCCTGGGGCGAAGGATTCGCCGACATGTCCCTTTTCTGCGGAACCTTTATCTCCGGACTTGGCCGCATGCTTGTCCGCGTATCGTCCCATGGGTGAAAGGCGCCGCCTTAGCAGTTAGACGCGAGGCATTTGAAGCCGTGGGAGGCTTCGATGAATCGTTCTTCATGTATTTCGAGGATGCCGATCTTTGTTATCGGCTGGAACAGCGCGGATGGGAGGTGCACTTTACACCCACAGCGACGGTAGTGCATGTCGGGGGTGCCAGCACGGTACAATGCCACGCGGAGATGACGGTACAACTGCTTGCGAGTACCCTGAAGTTTTATCAACGTCACTCCTCTAGAATACGTTACGCAGAAGTGATCACGATCCTGAAAACGATGATGCTCGCGAGGTGGATCAGTGGTAAGGTTGCGCTATATCTTACACGCGATGTCAGCACGCGGGCCAGACTCAGAGAGGAAATAGCTGCAAGTCAAAAAGTGATTTTGGGTAAGTGGCAAGTCCAAGATACTAGGACATCTGCTTACGACCTCAATGGTTTAGTCACCCCTGGTCGACAGCCAGAGACCCTGGTTCGGAAACACCTCGTGGATGAGTAACCGCACCTCCCCGAACGTAGCCGATCTTCCGCCTTCTCCACAAACATACCCTTGCCCCTGAATAGCTGTCGGTAGGCCACAGTTAACCAAACTTGCCAAATGGGAAGCACTCGAACAAACTGACAGGTCTCGTTGAATTACGGACTCACCGCTATTTGCCGCCCAACGCGATACCATGCTTGACCGAATCGATCTTTGTTCAGGTGCTGTTCACACCCGATCACAGCGAATGGGGATTTGCATTTCTTAGAAACCTGGCAGTATTCCTATACGTAGGATCTATGCACCGACGTGCCCGAGCGTATACTGCTGCGAAATTCCCTGAGTATATCTGAAGAGGACCCCGCCCATGGCAAATGTCGATACAGATCTTGAGAAACTGGTACTAACGCGGTTATTGCGTTTAAATGCGACACTGCAAAGGGAGGAAACATAGTAGGGCCACACCTTTCTCTTCTTGGACAATTCTTTATCGGCTATCGAGTAAGTTTTTTGGGAAGCTTTATCGGATTTGCGTACGCTTTCGTACTTGGCTTTGTCGTCGGATACTCGGTCGCCAGAATATACAATTGGATTGTAGGCGCCACGGAAGAAAAACGCTTCGACCAGTCACGACTCAGATTGCCTTGAAAGGCATCGAATCACCGGCTCGCGCAAACTTCGCGCTTTATTCCAGCAGCAGGGACGGAACTTCCTTTGTAGAAACCACGGATCTGCTGTCTACTATCGGATACGACATTTTGGGACCGTCGAGCTAAACATCGCCAACAGCTCCCAGCGGTGATTCCGAGCCGAATTCGCTGGATCACAATCACTCCAATCGGCAGGAGCCCCAAAAGAGATCCCGCTGTTAGATCATTACCCAGTGGGCCGCGTTTTTCCTTAACGAGATGAATGACCAAAGAAAAAAAAAGTAGCACCACCAGTATAGCTTTTACGTTCCTAGCAACTCATACGAAGTCAAGACGAAAGGCATGCAATGGGTATCGCGAAACTTCCACCCGAGCAGGAAGCCATACGGGCGAAATGTTTTCATCCGAGGGGAACTTTCATCGAGTTCGCGAAAGAAGAGGTCGAGCAATCGATTCCAGAGCGTTTTGAGAAAATGGTCCGGGAATCCCCGAACCGGATCGCCGTGAAAGCGCGTGATCAAAGCCTGACGTACGCTGAGCTGAACTCAATGACCAATCAGCTAGCTCGTACGATTGTAGCCCGGCGTGGCCCGGGCGAAGAGCCCATAGGGCTGCTTTTAGCCAAGGGAGTCCCCTTAGTTGTTGCCGTCTTTGGCGTTCTCAAAGCCGGTAAAATGTACGTACTCCTTGATCCTTCACACCCCACTGCCCGCAATAGATTCATATTGGACCACGCGCAGGCACCCGTAATCATTACAGACACTGAACATCTCGGTCTGGCAAAGGGGTTGGTTCGAGAAAAAGAACAAATAATCAATGCTGGCGAGCCAGACTCGGGTATTGGATCTGAGAATCCCGCCCTTATTATCTCACCGGAGACAATTGCATGGATTCACTACACCTCCGGTTCAACCGCAGAGCCTAAGGGTGTGATTCAAACCCACCGAAACGCTCTCTACAAAGTGATGCGTGATACAAACGATTATCACGTCTGCCCTAGTGACAGATTCACTTTCCCTGCCTCACGAGGGGGCGACATGTTCTTGGCCTTACTTAATGGGGCCTCGGTCTTCCCCGTGGAAATCAAAGAAGAAGGATTTCTCGGACTCGGCGAATGTCTGCACCGGGAGGAAATAACTATCCTCACTTCAGTAACGTCTACGTTTCGCCATTTCATGAATAGTTTCAACAGCTCTAAGAAATTTCCGAACCTTCGTTTGATTCGATTGATTGGAGAGCCTTTATACAAGCATGACCTCGACTTATTCAAAAAATATTTTTCACCCTCCTGCATTCTTCTCAATAGGCTCGGATCCAACGAAACCGGAAATTTCTGTCAATACTTCATCGATTATTCAACGCCGCTCTCTGACGGTGTCGTGCCAGTAGGATATCCGGTAGACGGTATGGACGTTCTCTTGCTCGATGATGACGGCAAAGAGATCAGCGGTGATCAAATCGGAGAATTTGCCGTAAGGAATCGTCATCTAGCGATAGGTTACTGGCGAAATGCCGAGCTTACACGGACGGCCTTTCAGTTCGATGCTGAAGGCGGAGATAAGCGTACCTATCGCGTTGGCGACTTAGGGCGGCGATTAACGAATGGTTGCTTCGTGCATCTTGGACGAAAAGACTTTCAGGTTAAAATCCGTGGAAACAGAGTTGAAATTGCCGAAGTAGAAGCTGCATTGCTGAGCTGTCCAAATATCAAGGAAGCTGTCGTTGTTGGCAAGGAAGACTCTTCAGGAGACAAACGTTTAATCGCATATCTTGCACCCGCCCGCGCGCCATTCCCAACCGCAGCCGATATACGGCTGGCACTCGCAGCGAAACTGCCAGGCTACATGGTTCCCGAAGTCTACCTGATGATGGAAAATCTGCCCGTTACTGGAATCGGGAAAGTGGACCGCCGTGCATTGCCGGTCCCGGACCAGAGCAGACCTGAGATGGAAGAAAACTATGTGGCGCCTCATAGTCCCAACGAAAGAATCATCGCTGAGATATGGTCAGATGCACTCAAGATCGAGACCGTCGGCATTAATGACAACTTCTTCGATCTGGGTGGCCACTCCTTGCTGGCAATCAAAGTCATCGCGCAATTGCGCAAAAAGTTTGGCGTGGATGTGCCGGTGCGTACTTTATTCGAAGCGCCCACCATAGCGCAATTGGCGGCTCGACTGGAAACGCAAACCCAGCCATTGGTCAGTTCGAACGGGAAGTTTACGTACTCCCATCTGATTGAGCTTCGTAGTAAACCTAACCAAACGCCGATATTCTGTTTTCCTTATCTGTGTGGTGTACAGGGCGAATACACGCACTTTCTGAGCCTGACGCCGTACATGGCCGAATATTCATTCTATGGGCTTCAAGCGAAAGCCGCCCACAGCCAAACACCACCGCATGCTACGATTGAAGAGTTGGCAGCGGAATATGTCCGAGAGATAGAAGAGTTTCAACCCAATGGCCCCTATTACTTAATCGGGGACTGCCTTGGAAGAACGGAGGCGTATGAAACGGCTCGGCAGCTATCGCTGCGTGGCAAGAAGGTCGGGTTGCTCATGCTCCTGGATGCCCGAGGCCCCTATCCGGCGGACCGGTATTGGCGGATAGGACCCTATTCGATAAAGGATTTGGATCGCCTGCGGATCCGTCTAATGAGTTCACGATTGGGGGCGTTGGCGATGGCGACAAGTTTCCATTGGGAAGAGAGCAAGAAGCTTACGAACGGAAAGCAGTGGTCTTACTTAGCCGCGAAGGCCCTAAAAATGATAAGAGATCCACGTTGGCTATCGGAGGAGTGCTCTGCGGGGTCGCCTGAGGAGACTGAAGAGGCATTGAGTGCAAGTGAGGAAGAGCTCCTGGAATGTATCACTGGCGCCCGCAAGCAGTATCGGAGCAATTGGCCGAGCGACTATAGAGGCCGGCTTGCCGTTATCATTAATAAACAGTGGTATGGATTTGACCGCACGTTTGGCTGGGCCGGTATGGCTGCCGGAGGTATTGAGACACATGCTATTCCCGGAGATCATATTTCTTACATGCTCGAGTATGTCCAATTGGTCGCCGACCAGCTGCGAGCATGGTTGGAAAAGGCACAAAAGGAGACATGAGCCGCCAACAGGTTTTGCCCGATCGTTGTTCAAATCTCCGCAAAGTCATTCTTCCTTCATAACTTTCCCTCACGTTCGAACGTTAAATGAGCACCGCGGTAAGCTAGAACCTTGGTGAAAATCTAGTTGTGACCGTAGAGAGAAAAGTTCATTAAGCCAGCATAAGAAATAGTCGTTTGCAAACTGATTGTTCAAACAATTGATTAAGAAGGAGACGACATGGACGAAACAGAAGATACAAGAATTTACAAAGTGGTCGTTAACCACGAGGAGCAGTACTCGATCTGGTTTGCCGATCGCGAGGCGCCACTTGGGTGGAGAGAGTCGGAAAAACCGGCCCGAAGGCAGAGTGTCTAGCCTACATCAAGGAAGTCTGGACCGACATCGAAGAGACGTCTTCCTGGAGGAGTTGCAAAAAGGCGAATCTGCCCAACTATGAGTCCGTCATTAACCGAGGGCATCAAGGATCTTGCCAGCCACCGTATGCGCATCGATCTCGAATCGTGCGCTTGATCGGCCTTTACTTTTCGTAGCGCCGCATTAAAAAATCGGCTGTTGAAAAATTTGTTCTCGCGATTTCTCCCACATTATGCTCGAACACTTGATCGTGTATCCTAGGTATGGGCTGCAATGGATGCACGCAATTGCCTCTGCTAAGCGGCTCTGCTCTTGCACGGTCCTCTGGGACTGGCGGGGACTACCGGGACCTTTCGACAACGACACGGACTAGATATCGTATAGGGCGCCAAAAAAATAATCGACTCCTGCCACGAGTATTCCCTCTATGCGTTTTTGTATGATCACCACCTTTTACCCGCCGTATGCGTTTGG
>Ga0114129_10006093_pt1 | contig 17098 bp, 17 predicted proteins | sample RhiMetdeltSRZDD1_FD_80071 | JGI IMG/M metagenome (GOLD analysis project Ga0114129, IMG submission 80071) | Populus rhizosphere microbial communities from Tennessee, USA - Rhizosphere MetaG P. deltoides SRZDD1 (version 2) (version 2) | ecosystem: Host-associated > Plants > Roots > Rhizosphere >... | reverse complement strand
GACGAGAGCTTCACGCCGAGCGCGTTGAACTCCAGACGCACCGGCGACGTGTCCCGCGCGAGCAGGCCCACGCGCCGAACCGCGTCGATCAGCTGCTGGCGGGACACCGTGAGTCGGCTCTCGTACTGCTCGGGGAGGAGCTGGCGGTAGTTTGGGAACTCCCCCTCGATCAGGCGCGAGGTCAGCGCCAGCGGCCCGACCTGGAACGAGACCTGGCTCTCGTCCACGAACACCTCGACCTCACCTTTCTCCATCGTCTGCGCCGCGCGGCCGGCCTCCGACAACGCGCGCTCGGGGACGATCGCCTTGGCCTCACCCGCCGAGGTCGCCACCAGGTCGCGCACGGCGAGCCGGTACGAGTCGGTGGCGACCAGCGTCACGCCCTCGCGGCTGACCTCGAGCAGGATCCCGGTCAGCACCGGCCGGGCCTCGTCGCGGGACGCCGCGCGGGCCACCTGCCCGACGGCCTCGGCGAAGCGCCCGGTCTCGGCGACGATCCGCGTCCCCGACGGCGGCTGGATCGCCGGGAAGTCCTCGGCCGGAAGCAGACGGAGCGCGCCCTCGTAGGCGGCGCATCGGATGCGGGCCTGAGACTGATCGGTCTCGAACTCGACCGGGGCGTCCGACAAGCTCTTCACCGTGTCGGCCAGCAGGCGCGCCGGCACCAGCGCGATGCCGGCCTCGCCGACCTGGACCTCGATCGACAGCCGGGCGGAGACCTCGAGGTCGGTCGTCGTCAAGGTCAGGGCGCCCTCGTCCGTGGCCTCGATCAGCACCCCCGTGAGGGCGGGGATGCCCGGCCGGGACGAAACGCCGCGCTGGACGGTCTGCAGGGCCTCGGACAGGTCGTCACGGTCACACCGGAACTTCACGAACCCACCCCCTCGCTGCTTCTTCGTTCTTCATCTTTCTCCTTCAGTAGTAGTAGGGGCTGGGGAAAAGGGGAAAACCGGGCTATCTCCCGAGCCTAGCGGGCCTGTCCGACATGTGGAGCGGCTGGGGGAATCGGTGCATCCAGGCGTCCGCCGGCCGGAGCTTTCCCGCGCCGTTCCCCCGTTGCGCACAGCCGATCCCCCGGCGTTCATCCGGCCCTGGCCCTGCCTCGGATGATCCGGGATAGGTCCTGGACCTGGCGGTAGGTGGCGGTCCGCGCACGCATGTCCTTCTCGACCTTGAGGATGCCGTGGCGGGCGGTCGTGTGGTCGCGTCCGCCGAAGGTTTCGCCGATCTTGACCAGCGACTGGCCACTGCACTCGCGCATCAGGTACATCGCCACGTGGCGGGCGGTCGTCAGCGGGCGGGAGCGGTTCGGCGAGATGAGGTCCTGGACGGACAGGCCGAAGTAGCGGGCGCTCTCCTCAAGGATCACATCGGGCGGGATCTCGGCCTCGGCCTGCGGCAGCAGGTCCTCGAGCGCCTGCTCGGCGAGCTCGCTCGTGATGGGCTGGCCGGTCAGGTCGCCCCACGCGACGACCCGGACGAGCGCGCCCTCGAGCTCGCGGATGTTCTGGTCGAACGTGTTCGCGATGAACTCGATCACGTCGTCGGGCACGTAGAGCTCGTCTCGCTGCGCCTTGAGTTGCAGGATCGCGATCCGCGTCTCCAGGTCCGGCGGCTGGACGTCGACGCACAGGCCCAGCCGGAATCGCGACTGCAGCCGCTCCTCCATGCCGAGCTCCTGCGGCGGGCGGTCGGAGGCGATCACGATCTGGCGGTCCTTCTGGTGCAGCGCGTTGAACGTGTGGAAGAACTCGGTCTGCGTTTCCTCGCGCTTGGCCAGGAACTGGATGTCGTCGACCATCAGCACGTCGACGTCGCGGTAGCGCGCCGCGAACTGGTACCCCTGGCGTTCGCGCACCGCCTTGATGAACTCGGCCATGAAGCTCTCGCTGGTCACGTACTTCACGCGCAGACGCGGCGACAGGCCGAACATCTGATGCCCGATCGCGACGAGCAGGTGCGTCTTGCCCAGGCCCACACCACCGTAGATGAACAGCGGGTTGTACGCCTTCGACGGCGGCGTGTCGGCCACGGCCATCGCGGCGGCGTGCGCGAACCGGTTCGAGGGGCCGGCCACGAAGGTCTCGAACGTGTAGTTCGGGAACGGGAGACCGGGCGCTCCGAACGACGTGCGCTCGGGCTCACGTCGCGGGCCGGCCTGCGGCCGAGTGTCGGGTGCATCGACCGCCTCGAGTTGCACCGCAAGGGCTTCGGGAGGGGCCGAGTCGAGCTCGAGCTTGACCGGCAGGCCGACGGCCTCGGTGGCGGCGTCCTGGATCAGACCGATGTAGTGCTTGGCCAGCCGCTCGCGCACGTAGTCCGACGGAGCGACCACCTCGAGGATCCCGTCGTGCAGGCTCCGCGGCCGAACGCCGCCGAACCACATCGAGAACGAGCTCTCACTGAGCTCCTGCTGGGCGCGCTCGACGACGTGGGCCCAGGTCCGTTCTGCTGCTTCCTCGAACGATGCGATCGCCATACCTATCCACACGGCCTTTCCACAGTTGTGGAAACCCCTGGGGAAGGGATGACGCCGCGCGCATACATACGCCGACGTCGAGGGAAGCGCGGTGGACTATAGCACCGTGGTTTTCCCCACCGGATGCCGGATACGGCCTCTTGTCACACTTTCTCGCGAGTCAGCGTTCGGTGGGCCGGCCGAGGGCCCCGGCGAGCGGCGGGATGGCTTCCGGACGGCTTCGATATACTTCGCGCGGCCGGCCACCGCCGAGCCGATCTCCGATCGCGAACAGCAAGAGGCTCCGATGTCCAAGCGAACATACCAACCGAACAACCGCCGTCGTCACAAGCGTCACGGCTTCCGCGTCCGCATGCGGACCCGGGCCGGCCGGGCGATCCTTGCGCGCAGACGCGCCAAGGGTCGGTCCCGCTTGTCCGCCTGAAGGGGCGGCGACGGGCAGCGACCGGGTCGCTCGAACCCTCTCGTCCGGCCAGGCGTTTCACGGAGAACGGGTGATAGTGTTTGTCGCCCCCGGGACCGGGTCGGTGGCGTTCGTCGCCGGCCGCAGGATCGGTGGCGCGGTGCTCCGCAACCGGGCCCGGCGCATCCTGCGGGCCGCGTGGCGAGAGCTCGCAAACGAGGTCGGAAACGGATACGACATCGTCGTGGTGGCCAGGGCCGCGATCGTCGGAGCCCGAACACAGGATCTGGTGGCGGAGGTTGGGGAGTTGCTCTCGCGCGCGCAGGTGACCCGAAAGTGAACCGGCTGCGTCGTGCGGCGCGGGCGTTCGGAGCCCCGGCCCGGATGGTCCTGATCGGTCTGATCCACATCTATCGGGTCACCCTGTCCGGATCACTCGGCGGGCAGTGCCGCTTCTCCCCCACCTGCTCGCACTACGCGGAGGACGCGATCCGCGAGCACGGCGCGATCAAAGGGAGCCTGATGGCCGCGTGGCGGATCGCACGATGCGGACCGTTCACCGACGGCGGCTACGACCCGGTCCATCGGGGCCGACATCACTCGTATGATGCCGTCATACATGCCGAGGCCGGCCGATGATCGCGCTCGCGCCGTGGCAGGGGTTGCTGAATGCGCTGGGGTACGTCGTCGCGTGGATCTACAACCTGGTGCCGAACTACGGCGTCACGATCATCCTGCTCACCGTCACGATCCGGCTGGTCCTGCTCCCGCTGGGGATCAAGCAGGTCCGCTCCATGCAACACATGCAGATCGTCCAGCCGAAGATCAAGCAGATCCAGCAGAAGTACAAGGGGAACAAGCAGCGTCAACAGGAAGAGATCATGAAGCTGTACAAGGAGTACGGGGTCAACCCGTTCTCCGGCTGCTGGCCCGTCCTGCTGCAGTTCCCGATCCTGATCGCGATGTACTCGGTGCTGCGCTGGCCCCAGCACCCGATCCACGTCCCCCCCGACAGCGACCTCTACGTCGCCGTGTCCAAGCAGATCCCCGAGACGCTCCCACCGGGCGACCCGGATGGCGAGGCGGTCACCTCCCAGGGGCAGATCGACACGCTCGCGAGGCAGGGCGATCTGCCCGGCGAGACAGGTGGGACGTCGTTCCTCGGGATGAACCTATTGTGTTCGGCGTTGCACGCGGGCAACGAGGACGCGACGTTGGCCGGGAAGAGCTCGACCGGGCAGACGCTCGAGTACCCGGTGAACTGCGGCAGCAACGTGGTCGACCGGATCCCCTACTACGTGTTCGCGGCCGCCATGTTCGCGACGACTTTCTACCAACAGCGCCAGATGCAGAAGGCCACCCCGCCGGGCGGCTCGTCGCAGCAGCAGGCGCTGCTCAAGGTGATGCCGATCCTGTTCGGCGTGTTCGGCATCTTCTTCCCGGCCGGCCTCGTCCTGTACTGGACGACCTCGAACGGCTGGCAGATCGGTCAGCAGTACTTCATGCTCAAGAGCCGCCCCACCGCCGAGCAGCTGGCCGAGACCGCCAAGTCCAAGCCCCAGAAGAGCCAGCGCAGGGGCTTCATGTCCTCGATGATGGATCGGGCCGAGCAGGAGCGCGAGCGTCGCGGGACGGGCAACGCCAAGCCCGGGACGAGGAAGCCCGGGAGCCCCCGATCCGGGTCGAATCCCAAGGGTTCCAATCCGAAGAGCTCCAACCCCAAGCGTGGTTCGAACCCGAAGCCCGGGACCAACCCAAAGAAGCCGGGATCCGGAGGGAACGGCCGTGGAGGAGATCCGAACAAGCGCCCCGAGCGTTGAGGAGGCCGTCGAGGCCGCCCTCGGGGAGCTCGGACTGACCGAGCAGGAAGCCGACGTCGAGGTCGTCCAGGAGCCGCGGTCGGGCCTGTTCGGGGTCGGCGCCCAGGAGGCCGTGGTCGTCGTCCGGCCTCGTGTTCGGCGCGAGGAGGACCTGAGCGAGGAGGACCTCGAGGAGCAGGCCGAGGTCGCCGCCGAGTTCCTCGAGGGCATGCTCGAACGCATGGGCATCCAGGCCAACGTGGAGCCGAACATGGAGGACGGGACGATGTACGTCGACGTGATCGGCCCCGATCCCGACGACGAGGACATGGGGCTGCTGATCGGGCGCCACGGCCTCACGCTCGAGGCCGTCCACGAGCTGACCAGGGTCGTGGTGGCCCAGCGGACGGGACAGCGGGCCAGGGTCGTCGTCGACGTCGAGGACTACCGCAAGCGGCAGATCGATCGGTTGACGGCTCGAGTTCGAGAGTCGGCGGCGCGGGTGCGGCGGACGGGCCGTTCGGAGACCCTCGAGCCGATGAACCCCTTCCTGCGCAGGATCGTCCACACCGCGGTGGCCGAGGTCGATGGCGTGGACAGCGCGAGCGAGGGCGAGGGTGCGGAACGGCGCGTCGTCATCCGGCGCCGGGGGTAGTCCGCCGGAGCCCCCTCAAGCTGCCGTTTCACGTGAAACATCCATCGTTGCCCTCCTCCACGATGCGCGGGCCCTCGGCGTCGAGCTGGACGACGATCGGGCCGCGACACTGATCACGTTCGAACGCTTGCTGAGGGATCGTGCGATCCCCCTCGGCGCCGTGGCCCGCTCGGACGCCGGTCGGATCCGCGAGCGACACGTCCTGGATTGCCTTCGGGCAGCGCCTCACCTCCGAGAAGTTCGGCTCGCGTACGACCTCGGCTCGGGGGCAGGGCTGCCGGGCCTCGTGGTGGCGATCGCCCTCCCCCGGATCCGGGTGGTCCTGGTCGACCGCCGGGCGAACCGGGCCGGTTTCCTGGAGCTCGCGGTGGACGAGCTCGGTCTCGCGAACGCCGAGGTGGTCGCCGGCCCGGTCGAGGAGCTCGACGAGCCCGCCGACGCCTGCCTCGCGAGGGCGTTCGCTCCGTTGGAACGCGCGTGGGAGGCGGCCGTGCGGGTCCTTCGCCCAAGTGGTCGGCTCGTGTACTTCGGGGGACAGGAGATGGGTGTGGCGGGATCGGTCGTCGTTCCGCCCGGCGCGGTCCTGGAGGCCGTCGTGCGCACGCCCGTGCTTGAAAGCGCCGGACCCCTGGTTATCATGGCTCGTCAGTGACGAAGGCCTCCTCTTCACGAGCGCGTTCGTCCTCCCAGCCGAAGCCCGGCACCACACGAGCCGCGAAGGCATCGGGGACCGGACGAACTGCAGGGCAACGCTCCTCGAAGGCTTCTCGGACCACGCCCAAGCGCTCCCCCGCAGGTGCCGGCCCGCCCGACGGGGTGCGGATCATCGCGGTCGCCAACCAGAAGGGCGGCGTCGGCAAGAGCACGACCGCCGTGAGCCTGGGAGCCGCCCTGGCCGAGCTCGGTCACCGGGTCTTGGTCGTGGACCTGGATCCCCAGGGGAACGCGTCCACCGGCCTCGGGATCAGGCACGAGGAGCGCGACGTCACCGTCTACGATGTCCTGGCCACCGAGGCGCCGATCGAGGGCGCCATCGTGCCCACGCCGATCGACAACCTCTTCGCGATCCCCTCGACGATCGACCTGGCCGGCGCCGAGATCGAGCTCGTCAGTCAGTTCTCGCGCGAGCTGCGTCTCCGCAAGGCGATCGAGCCCCTGCGCGACGCCGGTGCCTACGACTACGTGTTCCTGGATTGCCCGCCCTCCTTGGGCCTGCTCACCGTCAATGCATTGGCCGCGGCCGAGGAGCTCATCGTGCCGATCCAGTGCGAGTACTACGCCCTCGAGGGGCTCGGGCAGCTGCTTCGCAACGTCCGTCTGGTGCAACAGAACGTCAACACGTCCCTGCGGCTGACGGGCATCGTCATGACGATGTTCGATCCCCGGACCAAGCTGTCCGAGCAGGTCGTGGCCGAGGTGCGCCGGTACTTCGGCGAACGCGTCTATCGCACGATCATCCCGCGCACGGTCCGGCTCTCGGAGGCCCCGGGGTTCGGGCAGCCGATCACGGTCTACGACCCGAACTCCAAGGGCGCGCAAAGCTATCGGGACCTGGCCAAAGAGGTCGCGGCGCGTCTGCCCGACGAATCCCCCCTGCCCATCGTCGAGGACGTGCCCAGCGTGGTGGTTCCACCCCCCGATCCGCAGCCCGTCCGCGCCCCCCGGCCGCTCGTAGGTCCCGAGGACGTCGAGGGATCCTCCGAGCCGGACGAGGAGCCGAGCGAGCCCGAAGCCGCCCAGGCCGAGGTCCGTGAGCCTGAGGTCGAAGGCGCTCCGAGCCAGGCAACCGAGCCGCATCCCGCCGCCGGCGAGACCGACCTCGAGGTCGAGCCCAACCTCGAGGAACCGCCGGGGGAACCGATCGCCTCGGGGTCGCCCGCCGAGCCGACCCTCGACCCTCCGCAGCCTCACCCCGAACTCGACACGCAGGCCGCCGCTCCCGAACCGGAGCCCGCGTGGGGCGAGGTCGAGGCCTCCGAGCCCAACGGTGACGCGGAGATAGCCACCGGGGTCCAGGAGGGCTCGACACACGAGGAGCTTTCAGAGGTCGCGGGCAACGGCGACCGCTCGAAGGATGAGGTCGAGGGAACGACGGCCTCCGGTGGCGGCAAACGTCGGCGACGCCTGTTCCGCAGAGGGGGGTCTTGATGAAACGAGGAGGTTTGGGGCGTGGGCTCTCGGCGCTGATCCCGGGCGCGGTCGAGGAGGGGACCGGGCTTCTCGAGATCCCCGTGGAGGCGGTCGCACCGAACCCCCGACAGCCGCGGACGACCTTCGAGGACGAGGCGCTGGACGCGCTCGCCCTGTCGATCCGAGAGGTCGGTGTGCTGCAGCCGATCGTGGTCCGCAAGTCCGCCTCGGGGTTCGAGCTGATCGCCGGGGAACGGCGCCTGCGCGCGGCGAAGCTGGCGGGCCTCGCGACGGTGCCCGCGGTCGTCCGCGAGAGCGACGACGCGGAGTCCCTGCGTGAGGCCCTGATCGAGAATATCCACCGCGAGGACCTGAACCCGATCGAGCTCGCGGAGGCGTTCCGCGAGCTCCTGGAGGAGCTGGGCCTCAAGCAGGAGACGCTGGCCGAACGTCTGGGCATGTCGCGCTCGCACATCGCGAACACGATCCGCCTCCTGCAACTGCCCCCCGAGGTCCAGACCCTGCTCGCCGAGGGTCGGATCCAGGCCGGTCACGGCCGGGCGCTGCTCACGCTGGGGGACGCCGACGCCCAGCGCTCGCTCGCGCTGCGGATCGGGGCCGAGGACCTGTCCGTTCGGGAGGTCGAGGAGCTGGTCCGCACCTACCTCGAGCATCCCTCGCAGCCGGAGCGCCCCGCCGCGCTCGCTGCCGTCCCCGCACCTTCCGAGAACCCTCTGGCTGAGGTCGAGGAGCTGCTTTCGGAGCAGCTCGCTACCCGGGTCCAGATCCAGATGGGCAAGCGTCGAGGCAAGATCGTGGTGGAGTTCGGCTCGGCGGACGACCTCGAGCGCATCGTGTCCGAGATCATCGGGTCGGGCCCGGGGCTGTCCCCCGACTAGCCGGGCGACACTCTCGGGATTGCTTGCAGCGCAAGACGTTCGGGCGATGGAGGATGCGTGGCGGGCGACCGTGGGCGTGCGTACGATGCCCACGTGGACCTGCCGTCCGAACGCGAGGTGCGCCGGGCCGCTGTTGCAGTCGCCCTGGGTCTGGCGCTCGGGCTGATCCTGCTGGTGTTCGGGCGGCGTGCCCGCGACTGATCCTCAGCTCGAGCGAGCGACGACGGGGGGGCGCGAGAACGCCTCGATGCCCTCGGCCACCGAACGCGCGACGTTCCCGGCGAACGCCGGGTCCCCGATGCGCGCCGCATCCGTGGGGTCCGTCGCGACCGCGGGCTCGACCCGGACGGCCGGCATCCGCGTTTCGCGAAGGATCGCGATCGACCGTGCGTGCAGCCCGCCATCGGGGACGCCGACCCCTCGAACCAGGGCCTCCTGGATCGATTCGGCGAGCCGTCGGCCCATGGGGGAGTGGGTGCTGTGCGTCCCGTAGTAGAAACAGGCGGAACCCCGCCCGACCTGCTTGCCGGTTCCGACGGCCACCGAGATGAGCACCGCGGCGTCCGCGGCGTTGGCGCGGCGGATGCGATCACCGACCGCCATCACCTCGAGAGCGTTGCGCAGCAACGACGGACGGGCGCCGAACTTCTTGAGCCGTTCCGCGAGTTCGCGGACGATGGCGAGCGAGACGTCGGTGACGTCGAGGTCGTCGCGTTCCGCGTCGAGGGCGATCACGGCGCCGAACAACGCGATGCCGGGCCCGCGGGCCGCCTCACCCTCGCGTACCACCGCACGGCTGGGGGCCTCGACCGCGGGTCGATATCGACCGATCGAGCGCACGGTCTCGAGCCCGACGATGCCGTCGGCCCTGGACGCGACGTTGCGCTGGAACTCACGGACGGCCCGATCGCTGCCGACTCCGAAGATCCCGTCCTCCTTGCCGGCGTCGAAGCCGAGCACGTTCAACAGCCGCTGGAGCTCGCGGACGTCGTCGCCCCGGAAGGCGGGGGAGCGCAGGTAGAGCGTCCGGTCGCCCAGCCGGTACCCGGCCTCGACGAGCTGCTCCCAGGTGTCCGGACCCAGGATCCCGTCGGAGGGCAGCGCCCGTGCCTGCTGGAAGGCGCGGACCGCCGACTCGGTCGAGGCTCCATAGGTCCCCTCGAGTTCGTCGGGATCCACATGGAACCCGGCCGCGAGCAGCCGATGCTGCACGTCGCGGACGGCCTCGCCTCGCGCCCCGGGACGGATCAGGTCCATCGTCGGAGTTTCCGCGCCGCGGGCGGTGGCCGCAACCGCCATGTGGTGCCGAAGGGTCGTGTCGGCCGCTAGCCGGCGGCCGCGACGTGCGGGTCGATCTCGCGTAGGAGGGCGTCCTTGCCTCGGGCGCCGACCACGCGGGCGATCTCCTGGCCCTCCTTGAACAGCATCAGGGTCGGGATGCTCATCACTCCGTACTTCCTGGTCACCTCGGGGTTGTCGTCGATGTTGAGCTTCGCGACCTCGAGGGTGTCGCCCTTGTCGCGACCGATCTCCTCGACGACCGGGGAGACCATGTGGCACGGCACGCACCACTCGGCCCAGAAGTCCACGAGTACCGGCGTCTGCGATCCGAGCACCCGCTCCTCGAAGTCGCCGTCCGTCACGTCACCGATCAGCGCCACGTCGGTCCCTTTCTCCGTCGAAGGTCGATCCAAGGTTTGAACCCTGCCTCGGCCGCCGCGTATTCCGCACACGCACCCATCATCCGTGGGCCTGCGCCTCGAGGTAGCGCTCGGCGTCGATCGCCGCCTTGCATCCCTGACCAGCCGCGGTCACGGCCTGACGGTAGATCACATCGGTGACGTCGCCGGCGGCGAACACCCCGGGCACGCTGGTCTTGGTCGTCGGTTCGTCAACCACGACGTACCCGGCGTCGGTCAGTTCGAGCTGGCCCTTGACCAGCTCGGTGTTCGGAGTGTGCCCGATCGCGACGAACACACCGTCGGTCGGCAGCTCACGCACCTCGTCGGTTCGCACGTTTCGGATCCGGGCGCCGGTGACCGCCCCGGCGCCCACGATCTCCTCCACCACCGAGTCCCAGATCACGTCGATCTTGGGGTTCGACCTCGCGCGCTCCTGCATGATCTTGGAGGCGCGGAACTCGTCGCGACGGTGAACGATGGTGACCGAGCTCGCGAACTTCGTCAGGAAGGTGGCCTCCTCCATCGCCGTGTCGCCGCCGCCCACCACGACGAGCGCGCGGTCGCGGAAGAAGAACCCGTCGCAGGTCGCGCACGCACTGACGCCGCGCCCGCGAAGGGTGTCCTCGCCCGGAACGCCGAGCCAGCGCGCGCTCGCGCCGGTCGCGAGGATCAGGGTCTTGGCCCTCCACTCCTGGTCGCCGGCCCACACGCCGAACGGCGCCTCGGACAGGTCGACCCGGGTCGCGGTCTGCGCCACGATGTCGGTCTCGAACCGGCCCGCCTGCTTCTCGAATGCGTCCATCAGCTCGGGGCCGAGGATGCCGTCGGGGAAGCCCGGGTAGTTCTCAACGTCGGTGGTCAGCATGAGCTGCCCGCCGGCCTCGATGCCCTTGAGCAGGAGGGGGCGAAGGTTCGCGCGGGCGGCGTACAGGGCGGCCGTGTACCCGGCCGGGCCCGAGCCCAGGATGACGATGTCGCGCTCTTCCACCATGCGGTACGGCTCCTCCCCCCGAGGATAACCGGAGCCTATTCCCGATCAGTCCCGGGGAAGCTCAGCCCGGCGAACCTTCCCCGAGGCGGTCCTGGGCAGCCGCTCGACCAGGACGAGTTCGCGCGGGGAGGCATAGGTGGGGAGGCTTCCGGCGACGAAGGCTCGGAGTTCCTCGAGCGTGGGCGGCTCGGCGGCATCGACGGGGACGACCCACACCGTCAGGCGCTCCCCCCACTCGGGGTCGGGTACGCCGGCCACGGCCACCTCGCGCACCCGCGGATGGGCCTGCAGCGTGGCCTCGACCGCCTGCGGCCACACCTTCTCGCCGCCGGTGATCACGACGTCGTCCGTGCGGCCGGCGACGTGGAGTCTGCCGTCGACGTCGAGCTCCCCGGCGTCCGCGGTTCGGAGCCAGCCATCGGGCGTGAGGGGACCGGCGCCGCCGAGCCGGTAGCCCTGCATCAATGTAGGGCCCCGCAGCTGGATCTCGCTGCCGGGACCGATGCGGACCTCGGTGCCCCCCAGCGGCGCGCCGTCGTACACGACGCCGCCGCAGGTCTCGGTCATGCCGTAGGTCTCGACGACGACAGCGCCCACGCGTTCGGCGCGCGATCGCAGGTCGGTGGGCAGGTGGGCGCCGCCCACCAGGATCGAACGGAACGAAGAGAGGTCGGAGCCGGTCTCGATCAACCGGGCCAGCATCGTCGGGACGACCGAGGTGAACGCCACGCCGGGTTCGGCCAGCGCGGCTCGTGGGTCGAAGCGTTCGTGAACCGCCAGCGGCGCGCCGAGCAGGAGGGCGCGCAGCAGCACCAGCAGGCCGCCGACGTGCGCGAGCGGAAGGCAGCTGAGCCAGCGATCCTGCCCGGTCGCCCCGAGCGCGAGTGAGGACGACGAGACGGCCGCCTCGATCGCCTGGCGGTCGAACTGCGCCAACGCCGGAGCCCCACGCGTCCCGCTGCTGTGCACCAGCAGGACGACGCCCGGCTCGACGGGTTCCCCGTCCACCCGCCGGCCGCCGGTCTCGTCGAGGGTGACGGTCGGCCGGGCGCCTTCGATCAGGGCGGCGCGTTCGGGCGGGGGGAGCCGGTCGTCGATGGGGAGTAGCGCGGCCCCCGCATCCCAGGTCTCGGTCAGCAGATCGAGCCAGGCGGAGCTCGGCGGGAGCGTGACGGCGACCAGGTCGCCCTCGGCCGGGCGGACGTGTTCGAGGGCCGGCACATCGGATAGGCTAGCCAATCGTTCGAGTGTTCGCTCTAGGAGTGAGCGGTCATGACGTCGACCCCCGCGGAGACCCCGGCCTGGACGGGTTCGGGCTCGTACACCGACATCCGGTACGAGACGGCCGAGGGCATCGCCAAGATCACGATCGATCGGCCCGAGGTCCGAAACGCGTTCCGGCCGCTCACGGTGCGGGAGCTGATCCAGGCCTTCGACGCGGCGCGCGACGACCCCGAGATCGGCGTGATCGTGCTGACGGGCGAGGGGCCCGACGCGTTCTGCAGCGGGGGCGACCAGCGGATCCGGGGCGACGACGGGTACGTGGACGAGCATGGGATCGGCCGGCTGAACGTCCTCGACCTCCAGATCCAGATCCGGCGGCTTCCCAAGCCGGTCGTGGCCATGGTGGCGGGGTACGCGATCGGAGGCGGCCACGTGCTGCACGTGTGCTGCGATCTGACGATCGCGGCGGACAACGCGGTCTTCGGACAGGCCGGACCGCGGGTGGGCTCCTTCGACGGCGGCTACGGCATCAACCTGCTCGCCCGTCAGATCGGGGAGAAGCGAGCCAAGGAGATCTGGTTCCTCTGCCGGCGGTACGAGGCCGAGACCGCGCTCGCGTGGGGCCTGGTCAACGCGGTGGTCCCGCTCGACGAGCTCCAGACGCGGACCGTCGAGTGGTGCCGCGAGCTCCTGCGGATGAGCCCGCTCTCGTTACGGCTGCTCAAGGCGGGCTCGAACGCCGGGATGGACGGGCTCGCTGGCGTCCAGCAGCTCGCGGGCGATGCCACCCTCCTGTACTACATGACCGAGGAGGCGCAGGAGGGCCGGGACGCGTTCGTCGAGAAGCGCGCCCCCGACTTCTCGAGGTTCCCGAAACGCCCGTGAGCCGCCTGGCCGTCTGGGTCCAGGGCGCCCGCCCCCGAACGCTCGGCGCGAGCGTGACGCCGGTCCTGGTCGGGACCGCGGCGGCCGGGTCCGCGATCGCCTGGCGGTTCGTCGCGGCACTGCTGGTCGGGCTCGGCCTGCAGGTCGGCGTGAACTTCGCCAACGACTTCAACGACGGGATCCGCGGCGTCGACACGGCCGAACGGCTCGGTCCGCCGAGGCTCACGTCCTCAGGCGTCGTGGCCCCGCGTTCCGTGCTGATCGCCGCGCTCGCGAGCGTCCTCGTCGCCGGCCTGGCCGGGCTCGCGCTCGCCGCAGCCACGACGTGGTGGCTGGTCCCGATCGGCGCCGTCGCGATGCTCGCTCTGTGGCTGTACAGCGGCGGACCTCGGCCGTACGCGGATCTCGGTCTGGGCGAGCTGATGGTCTTCGTGTTCTTCGGCGTGATGGCGACGGCGGGAAGCGCGTACGTCCAGGTCGAGACCGTGCCGAACGCGGCCTGGTGGGCCTCGGTTCCGATGGGTCTCCTCGCGGTCGCGATCTTGGTCGCGAACAACCTGCGCGACATCCCCACGGACGCGGTCGCGGGCAAGCGCACGCTCGCGGTTCGGCTCGGCGAGCACCGGACCCGGCGGGTCTATCGCCTGTGCGTCACTGGGGCGTTCGTCGCCGTACTCGTCGGCGTGGTCGTGGACGCGATCGACCGGGGGAGCGGCCTGCCCGCGTGGTCTCTGCTCGCGTTCGGGGCGATCATGGCGGCGATCGAGCCGCTCCGGGCAATCGGCGGCGCGAGCGGAAGGGCGCTGATCGGCGTCCTCGTCGGGACGGCGCGACTGGAGATCGTGTTCGGGGTGCTGCTCGCGCTCGGCCTGTGGATCGAGGTGCTCGTCTCGTGAGCGAGGCCGACGTCGCGTTCGAGTGCGCGTTCGCGTTCGTCGACCAGCTCACGTTCGAGGGTGTCGAGCATGCCTGCGTCTCTCCTGGATCGCGTTCCACGCCGATCGCCCTTGCCGCCGCTCGACATCCCAAGGTTCGCGTCCACGTCCATCTGGACGAACGCGCCTCAGCCTTCTTCGCCCTGGGGATCGCGAAGGCGACCCAACAGCCCGTGGCTGTCATCACGACGAGCGGAACCGCCGCGGCCGAGCTCCTACCGGCCGTCGTCGAGGCGTCGATGTCGAGGACCCCGCTGCTCCTGCTGACGGCGGATCGACCGCCAGAGCTGCGCGCCGTTGGTGCGAACCAGACGATCGACCAGCAGCGCCTGTTCGGGAGCTTCGTCAAGGAGTTCATCGACGCCTCCGTCCCCGGGGACGACGCCGATGAATGGGGTTGGAGGCAGCGCGCCGAGTTCTTGACCAGCACGGCGACGCGAGAGCAACCAGGTCCGGTTCACGCGAACCTGCCGTTCCGCGAACCCTTGGTGGGAACCGCCTCCACGCCGCCGATGGACGGTCGCCGGGTCGCGATCGACTCGATCTTCGAGAAGCTGCCCGGGGACCTCGGCGATCTCCGCCATGAGATCGATCGCGCGGCTCGGGGACTCTTCATCATGGGGTCGATCCGTACGCCGACCCCCGAGCTCGTCCGTACCGCGGATCGGCTGGGATGGCCGGTGTTGGCCGAGCCAACGTCGGGCTCGCGGATCCCGGGCACGCTGGCAGCGGGACAGTTCCTTCTCTCGAGCGAGGACTTCGTCTCCAACCACGAGCCCGATCTGATCGTGCAGGTGGGTGCGGCGCCGACGTCGCGCACCGGGCTCTCATTCGTGAGCCGGGCCACACGGCTGTGGATCGTGGACCCGGACGACCTCGTGGCGGACCCGCACAGGAAGGCATCTGGACGAGTGGTCGTGCCGCTGACGAGTGGGTTCCTCCGTGCGATCGATCGACTACCCACCCGAAACGACACGACGTGGCAACGTGGATGGGTCGAAGCCGACGAGCGGGCGCGAGCGGCCGTCGACGCGCTGCTCGATTCGTCGGACGAGCCATTCGAAGGGCGGGTCGCTCGGGACCTCGCAGCTTCGGCGCCCGACGGATCGACCCTCGTGGTCGGCTCGAGCATGCCCGTCCGAGATCTCGACGCGTACATGCGCCCCCGCGACGGACTGCGTGTGGTCGCGAACCGCGGGGCGAGCGGGATCGACGGGTTCGTCTCGACGGCGCTCGGCGTTTCGGCGACGGGCCGGACGACGACGGCACTGTGCGGTGATCTCACGCTCCTTCACGACGTCGGGTCGGTCATGTGGAGCGCGAAACGAGGTTACGACTGCGTGTTCGTGGTCCCGAACAACGACGGCGGGGGGATCTTCTCCTTCCTGCCGCAGCACGAGCTGCCCGAGTTCGAGGAGCTGTTCGCGACGCCGCACGGGCTCGACCTCGCGGCGATATGCCATGCAGCCGGCGCAGGCCACACGCTGGTCGAACGGGCCGGCGGCCTGATCCCAGCCGTCGATCGGGCTCGCGGTGCCGGCGGCGTGCACGTGGTCGAGGTCCCCACCGATCGCGAACGCAACGTCGAGCAACACGCGGCCGTGCACGAGGCGGTCGGCACGGCGCTTGCCGCCTCTAGCATGTGAGCGTGCCCCGGCTCCGCCCCGCGACGCCCGACGATGCCGACGAGCTCGCGCGGCTGCGGTGGGACTTCCGCGTCGAACACGGGACGTCCGTGGATCGCACGTTCGACGAGTTCTTGGACGAGTTCCACGGGTTCGCGAACGAGGCCCTCGCGGAGGGGGCGCCGTGGCGGGCCTGGGTGGCCGAGGATGGCGACCGACTCGTCGGGTGCCTGTGGTTCCAGCTGGTCGAGAAGGTCCCGCACCCCAGCCGCCGCAGGTGGGAGCGGCCGATTGGCTACGTCACGAACGTCTACGTCGAGTCCGACCTTCGCAACGAGGGACTCGGGGCCCGGCTGATGGACGAGGCGTTGGCGTTCGCCCGCGAGCGCGAGGTGGCCGAGGTCGTGGTGTGGCCGAGCGCTCGCTCCGTCTCGTTCTACCGGCGGGCGGGGTTCGGCCCGGAGGGGGCGCCGCTCCTGCTCGACCTGGCCGGCGACTGAGCCGGTTCATCCCCAGCGGAGCGCGTCGAGCAGCGCCCGGAACTTCCGCTCGGTCTCGTCGACCTCGGCCTCCGGGACGGAGTCCCCGACGATCCCCGCCCCGGCGAACAGCCGCGCCGTCGACCCCGTGACCTCGGCGCACCGAAGGGCGATCGCCCATTCGCCGTCGCCGTTCGCGTCCATCCAGCCGACGGGCCCGGCGTAACCGCCACGGTCGATCGGCTCGAGCTTCTCGAGCGCCTCGCGTGCCGTCTCCCGAGGCGTGCCACTCACCGCGGGCGTCGGATGCAGAGCCGCGACCAGCTCGAGCGCCGTCACCGACGGATCGTGCAGCGTGCCTCGGAACGGCGTGGCCAGGTGCCACACGTTGGCCGTGCCGAGCAGCTCGGGCTCGTGCGGCCGTCGGAGCCCTCGACAGAACGCGCCCAGGACGCGTTCGACGTCCTCGACCACGACGGCGTGCTCCTCGCGTTCCTTGTCCGAGCCGAACAACCGGTCGGCCGAGGCGCGATCGCGCCGGGCGTCCCCGAACCGTTGCGCCGAGCCCGCGAGCGGCGTCGCCTCGACCACGCTGCCGCGCCGCCGGACGAGCAGTTCCGGTGTGGCGCCGACCAGCACCGAACGCACCGCCGGGTCGGTCTGGGGAGCGGCGAACGTGTAGCAGTCCGCATCCACCGCGCGCAACCGCCACAGCAGCTGCTTGGCGTCGAGCGTTCGACCGGCGTTCACGAGCATCGTGCGCGCGAGGACGATCTTGCGGAGCTCGCCCGCCCGTATGCGCTCGGTCGCGCGGGCCACCGCCGCGGCGTAGTCATCGGGCTCGGGGTCGGGGCGGAGCTGGATCTCGGTGAACGCGTCGTGTGGCAGCGTGCGGCCGGTCCAGCGCTCGCG
>Ga0114129_10006092_pt1 | contig 17101 bp, 14 predicted proteins | sample RhiMetdeltSRZDD1_FD_80071 | JGI IMG/M metagenome (GOLD analysis project Ga0114129, IMG submission 80071) | Populus rhizosphere microbial communities from Tennessee, USA - Rhizosphere MetaG P. deltoides SRZDD1 (version 2) (version 2) | ecosystem: Host-associated > Plants > Roots > Rhizosphere >... | reverse complement strand
CTCCACGCCTTCGGCAAAGAAATCCGCGGCGCTTTCGAAATCCGCCATTGCGAGCCGCCGGCCCAATTCACCCCACGCCCGCAACTGCGCAGGTTGCAAGATATCTGCGGCCGCAGGCGCGCTGCGCAAAAACTCGATCGCTGCGCGGAGGGATATGGCCGCGATCGCTGCACTGGTTTCCAGGGCAGCGGCGGCTTCGTCCAGCGGAAGATGTGCAATGCTGCGAGTGAGTTCGAGAAAGGATTGACGTTCGACGGATTGACGTTCGTCGGCGACTTTTTCCTCCGCGTCAGCATTATCGTTTTTTGAGCCGTGGGACATCTGGACGCACAAACAAAACTGAACTTCTCATTCTCCCCAGGCTTCAGCCTGGGGTTCAGGGTTAGGAAACGCTTCGTAACCGTTTTAACGGTTTCTATTTAATCACACCGTCGCTCGACTAGCCTCGTCAGCATGAAACCGTTAAAACGGTTAATGTTTTGCTCTTCGACTCGGAACCCCAAGCTGAAGCTTGGGGAGAATGAGAAGTTGATTGGTCGCAGAAAGTTGATCTAAATCACGGTAGTGATTATTTCTCTAATACTCCGTTGGAGTTCGCGATCATCCGTGATCGGTGAGCACATTGCGACATCCGCTGCGTCGACAGGAGAGATGCCGAGTGCGATTAGCTGTGCGGCGTAGATGAGCAGCCGCGTCGAAACGCCTTCTTCCAAACCGTGGCCGCGAAGATTTCTCACCTTTTGTCCAATCAATACAAGGTCTCGAGCAGTGCCTTCGTCGATACCCCCTTCGCGAGCAACAATCTCGGCCTCCAACTCAGGAGGCGGATAGTCGAATTCGATGGCGACGAACCGTTGGCGAGTGGATTGTTTCAGATCTTTTAGGATGGATTGATAACCCGGATTGTAAGACACGACCAACATGAAGTCGGGCGGCGCCTCCAGAATCGTTCCCCGTTTCTCAATTGGCAATCGACGGCGATGATCAGTAAGCGGGTGGATGATCACCACCGTGTCTTTACGAGCTTCGACTACTTCATCGAGATAACAGATCGCTCCGTTTCGTACTGCGGAGGTGAGTGGACCATCGTGCCAGACAGTCTCTTCGCCTTCGAGTAGGAAACGGCCGACGAGATCCGTCGAGGACAAATCTTCATGACAGGCGACTGTGATCAGAGGTCGCTCCAGACGCCAAGCCATATATTCGACAAAACGCGTTTTGCCGCAGCCGGTCGGCCCCTTCAGAATTACAGGCAAGCGCGACGAGTGTGCTGCTTCAAACAGCTCAACCTCACGGCTAACCGGTAAGTAGTAGGGCTCCTGCACAACGCGGAATTCTTGTATTGCTTGTTCAGGCATCAGTCTGATGTTTGCGGTTTCTCGCCCGGAGGTTTGATTACTAGCTTGCGCCTTGTGTTCTTCCCAGCAGGCTCAAGATCCTCTTGCCGTACCGTCAAGAAACGTTCGTCGGCGAGTCTTGTGATTCCGAACCGGCGTTCCGGAGTTAACGAAAACAATGCAATAAACTCGAATAGGTCGTCACTATTTTCGCCGCCCCTTGACTCGCACGATATCGCCAAACCGATACTCGACACGGGACTTGTCCAATCACTCTCGATCTCGTACTGCGACATGGTACGCTGGAACACCTTGGCTTGATTTAATCAGAATCTGTCCGGGCAACCTCTACGCCAACCCAGCTACAGAACGGGAGCGAAGCGACCGATTTCAACTGGCAGAGCACTCAACGCAACTTGAAATCGGTCGCTTCGCTCCCGTTCTGTAGTTTGGGTTGACGCAAAGGTATCGCAGCGACTCGTGTAATTCAATGCTTCCGTCACCTGACGTTCGCATTCATTTGCGGTATGCTTTCTTGTTTCGTTAGGTACCAGGTTTTTAACAGAGGGCATCTTAGCATTCACGTAGAAAGGCACCAAACCGGGCTCAAAATCGGTATTTGGCAATCGGCAATTGGCAATGAAGATCGCAGTAGCAATGAGTGGCGGGGTTGATTCTTCAGCCGCAGCCGCAATCTTGAAGGAACAAGGTCACGAACTAGTTGGCTTCACGATGCAGTTGTGGGATCAGCGGCGTGGCATCAACGTCGACGAAAATGGCGAACCTTTACCTTCACGCTGTTGCTCGCTCGACGATGTGTATGATGCGCGACGTGTGGCTGAGGAATTAGGTTTTCCGTTTTACGTTCTCAATCTGGAACGGGATTTCGAGCGCGATGTCGTCCAACCGTTTGTTACGAGTTATCTGAGCGGCGAAACACCCATTCCGTGCGTGTCGTGCAATAGCCGGCTGAAGTTCGCTTCGCTCGATCGTCTGGCGCACAGCTTAGGTTGTGAAAAGGTCGCTACCGGCCACTACGCGCGAGTTACGTTTGATCGAGACTCGAATCGTTACAAACTTCGTCGCGGATTGAATGACCAGAAGGATCAATCGTATTTCCTTTGGGAATTGACACAAGATCAGTTAGGGCGCGCCTTGTTTCCGCTGGGGGAGATGTCGAAGCCTCAAGCGCGCGATGCGGCACGAAATAAGGGTCTGGCTGTTGCAGATAAAAAGGAGTCGCAGGAGATCTGTTTCGTTCCCGATGGTGATTACGCAGGCTTCATTGATCGCTACCTGGAAGCTGAGAACTCACTGGATCGTCTTCCTGGTGAAGGTGACATCGTCGATACGAACGGTCGGCCTATCGGCAGACACGGTGGTGTGCACCGTTACACAATCGGACAGCGTCGCGGGATTGGAATTGCTGATGAGCGACCCTTGTATGTCATCTCCGTCGATGCGCCAACGAACAAGGTGACTGTCGGTTCGCAGGAGGAATTGCTTAGCTCGGACTTTACTGCGGCTGGAGTGAACTGGATCTCAATTGCCGAGCCGGCTCAGCCTGTGCGAGCAGATGTACGAGTGCGTTATCGACACGCAGCTGCGCCTGCGACCATCAGGGCCCTATCAAATCAGCGTGCGCGGATTGTATTTGACGAACCGCAACGAGCGATTACTCCCGGTCAGGCTACCGTGTTTTATCGCGAGGATGAAGTTGTCGGAGGAGGATGGATCGTTCGCTCTTAAACAGAGGGGGCGAAGCTAAATCATTGGTCAATTATCATTTGACATTTCCCAATTGTAATTTGGACGGCACAACCCTCAGACTCAGAGCCCAGAGGCTGCAACGCAGACCTCGGCGTTGCTCCTGCTCTGAAATGACAAGTGAGAAATGTCCAATGATAATTGACCAATGATTCTTTTCTGCGAAAACCTTTTACCTTGCCTGTGCGTAATGACACCAGCGAGAATGCCTGTAAATCCCCACACATTTAAGACTCTAAGGTAAACAATTATGGCAATGTCAGGAACAAAAAAGACCCTTCTAATACTTGGCGGGATCTTCGCAGTGCTGGTCTTCGTGGCGCTGTTGGGAATTGCGATCGTCGTGTCTGCCTTTCGCAAAGGCGAACCGTCAATTCGCGATAACAGCGTCCTTGTTTTACGCGTGACGGGCCCTTTGCCCGATTACAGTCCCGATGATCCTTTTAAAAAACTCTTTGGTGGTCCCGATCAGTCACTGACTGGATTAATCATGCAGTTCAAGAAGGCGAAGGTCGACAAGCGGATCAAAGCGATTCTCCTGGACATCGACATGTCCGGCGCCGGTTGGGGCAAGTCTGAAGAGATTCGCGATGCGATCAAGGATTTCCGCACCTCAGGTAAACGCGTTTACGCGTTCATAGAACTTGGTCTCAATAAGGAGTACTACATCGCGACTGCCTGCGACAAAATCTATGTTCCGCCTCCAGGAGAATTATTCATCAACGGGCTCGCGGCAGATGTCATGTTTTTCCGGGGTTCGCTCGACAAGCTAGGGATCTATCCTGACATTTTCCAGATAGGCAAATACAAAAGCGCCGGTGACATGTTCACACAGAAGAAGATGACTGATGCGCATAAGGAGTACATCAACTCGCTGCTTGACGATCTGTACAAGCGATATGTCGAAACTGTTGCTGAGGCTCGTCACAAGACCCCAGCTGAGATGTACACGCTGATCGATAACGCACCTTACAACGCTGTCCAAGCCAAGCAAGCCGGACTAATCGACGAAGTGGCTTATCACGATGAAGTCGAGAAACAGATGAAGGCGATGCTCGGCTACAAGGAAACGGATCAGTTCACACCAGTGCGTGCTGAATATCGAGATGTTTCGCCCGAAAGCCTGGGATTGAATGAAGGTGAAAAAATCGCGGTAATCTACGCCACAGGCGAAATCCATTCTGGAACATCTGAGAACAGCCCCTCCGGCGATCAATCGATCGGGTCTGTCACGATGGCGAAAGCCGTCACCGATGCGGCGCAGGATAAATCTATCAAGGCAATTGTTATTCGCGTGGACAGCCCCGGTGGTTCCGGGCTCGCTTCTGATGTGATCTGGCACGCAGTGGAAGCTGCCAACCAAAAGAAACCTGTAGTGGTTTCGATGGCCGACGTTGCAGCTTCTGGGGGTTACTACATCTCGGCGAGCGCGGCAAAAATAATCGCGCAGCCTTCAACTATCACCGGGTCGATCGGTGTTGTTGCCGGCAAGCCTGTCTTGAGAGGTTTTTACGACTGGCTGGGCATTTCAAATGAATATGTGTTGCGCGGAAAAAATGCCGGTATGTTTCGCGAGACAGAAAAGTTTTCGGACGAAGAGCGGGCAAAGTTCGAAGAGTGGATCAAGAACACTTATTACAATGACTTCGTGCCGAAAGTTGCGAAGGGTCGTCACAAGGATGCACAGTTCGTTGATTCCGTCGGGCAGGGTCGTGTGTGGACGGGCGGGCAGGCGAAGGACCGCAGCCTGGTTGATGAGTTTGGCGGCTTGGATCGAGCCATCGAAGTTGCGAAAGAGCTCGCAAAGATTCCGGCGGATAAAGGGGTTGAGCGCGTGATTCTTCCTTATCCACAAACGTTCATTCAACAGCTTTTGAGCGGAAGCGGTGAAAACTCCAATACAGAGGTCGCTCAACAGCGTGCCGTGCTCGCGTCACTACCAGAGGATGCTAGACGTGCATTCCGCTTCATGGCTTTGATGGAGCGGATGAAAACGGGCGATCCGATGCTCGTGATGCCCTTCGATATTCGCGTCAAATAGCATCAAGCTCAGAAGAAATCATTGGTCATATATCATTTAACATTTCTCATTTATCATTTTAGAAGCAACTACGCGTCTCATCCCCTAAATGACAAATGAGAAATGTCAAATGATATATGACCAATGATTACGCTCTAATCACATCAACTCCCATGTATGATCTGAGCGCTTCCGGAACGACGATGCTTCCATCCTTCTGCTGGTAGTTTTCCAGAATTGCAATCCACGTACGCCCGATCGCTAATCCTGAGCCATTCAACGTGTGCACGTATTCCGGTTTTGCGCCGCCGGCACGACGGAAACGAATCTGCGCGCGTCGTGCCTGGAAAGCTTCGTAGTTCGAACACGAAGAGATTTCTCGAAACGTGTTCTGGGACGGCAGCCACACTTCGATGTCATACGTTTTTGCGCTACCGAACCCAAGATCGCCTGTCGACAAAGCTACAACACGATAGTGGATGCCAAGCTTTTGCAGAATACTTTCTGCATCACGCGTTAGAGATTCAAGCTCTGCATATGAGTCCTCCGGCAACGCGTATTTAACGAGCTCAACCTTTTCAAACTGATGTTGACGAATTACGCCGCGTGTATCACGTCCGTAGCTTCCTGCCTCAGAACGAAAACAAGGTGTGTAGGCGGCCCAACGCCGAGGAAGATCTGACGCATCAAGAATCTCTTCGCGATGATAATTCGTGACGGGAACCTCGGCTGTCGGTATCAAGTACAGCTCCCGATCATCCTCGAGTTTAAAAAGGTCAGCTTCGAACTTCGGTAATTGCCCGGTTCCAAATAGCGCGTGACGATTGACGATGAACGGTGGCAAGGTTTCCTCGTAGCCGTGCTCTCGCGTGTGTACGTCGAGCATGAAACTAATCAGGGCGCGCTCCAGTCTCGCACCCGCGCCATTGAGAATAGCGAAGCGCGCGGCGGCGATCTTCGTGGCGCGTTCTAGATCGAGAATTCCTAACGCGGTCCCCAAATCGACGTGGTCCTTCGGCTCGAAGTCGAACGACGGCGCATTGCCCCAACGACGGATCTCAACGTTCTCAGCCTCACTCTCCCCGACAGGCACACTCTCGTGCGGAACATTCGGCAATGTCGAAAGAAGTTCGTTCATCTTCGACTCTGCTGAGGCGCGCTGTTGATCGAGTTCTGCAATCCGGTCTTTTAGTTCGGTAACTTCGCGCCGGTGAGTTTCGGCCTCATCTTTTCGACCTTCTTTCATGAGAGCGCCAATCTCGCGACTCGCGGCGTTACGTTTCGCGTTCAGCGCATCCGACTCGGCGATGACGCGCTTGCGCTCGGCGTCAGCTGCAGCGAAATCATCGAGCGCAGTTACATCTGAACCGCGCGACTGTACTGCAGCCCGAACTTTGTCGATGTTCTCTCTTACGTAGTTGAGATCCAGCATTTGTTCTAGTCTGACAAGATGTGCTATTAGAGACCGCTCTAAGTCATAAAGCGAAAATCTGACGCTATCTGAGCACGTCGCAACGTGTCAAGGCAGCAACAGAAATCGGCTGGCAGGGCTCTACTCTCGTCCAGAGACCATCAGTCCGAGTGAACGAGTCGACGTTACGATGCTATTGTTGTACCCCGGCGTCGATTACTCTGGTCTTGGACCTGGTGCAGCGTTTCTGATTGTCGAAGGCCCACATGTTGTAGGTAAAGGAATTATAAAGGAGCGTTGGTCGAAGGAGGCCGACGCGATGTAACTGAAGATTGAGGATAAGGACGTGTCTGATCAAAAACAATTTTCCGATCGCGTTGCCATCGTTACTGGAGCCACACGGGGTATCGGTCGGGCCATTGCGCTCGAACTTGCACGACGCGGCACTGATGTCGCCTTCAATTACGCTAAGAGTGCCGAATCAGCCGAGTCGTTAAAATCGGATCTCGAAGCGCTTGGGGTTCGCGCAATCTCCTCTCAATGCGACGTCGCTAATACTGAAGCCGCGGCCGAGATGGTGAAGCAAGTAAAAGATTCATTCGGGCGCATCGACTTCCTCGTCAACAACGCAGGAATTACCCGTGACAACTTGATCCTCCGGATGAGGGAAGCTGATTGGGACGAAGTCGTCGATACCAATCTCAAGGGTGCCTGGAACTTTGCCAAGGCTGCACTCCGAATCATGTTAAGACAGGACGGCGGTGGTTCAATCCTGAATATTTCCTCAATCAGTGGTGAGATTGGAATGCCGGGCCAATCAAACTATTCAGCTTCCAAAGCAGGAATGGTTGGCCTCACAAAAGCTTTGGCAAAGGAAGTTGCCAGTCGCAGTGTGACTGTAAATGCGCTGGCGCTTGGAATGGTAGCCACTGACATGTCGAGCGCTCTGGACGAAACGTACCGCGCAAAGATCATTGAACAGATTCCGCTCGGACGTTTTGCGGAGCCTGACGAGGTGGCAAGGATTGCATGTTTTCTTTTGTCTGACGACGCGCGCTACATCACCGGCCAGGTGATTCAGGTTGATGGCGGACTCGCGATGTAGAAGAAGAATTTCGGATTTCGGAATGCGGATTTCGGATTTTATGTAGGTTCAGTTGAGTCGTGGAACTCAATCTTCAATGCTCCCAACCTAAAATCCGAAATCCGCATTCCGAAATCCAAAATCATTTTATCTTTTTCACATCGTCGGGCTTTGCGAATAGTGAGTCAGGTAGGTTCTGATTGTACTGAATCGACTCATAGTTCACCCGCGTGGTCTGATGGCCGTTGATGTAATGGTCGATAACCCACGGCGCATTTACGCCATCGATCGCAATGAACTTCAATAACTGATCCTCTTCGCTAGTCTCCTCGACGTTGCCTGTGTCCATGTTCTTTCGCGTCCGCTTGTAAATGATCTTCGCGGGTAGCCCATCTCGCGCGCCAAATTCGTACTCAATCCAAAATCCGTCGGGGTAAGTCAAACGGATCGTTTCGTTGCGCATCGCCAAACCAGCCTCGCGTCGACCTACGTAGACTACTTTGCCACCTTCCTTGCGCCACCAGCCCCGCAGCAGATTCTCGACACTGGTCTTGAATGCGCGTTTGAATTCTTCAACCTGCTCTGGATGTTGGTCCGTAATCTTCCTCACACCGCCGTCGTAGAGCCATCCCGTGTCGCCAACATTGGTTTGAATCGTCTTAATTCCCTCGCTGATGAACTCTGTTCGCTCACGATCAGGATAGGCAATGTAATCGAGGAAGCGTGCTGGAATTCCCGTAACGCCATCACGAAAACTTGTGAAGAACCCCTTCCCAACCACAGTCTTCACATTGAGGTAAGTTGGGCCGCCGAGCACTTCAGTCGCTCGGTTGATGATTTGCTGAGATTTCTCGTCTGCTGATCCGTTCCGAGCGGCAGAGGCGGCAGCTGTTTGGGCACGCACCTCAAGAACAGTTAAGAGCGAGACGAGAATTAAGAGAGGCACGGTGAGTCGGAGATTCTTATTAATCATAACGAGGATGAAAACGTGTCAACTAATGTCCGATACGCTTTAGCTTGTCGTCAAGTTACGCAAGATTCAAGTTGCGGCGCAGCTTGGCACTTTCGCAAGTTGACGACAACCTGAAGCGTATCGGACACAAGAAAGGGTTTCAATGAGAAACTCACTGAAACCCTCGTTTAAAAACTCGTTCGGTGGAAATCTTAGTTGAGTTCGGGCTTGCTACCGCCGTTCGTCTTCACAACCGTCTCACCATCTTCAACGTCCACGACGAAACTCGATGCTGATTTCCACATGCCGGTGATCGGCAGCTTCACTTTTTCGTCGATGTGCCGCTTCAAGAAGCGCGCACCGTACGCCGTGCTGTAGCCCCGCTCCGTCAACCGATTGATAGCAGCTTCGCTAATCTCAACCTGTTTGCCTTGACGCTCCATCTGCCGGCGGAGCTTCTCAAGATACAGCTTGGCAATCTGTCTGACTTCATCCATCGTCAGCGGCGAGAATACGATCAGTTCGTCGATGCGATTACGGAACTCAGGCGAGAAGCGTTGTTCTGCTGCTTTCATAACCTCATTCTTCACCCCCCGGAAATCAGAAGCGGTCTTGGTCCCGAATCCGAGTGGCTTCTCAAACTTCTTGAAGTTATCGGAGCCAAGGTTTGACGTCATGATTATGATCGCGTCCGAGAGATAAACTTTCTTACCGCGTCCATCCGTCAACCAACCTTCGTCGAATGCTTGCAGGAACAAGTTCATCAGATACGGCGACGCTTTCTCAACTTCATCCAGCAATAGCACCGTGTAGGGATTCTCCCGCAGCTGTTCTGTAAGGATTCCGCCACGCTCTGAACCGACGATACCCCGTGGCATACCAATCAGTTTTTCAATGCTCACCGTGCCGTCGCTGTACTCCGACATATCGATGCGCACCATCTTCTCTTCGTCGCCAAACATAAACTCTGCAACGGCTTTCGCGAGTTCTGTTTTGCCGACGCCGGTTGGACCGAGGAAGAGAAGAACTCCATCGGGTTTGTAGTGCGACTCCTTAAGTGGGCCTTTGTTCAAGCGCAGCCGTTGAGCAACCGCTTTGATTGCTTCTTTCTGGCCGATGACTCGCCGGCTCAACATTGCTTCGGTCATTGCGAACCGGTCGCTAGTGTCGCGGAAAATCATGTCGCGCGGAATCCGCGATTCCTGTGAAATCACCTCGATCACGTGTTCCGGCTTAACCACCATCGTTTGCGGCTCGTTGATCTCGACCTTCACCGCGGCCGTATCGAGCCAGCCAATTGCTTTGTCCGGCAGATGCAGGTTACGGATGTATTTTGGCGCCATCTCCAGTGCCGTGTTGATGGCGTCGTCTGAGATCTTGACGGAGTAATTCTTCTCAAGACGCGAACGAAGTCCCAGGAGAATCTCTCGCGTCTCATTTATCGAAGGCTCGACAACTTTAACGAGCCGGAATCGACGAGCAAGAGCCTCATCTTCCGCAATGTATTCCTTATACTCGGCAAGGGTAGTAGCGCCGATAATTCGCATATCACCACGCGCCAGCGCTGACTTAAACATATTAGCTGCGTCAGACGACGTGCCCAGTGCAGCACCCGCGCCGATGATCGTATGCGCCTCATCGATGAAGAGAATCAGATTATCTCGCTCTTTAACTTCATCGATGATGCCTTTGATTCTTTCCTCGAACATGCCGCGCAACATCGTGCCGGCAACTAGTCCGCCCATCTGGAGCTGAACAATATGAGAGTTGCGAAGGCGAGCAGGTACGCGCTCGGGTTCTAATTCGATTAGACGTGCAAGACCTTCGATGACGGCAGTTTTACCTACGCCAGGTTCTCCCACAAGCATCGGTGAATTCGCGCGCTCACGATGGCAGAGGATCTCGATAATCTGCTGAATCTCTTTTTCTCGACCGATAGTCGGTGCGATCTTGTCAGCGCGCGCCAAGCGATTCAGAGAAACACCGAAGTGTTTGAGATACGGTGGCAACTCGAACTTTTTGCGATTTTGTTCTTCCTCTTGTTCCCGTTTTTGGATTTGAGCACGCACGTTTTCGACGACCGCTTCAGGATTTGCACCCATCGTTCTCAGTACTTCAACGAAGAGGCTGTCGTAGTTAGTAAGTGCTTCAAAGATATCCGTCGCTTCAATCGTCTTCCGACCTTGGGTCCGGGCGCGTTCCATTGCGCGTTTAAATAGATCGGTGGTGTCCGGTCCAATTCGAAAGCCTTTTCCAATATGTTGCTGCCGGCTGCTGCCGAGCCGTTTCTCGATCGCCATTTTTACGACAACGGGATCGAGCGACAGCTCTCGCATGGCCGAGTTAAACATGTCGGGCTCTTCCACAGTCAAAGCCTGCAGAATATGCTCGACCGAAACAAAATTCTGGTCACGCCGGCGCGATTCGTTCAGCGCATGCTCAAGGATGCGCTGCCCGCTTGCGCCGAATTTATCTTTGTATGAACCTAAATCAACCATATCTGAAATAACGTTTTCCTTATCTAGGCAGTTCAACTGCGCCTCAGTTGAACCTCCGAACGGTCAATGTGAATTGACCGCTCTTTAGATGTCGTCAGCATAGACGTCGTTGCGTTTCAATGCAATATCTAATGCCGGCGACCCTTAGACGCAATTTAATGGCCGTTCATATGATGTGATTGTAAAGATGTGTCAAGAAGTCGTTTATTTAGTAGTCATAGTCGTCGCCGCCGGGCATCGCCGGCGCCGCTTTCTTCGGTTCAGGAGCGTCCGTCACTGCTGCGTCAGTGGTCAACAAAAGGCCCGCAATCGAAGAGGCGTTTTGAAGAGCCGTACGCACGACCTTCGTGGGGTCGATGATTCCAGCTGCAACCAAATCCTCAAATTCTCCGGTGGCCGCATTGAATCCCTTGTTGCCCTTAAGCCGCTCGACCTCGCCTGCTACTACTGCGCCGTCGACTCCACTGTTTTCGGCAATTCGCCGCAAAGGCTCACTGAGCGCCCGACGCACGATCTTCACACCTGTGTTTATGTCAGGGTCGCCGGCCTCGTAGTCGTCAAGAATTTTACCGGCGCGCAACAAAGCCACACCTCCGCCGACCACGATTCCCTCCTGAGCGGCGGCTTTAGTCGCATTGAGGGCATCCTCGACGCGCATCTTGATTTCTTTCATCGCCGTCTCAGTGGGTGCACCCACTTTCACAACAGCCACACCACCTGCGAGTTTCGCGAGTCGTTCCTGTAATTTTTCGCGGTCATAATCCGAAGTTGTTTCTTCAATTTGTGCGCGGATCATGCCAACTCGACCCTGAATTGCCTTTCGATCGCCACCACCTTCAACGATTGTCGTCGCTTCCTTGTCGACAATTACCCGTTTCGCCGACCCAAGGTCCGCTACTGTAACGTTCTCCAGCTTAATGCCGAGGTCTTCGGTTATCACCCGGCCACCGGTCAATATGGCTAGATCCTCAAGGATAGCCTTGCGTCGGTCGCCAAATGCAGGCGCTTTTACGGCGCAAACTTTGATTGTGCCGCGGAGCTTGTTGACGATCAGAGTAGCAAGTGCGTCGCCTTCGACGTCTTCTGCGATGATGAGCAGTTGTTTGGCAGAACCCACTACCTGTTCGAGCAGCGGCAACAGATCGCGCATCGCTGAGATTTTCTTTTCATGTAGCAGAATGAGAGGTTCATCGAGAATCGCTTCCATTCGATCCGGATTCGTTACGAAGTAAGGTGACAAGTAGCCCCGATCAAACTGCATACCTTCGACAATCTCGAGCTCAGTTTGCAGTGTCCGTGATTCTTCGACTGTGACAACTCCGTCCTTGCCGACGCGTTCCATTGCTTCCGATATCAGTTGGCCAATCGTGCGGTCGTTATTCGCCGAGACGGTGGCAACGTTGGCGAGTTCCTCTTTTCCTTTTACTTTCTTCGACAAGTTTTCGAGCTGGGCTACCACTTGTTCCGTAGCTAGCTGTATTCCACGTTGGAGCTGCATCGGATTGGCGCCGGCAGTGACGTTCTTTACGCCTTCGCGGAAGATCGCTTGCGCTAAGACTGTCGCCGTAGTAGTTCCGTCACCTGCTGTATCGTTGGTCTTGACGGCCACCTCGCGCACCATCTGCGCGCCCAAGTTTTGGTACTTGTCTTTGAGATCGATTTCTTTCGCGACCGTGACGCCGTCCTTAGTGATGACGGGCGATCCGAATTTCTTACCGAGTACTACATTTCGACCTTTCGGTCCCAGTGTCACACGCACGGCATTTGACAAAATATCGACGCCTTGCAGAATCGCTTTGCGTGCTTCTTCTCTGAACTTCAGCTCTTTTGCCGCCACTCTTATGTCTCCTTCAGTAAAGTGAATTAACTACTCGCTAGCTTTTTGTGCCTGGCCCTGCGCGCGTCCGACTCTAACGCGAGCTGGCCGCAGCAAACGATCCCCGGCGCGGAAGCCACGCGTGTATTCTTCAAGAACTTTGCCGTCATCTTCCGGATCTACGCTGGCTGTGTCGACGGCTTCGTGTAGCTCTGGATCGAAAGTTTCGCCAACGGCAGGTATCGGTTCGACGTTGGCGGCGGCAAGGGCACTCTCAAAGCTGCCGGCAATGCGGCGAATTCCCTCAACAATGGCATCGCGGTCAGCGCCCTCTTCTGCTGCTTGAATTGCACGATATAAGTCATCAATAACGGGCAGCAACGAAGTTATAAAGCGAGCCTTGTCGACCGCAGCTCGCTCATCGGCGGCGCGATTCAATCTTTGCCTTGTTTCGTCAGTTTCACGTTGAAGCTGCTGGCGCAGTTGGTCAAATCGAGCTTGTACTTCCTGAACCTGTTTCTCTGCAGCCTTGGTCCGTGCCTCGAGTTCCTCAACGTATGAGGGCTTGAGACTTGGTTGTTCGACGTCGCTGGCCGAGATTTCAGCAGCATCTTCATTATTCAAATGAAACCGACGTCGATCGGTTATACGAACCTCAGGCGATTCTTCCGGCAATGTTTTATCGCGTCCTTTGATGTCTTTCATGACCCCTGGTCCCTATGTTCAAGCTAACTGCCAAATGAGTTCTATCAAGCAGCAACGGCTGCTGCTTCAGTTTGAAAGTTCATCGTGTCCCCCGATGCAGATACTTTGATCGTTTGGCCCGCCGCCACTTCGCCTTGCAACAGTTTCACTGCTAGCGGATTTTGAATAAGCGTTTGTATTGCGCGCTTCAACGGTCGTGCGCCATACATCGGATCGTAACCCTCACGCATTAGCAATTCTTTGGCTGACGAGTCGAGTACTAATGAAATGCTTCTTTCGCGCAGCATCGCACGCAAGCGCTCGAGTTGTACGTCGATAATTTCGCCGATCTGTTCACGCGACAACTGGTGGAAGATCACGACATCGTCGATGCGATTGAGAAACTCAGGTTTGAAATGCGCGCGCAGTTCTTGAAACACAGCCTCCCGCACCTGCTTCTCATCTCCCTCGGCAGCTTGAATCTCTCGGGAGCCGAGGTTAGAAGTCATGATTAAAACAGTATTCTTAAAATCGACTGTGCGGCCTTTTGCATCCGTCAGTCGTCCATCATCAAGAATCTGCAACAGTACGTTGAATACATCGCTATGGGCCTTTTCGATCTCATCGAAAAGTATGACCGAATAGGGCCGGCGACGAACTGCTTCAGTAAGTTGGCCGCCTTCCTCGTAGCCGACGTATCCTGGCGGTGCCCCAATCATTCGAGCGACGGCATGCTTCTCCATGTACTCCGACATATCGAGCCGCACCATTGCTCGCTCATCATCAAACAAAAACTCGGCCAGGGCTCGCGCTGTTTCCGTTTTGCCGACACCCGTTGGACCGAGAAAAATAAACGAGCCGATTGGACGGCTAGGATCCTGAAGACCAGCGCGCGCCCTCCTAACTGCATTCGCCACGGCCGTTAATGCTTCCTGCTGGCCGATAACTCGTTGTCCAAGTCGCTCTTCCATCGTGATGAGCTTTTGCATCTCGCCTTCCAACATCTTCGATACAGGAATACCAGTCCATTTTGCGACGACTTCTGCAACGTCTTCTTCATCGACTTCTTCTTTAAGCATCACGCCGTCTTGCTGAAATGTAGCCAGCTTTTCTTGTTCCTCTTTGAGACGCTGTTCGAGTTCAGGAATCTTTCCGTATTGAATTTCGGAGGCTCGCCCCAGATCCCCGGCGTTTCGCGCCTGATCGAGTTGCAACCGAAGTTGCTCCAACTCTGCCTTGGCAGCACGCATGTGCTCAATGGCTTCCTTTTCCGACTGCCACTTTGCTTTCATTCCCGACGAGCTTTCGCGCAGGTCTGCGATGCGTTGTTCAATCTCCTTGAGACGCGATTTTGACTTCTCGTCCTCTTCACGCTGCAGTGCTTGGCGTTCGATTTCGAGTTGAATTATTTCCCGCTCCAGCTGATCAATCTCCTGGGGTAGCGAGTCGATTTCAATACGTAGTCGCGAAGCAGCCTCATCGATCAAGTCGATAGCTTTGTCAGGTAGGAAGCGATCGGTGATGTAACGATTCGACAACGTCGCGGCCGCCACAATCGCGGAATCTTTGATTCGCACGCCGTGATGGACTTCGTACCTTTCCTTTAAGCCACGAAGAATGGCGATCGTATCTTCAACTGTTGGTTCACCTACGTAGATTTGTTGAAAGCGCCGCTCGAGAGCCGCATCCTTCTCAATGTGTTTCTTGTACTCATTAAGTGTGGTCGCACCAACGCACCTTAATTCGCCGCGCGCTAATGCCGGTTTCAGCATGTTAGAGGCATCAATCGCACCTTCAGCGGCACCAGCTCCGACGAGTGTGTGTAACTCGTCGATAAACAGAATGATCTGACCTTGCGCGTTTTCAATTTCTTTCAATACAGCTTTAAGCCGATCTTCAAACTCTCCACGATATTTGGCGCCGGCCAGCATTGATCCCAGATCCAAAGCAACCAAACGTTTGTTGCGAAGCGTTTCGGGAACGTCACCTGAAACGATCCGTTGGGCCAGGCCTTCAACGATAGCAGTCTTGCCGACGCCCGGCTCACCAATTAACACCGGATTGTTCTTGGTTCGTCTTGATAAGACTTGAATAGTCCGCCTTATTTCATCGTCACGTCCGATGACGGGATCCAGCTTTCCCTGTCGCGCCAAGTCGGTCAGATCACGCGCGTATTTCGAAAGCGCTTGATAGTTCTGTTCGGCATTTTGATCCGTGATGCGAGCGCCGCCACGCATTTGCTCGATCACCTTGATCAGATCTTCCTGTTTGACTCCGTGCTGTCGAAGGATTTTTCCAGACTGCCCGTCCTTCTCTTCCGCAACGGCGAGAAGCAGATGCTCTGTGGAGACAAACTCGTCCTGCATCCCGTCGGCCTTTTTCTGGGCCGCGGTGAATATCTGACTTAAACGCGGACTGAAGTACTGTTGGCCTCCCTGAACGCGTGGCAAGCGTCCAATTGCAGACTGAATATCGCTGAGCAAGGCGGTAACGTTCGCTCCGAGTTTTCCTAGCACAGGTCGGACGATGCCCTCAGGCTGTTCGAGCATTGCCGACAGGAGGTGTTCGGGTTCGACTTGCTGATTCTGGCCGCGTTCTGCGAGTTCTATTGCGGATTGAATAGCGTCCTGACCGCGAAGTGTGAACTTATCTAAACGCATTCCTATTCAAATCTCTTTTCGGTTCTTAAGTGGCAAACGGGCTCGCAACCAGGCGAGCCCGTCTATTTGTCCGTTTCGCCTGTTCGACCTACCGTCCGCCAGCCGCTTCCTTGGTTTTGCTGCTTTCAGCGCTGGTGTCTATTGTCTTTGGTGTTGTTGTCGTTGCTCCGCTGACTTCGATCCGACGAGGCTTGGCCTCTTCGCGCTTCGGCAACGTTACGCGCAGTACGCCATTACTGTATTCGGCCGTTGCGCCCTCACCTGATACGGTTTGTGGCAGAGTGAAGGAACGAGTGAATGTCCCGTAAGACCTCTCAACGCGGTGGTAATTATCCGTCTCGTCGGTCTTTTCGAAGCGCCGCTCGCCGCGGAGCGTTATGAGGTTGTTTTCAATCGACAAATCGAAGTCTTCCTGTTTCATTCCAGGTAGCTCGGCTTCGAGGACGATCTGATCCTTGTTTTCGTAGATATCGACGCTGGGACTCCAAGCGCCGCGTCCGATGCCTTCATCATCGAAGGCCCGGGTAACATTGGTCGAAAATAAACGGTTGACTTCCTCCTGAAGCGTCCGGAGGTCCCTAAACGGGTCGTATCTGACAATGCTCATGGTATTTCTCCTCCTCTGAATTCCTTGGTTCGTTTTTATGGCTTTGGTTTCGAGGCTCAGCCCCAATCTTTTCTAGCTGAGCGTGCGGCCATAATAAAGATTGAGTCGCTTATTGTCAAGTAAGGTATATAGATGCGGTTTTACTGGGATTTGGAGGCCTTACCCGTCGTGGAAAGTTATATCTAAGGCGGTTATGAGATGCCGAAGAAGCGTTTGATAGCGGACAGAATACCAGCGGACTGGTCTTCTGTTGCGGAAGTAGAAT
>Ga0114129_10006091_pt1 | contig 17102 bp, 17 predicted proteins | sample RhiMetdeltSRZDD1_FD_80071 | JGI IMG/M metagenome (GOLD analysis project Ga0114129, IMG submission 80071) | Populus rhizosphere microbial communities from Tennessee, USA - Rhizosphere MetaG P. deltoides SRZDD1 (version 2) (version 2) | ecosystem: Host-associated > Plants > Roots > Rhizosphere >... | reverse complement strand
CGGCGTCATCGCGGGTCAAAGGAGCGGCGATCCGCTCCGGGCGCCAACCGGCGCTCCATCCCCCTCGCATGTGCGGGGGAGGTGAAAGGAATTGTCCCTCGCAAGAGGGACGCGGACCAAGGGCGGCGCCCGGCGCCCGAAAAGCCAAACCCCCGGGCGGCGCAGCGTTGGCTACGGGCTGTTTGAAAGGTGAATAGCAATTTGGCGCGCAAGGGACATACGCGCGTGCCGCGAACTCGCTTCCCCTCTCCCCTTGAGGGAGAGGGTGGCTCGCGCGGAGCGACAGCGAAGCGCGAGCCGGGAGAGGGGTTCGCTTCGCAAAAACTGCGAGCATCGGATTCCGAGGAGACCCCTCTCCCGCCCTCGCCGCTGCGCGGCTCGGGCACCCTCTCCCTCAAGGGGAGAGGGAAGAGGAGTGCGCGGCTCGCGCGCAGGTCCCATGCGCGGCTGCGCCCGCTCGGCCGGAATGACGCCTAGTCGCAGGACCGGACCGGCGCCGGTATGGTAGCAACACGGGTGCGTTGCGCATGGAGGAGAGACGAGTGAGCAGCGGCCTGCGCCGGATTGCTCTCGCGCTGCCGGCGATCGTCGCCGCGCTCGCGGCCGCGCAGCCGGCGCAGGCGAATGACGCCGCCGACTTCTACCGCGGCCGCACGGTGACGCTGACCGCCGGCTTCAATCCGGGCGGCGGCGCCGACACCTATGCGCGGCTGATCGCGCGCCATCTCGGCCGGCACGTCGCCGGCAACCCCACCGTGGTGGTGAAGAACATGCAGGGGGCGGGCAGCGTGGTCGCGGCCAACCACCTGTTCAACGTCGCCGCCAGGGACGGCAGCGAGCTCGGCCTGTTCGCCGGCAACATCGTGATCGACCCGGTGATGGGCGGCACCCAGCACAAATACGACGCCCGCAGGTTCAACTGGATCGGCGCGCCGTCGTCGGACTCCAACGTCTGCCTGTCCTCGCTCAAGACCTCGTTCAGGAGCATCGACGACGTGCTGGCGCGGGAGATGATCACCGGCACGTCGGGGACTTCGACGCTCGATTTCCCGGTGGTGATGAACAACGTGCTCGGAACGAAGTTCAAGCTGGTGAAGGGCTACGGCGGCAGCGCCGCGCTGCGGCTGGCGATGGAGCGCGGCGAGATCGAGGGCTTCTGCGGCGTCGGCTACAATTCGATGCGCACCGCCGGGCTCGCCGACGGCAAGGCCAATATCCTGGTGCAGATCGGGCTGTCGAAGAATCCGGCGATGGCGAACGTGCCGTTCGTCATGGACTACGCCAAGTCGGACGCTGACCGGCAGATCTTCCGGCTGATCTTCGGCTGGCTCGACCTCGAGCGGCCGATCGCGGCGCCGCCCGGCACGCCGGCGGAGCGGGTCGAAGCGCTGCGCGACGGCTTCGACCGCGCCATGAAGGACCCGGCGCTGCTGGCGGACGCCGAGAAGATCAACGTCGGCATCGAGCCGATGCGCGGCCAGGCGATCGCGGGCTTCGTCGACGAGGTCTACCGCACGCCCGCCGCCGTGGCCGCGCGCGCGGCGCAGATGCTGGGGCGGACGCAGCAATGACGGAACGCTCGGCCATGCGGGCGACGTGCCTTGCGCTTTTGGGCCTCGTCGCCACGGTCACGGCTGCGCCGGCGCAGACGGTCGAGCAGTTCTACAAGGGCCGCCAGGTCAACCTGATCGTCGGCTTCAATCCCGGCGGCGCCTACGATCCCTATGCCCGCACCGTGGCGCGCCACCTGCCGAAGCACCTGCCCGGCGCGCCCGACATCGTGGTCAAGAACATGCAGGGCGCCGGCAGCGTGCGCGCCGCCAATTATCTCTACAACGTGTCGCCGAAGGACGGCTCCGAGCTCGGGCTGATCGCCGGCAGCGCCGCGATCGAGCCGGTGTTCGGCGTGCGGCCCACGCAGTTCGACGGCCAGCGGTTTACGTGGATCGGCAGCGCCAACGAGGAGGTCGGCGGCTGCTTTGCCTGGCACACCGCGCCGTTCTACAGCGCGAAGGATCTGTTCGAGAAGGAGCTCCTGATCGGCGCCTCGGGCACCTCGAACCTCGACTTCCCGCTCGCGCTCAACGCCGTGCTCGGCACCAAAATGAAGCCGGTGCGCGGCTATAACGGCACCTCCGCAATCATGCTGGCGATCGAGCGCGGCGAGGTGCAGGGCATGTGCGGCATCGTCTACGCGCCGGTGGCGGCGGCGCATCCGGACTGGCTGCGCGAGGGCAAGATCCGGCTGCTGATGCAGGTCGGGCTGCAGCGCGTGGCCAAGCTCGGCGACGTGCCGTTCGCCCTCGATTTCGCCAAGAGCGAGGACGACAAGCGCGTGCTGCGCCTGATCGTGGGCTGGGCGATCATGGGGCGGCCGTTCCTGGCGCCGCCGGGAATCCCTGAGGACCGCAAGGTGGCGTTGCGGCAGGCGTTCGATGCCACCATGGCGGATCCCGCCTTCCTCGAGGACGCGGCCAAGGCGCGGCTCGACATCGCGCCGATCACCAGCGAGCAAATCGACAAGTTCCTGGCCGATGTCTACACTACGCCGAAGCCGTTGGTGGAGCGCGCCGGCAGGATTCTCGCGCAGAGCCACAACCAATAAGGCCAGCGCGCACGGCATAAGCGCGCGGCTTGCTAGGGAGGACGAGATGAGCACCCGAACCGCATTGGGTCTGGGCCTTTTGGCAATCGGCATCGTCGCGCTGGTTGCGGGGCCATCGGCGCAAACGAGCGCGCAGCAGACCGCGGCGGTGAGCGTCGGCGACAGCGATCTCGGCGGCGTCGTCACCGGCGCCAACGGTCCCGAAGCCGGCGTCTGGGTGATCGCCGAAACGATGGATCTGCCGACCCGCTACATCAAGATCGTGGTCACCGACGATCAGGGCCGCTACCTCCTTCCGGCGCTGCCGAAAGCCAATTACGACGTCTGGGTGCGCGGCTATGGCCTTGTCGACTCGCCCAAGGTCAAGGCGGCGCCCGGCAAGCTCCTCAATCTCACCGCGGTGGTGGCGCCGAGCGAGGCGGCGGCGGCCGAGTACTATCCGGCGATGTACTGGTTCTCGATGCTCAAGATTCCGGAGAAGAGCCAGTTCCCCGGCACCGGCACGAGCGGCAACGGCATGTCGGAGAAGGTCAAGAGCCAGGCGCAGTGGCTCGCCGGCATCAAGACGCTCGGCTGCTATTCCTGCCACCAGCTCGGCAACAAGCCGACGCGCGTGATCGCCAAGGAGCTGGGCGAGTTCGCATCTTCGTACGACGCCTGGGTGCGGCGCATCCAGGTCGGGCCGGCGGCGGAGATCATGGTCCGCAACATAGGCGAGCTCGACACCGAGCGGGTGCTGCGCAATTTCGCCGACTGGACCGACCGGATCGCGGCCGGGCAGCTGCCGAAGGCGAAGCCGCCGCGCCCGCAGGGGGTCGAGCGCAACATCGTGATCACGATGTGGGACTGGGCCGGCGCCAAGGACTATCTCCACGACGAGGTCGCGACCGACAAGCGCAAGCCGACGCTCAACGCCTACGGCAAGCTCTACGGCGCCACAGAAGATTCCACCGACCTCGTCCCGGTGCTCGATCCGGTGACGCACACCGCGAGCCAGGTGAAGCTCTACCCGCGCGACCCCAACACGCCGCGCGGCATGTTCATCGCGCAGGGCAACTTCCCGAAGCTGCCGTCGGTGTACTGGGGCGAGGAGAAGCTGTGGGACGCGCAGACCACGCCGCACAACCCGATGTTCGACGACAAGGGCCGGGTCTGGTTCACCACCCGGATTCGCAGGCCGAGCACGCCGGCGTTCTGCAAGAAGGGCTCCGAGCATCCATCGGCGAAGCTGTTTCCGATCGACCAGGCCGGCCGGCAGGTTTCGGTCTATGACCCGAAGACCAACAAGCTCACCCACTTCGACACCTGCTTCACGACGCACCACCTGATCTTCGCCGAGGACGCCAACAACACGTTGTGGCTTTCGGCCGGCGGGGCGCGCGCCGGCGTCGTCGGCTGGATCAACACCAGGCTGTTCGACGAGACGGGCGACGAGCAGAAGGCGCAGGGCTGGACGCCGATGATCCTCGACACCAACGGCAACGGCAAACGCGACGAGGGCTATGTCGAGCCCGACCAGCCGGTCGATCCCGGCAAGGACAAGCGGATCCTGGCCGGGCTGTACGGCATCGGCTACAGCCCGATCGACGGCTCGATCTGGGGCTCGGTGCTGGGTTTCCCCGGCGGCGTCGTGCGCATCATTCCCGGGGACAATCCGCCCGCCACCACCTTGGCGGAATACTACGAAGTGCCGTTGAACGATCCGCGCGCGCCGGTGAGCGGCTTCGGGCCGCGCGGCGGCGACATCGACCGCGACGGCGTGTTCTGGTCGTCGCTGGCGAGCGGGCATCTGGCGAGCTTCGACCGCCGCAAGTGCAAGGGCCCGCTCAACGGCCCGACTGCGACCGGCAAGCACTGCCCGGAGGGCTGGACGCTCTATCCGTTCCCGGGCCCGCAGTTCGAGAGCGTGAGCGATTCCGGCAGCGCGCAGGCGAGCTACTACACCTGGGTCGACCAGTTCGACACGTTCGGGCTGGGCAGGAACGTGCCGATCGCGACCGGCAATGCCGCGGACTCGCTGGAGGCGCTGGTGGACGGCAAGTTCGTCACTCTGCGGGTGCCCTATCCGATGGGCTTCCACGCCAAGGGGCTCGACGGCCGCATCGACGATCCGACCGGCGGCTGGAAGGCGAGAGGGTTATGGTCGACCTATGCCGGCCGCGCGCCCTATCACATCGAAGGCGGCAAGGGGCAGACCAGCAAGGTGCTGCAGTTCCAGCTTCGCCCCGATCCGCTGGCGCGGTGAGCGGCCCGCGCCGGTGCGCGGGGCGGACGCGCTACGGGTTGTTGTTCCAGTAGTACATCGCCGCCGAGGACGCGCCGCCGCCGACCACGCAGGGCAGGCCGAGCTCGATGTGCCCGGTCGCGGCGGCCGCGATGCAGCCGAGCGCGAGCGCGCCCTGGCCGACCTGGCCCCAGAACGACACGTTGCGGCGGTAGCCCGGCCCCTTGCGCTTGATCTCCTCGATGGAGGCCAGCGCCTCCTTGCGCACGCGCGCGGTGTCGACCGTATCGGCGGCGTTGATCACCTCGTCGAGGATCACCACCACCTCCTTGGGATAGTGGTCGCGCTCGCGCTTGAGCATCCCGAGCAGGGCGGCGTCGCGCGCGGCGTTGCTGACGAGGGTGTACTTCGCCATGCTGCCGATGGTGAGCTTCTCGACGTTGTCGTTGTCCTTCGACCACGGCAGCATGGAGACGACGCGCGAGATCGGCCGATAGGTGCCGGTCGCGTAGTAATAGCCCCAGAAGGTGTCGAGCCACTCCGGCGAGGAGTCCAGCGTCGCCGGCTTGGTCTCGCTCTTGTTGGAGAACGACACGGCGTTGCGCATGCGCTCCAGCACCGTCGGGCTCTTCTCGGCGGTCAGCTCGAACAGGGTGGGCAGGTGGCCGGCGACATACTTGTCGATCATCACCTGCCGCGTCGGCATGCGGTGGGCGTACTTGCGCAAGAGGTGCTTCCAGTTGGGCAGGCCGGAAAAGGCGATCGCCCGCACGATCACCCAATGGTCCTCGCCGCGGATTACCAGCATCTTGCCGATCAGCTCCTCGGCCCGCGCCGGGTTGGCGGCGAGGATGCCGGCGACGAAGCCGACATAGGAGCCCGAGGTCTCCGGATCCTTGAAGGCGGCGTTGCGGCTCAGCACCCGCACCGCCACCGGGACCGTCGCCGGATCGGGGTTGGCGCGGTAGCCGGCCATCCACCGCATCACCGCATCGGTCGAGGCCAGCTCGGGCAGCTTGGGCGGCGCGGCCGATGCCGGCGCCAGCAAGGTCAAGACCGCAATGATGGCAACGAGAATGCTACGCATGTCCCCCTCCCGGCACGCCCCGTGCCTGCCCGTCCCAGTACACCCAACCCCGAGCGGACCATCGGGCTGGGACGATTTCGTGATCGGGCAGGGGCGGCGGTGTGCAGAAATAATGGCGCGCCTTGCCGCAGGGATGAACGCGATCCGGCCGGGACCGGCCGGCGCGGCGGATCAGCTTACCTTCGGCTCGCCGCGCAGGAAGGCGGCAACCGCCGGATCGGATTTGAGGCTCGCCAGCTCCTCCGCCGACGGAAGCTGCGGCTTGTCGCGCGTGGCGTTGACCATGCAGAGGAATCCGAGCGGCTCGCGGCCGGTGGCGCGGAACTGGTGCCAGGTCAAAGCCGGCACCGTGACAAGGTCGTTGGTATTGAGCTGCCGCACCTCGCGCCCGACCAGACAGTGGCCGCTGCCGCGCAGGATCAGCACCGCATGCATGTGCTCGTGCCGCTCGAGCGTCGAGAAGCCGCCGGGCGCGACCTCGAAATAGCGCATCTCGCCGTGCAGCTCCGGATCGGAGAACAGCACCTGGCGCGTGACCGACTTGAACAGCGCGCGGTCGTCCTCCTTGTAGGGCAGCACCTCGATGCCGGTCCAGCGGCCTTCGCCGTGCGCCGGGCGATGCAGCGGCTTCTTCCGGGTGCTGTCATCCATAGCGATAGTTCCGGACCTCGGCCACGAAGGCGGCTGTCGCTTCGACCAATCGCTCGCGCGCTTCGAGGAGGCCGCCGCCGATCAGCAACATGATGTCTGCGCCATAGAAATCAAGCATCTCCGGCACGCGCTCCCGCGTCATGCCGCCGGCGGCGACCGGCACGCTGGGGCGCAGGCCGTCGCGCGCGGCGAGCGCCGTCTGCGCGATCTGCCGGCAGGTCTCCGGCGAATAGCCGAACCGGCCGCCGTGATTGGGGAAGATCACCGCATCGGCGCCCAGCATGCGCAACAGCTTGCCGAGCAGGAGCGGCGGCGCGATGCGCGCGGCGCCGGCCATAGTGGGATGCGCCATGAAGGCGATCTGCGGGTTCTCGCGCACCAACCGCTGGAAGTTGGAAAAACCCATGATCATCGGCGCGACCATCACGATATCGACGCCGCCCGCGGCGGCGACCGCGATCTGCTGGCGCATGGTATCGAGATCGCCGGTCAGGCTCGGCACATAGCGCACCGCGCGGCCGTCGCGCTCGGCGACCATGCGCAGCGCGGCGGTGATCGCCTCGACGCGCGCGGCGAACGGCGAATAGACCTGATCGGCGAGCCCGTGATCGTCCTTGATGTAATCGATGCCGCCTCGCGCGAAGCGCTGCGCCAGTTCGGCCAGCCTTGCGGCCGGCAGGCCCTGCGGCTTGATCGCCGACGAGGTCAGCGCCCGCCGGCCGGCGTTCACGCGCCGGCGCAAACCATCCAACCCATGGCGCGGGCCGCCGAACAGTTTCACGAGCTCGTCGGGCAGCTCGGCGTCGGCCAGCACCACGTCGTCGTGGATCGAGGTGTTGCCGAACAGCATGTTGAGCAGTTGACCGGCATCGCTGCCGACGGTCTCGCCGGCGAGCGCGATCCGCACCTCGAACAGGCCGTCGCCGATGTCCTTGATCGCGAGCACGCGCCCGACGATGTCTGCGCGCACGCGCTCGTCCTCGATTGCCGAGACCGGCATCTCGACGCTCTGCTCGACCGCAATCGCGCGGGCGCGCTCCTCGATCGATCGCGCGTCGCTGCGGACGCGATAGATGGCCTGCACGACGGTTTTCACGAAGGTCGCTCGATCCGTGCTAGCGCGATTATATCAGCGGCTCGGATAGCTCACCGGCCTCCGATGCAGGGTGCCGACCGGCAGCCCGGCGAAGCGCCGCGCCAGCCCGCGCGCGACATCGGACAGGACGATCGCCGCCACCAGCGCGCCGACGATGGCGAGCCAGACCACGAACACGCCCAGCAGCGCTAGCAGGATGGCCGCCGATACGATGACGATCAGCGGCGAGAGGAGGACGATGCCGAGCGGCCGCAGTGCGGCGGCAAGGATGTCATGAGGGGCTTGGGGCATTGCTTGTTCCCTCGCTGGAGGTTCGATTGCAAGCAACGCCACGCCACCCGGATGGCGACATGATGATAAGTGATTCGTCGAATCGGCGCAGGGTTCCGTCGCGGAACTCAGTCGAGCTTGATGCCGATTTCCTTCACCACCTTCCCGTACCGCTCGTAGTCGCGGCGGATGAGGCCGGTGAACTCCGCCGGCGACAGGACCAGCGGCTCGAGACTGCCGGAAACGTTGAGCTTCTCGGCGAAATCCGGCCGCGCCAGCACTTTGTGAATCTCCGTGCGCAGCGTGGCCAGAACCGGTTCCGGCGTGCCGGCGGGCGCGAACACGCCGAGCCAGATGTCGACCTCAACGCCGGGATAGAACTCGCTCACCGTCGGCAGGTCGGGAAACCGCTTAGAGCGGTTCTTGCCGCTGGTGGCGATCGCCCGCAGGAGGCCGGACTGGATCTGCGGCGCGCTCGCCGCGCCCGAGAACAGCACCTTGGTGTCGCCGGCGATGGTCGCCGTCACCGCTGGCGCGGCGCCGCGGAACGGCACGTGCAGGAGGTCGATGCCGGCGGCGTGCTTGAGCATCTCCATGCCGAGCTGGTGCTGGCTGCCGTTGCCGCCGGAGGCGTAGGGCAGCGGCGGCTTGGTGCGCCGCGCATACTCGATGAACTCCTGGAAGGTCTTGACCGGCAGCTCCGGGTTGACCGAGAGCATGAACTGGTTGGTGGCGATGCTGGCGACCGGGACAAGGTCCTTGAGCGGATCGAACGGCAGTTTCGAATAGACGTGCGGGTTGATGGTGATGCCACTGTCGGCGGCAAGGATGAGCGTGTAGCCGTCGGGCGCCGACTTGGCGACCTCGGTGGCAGCGATGTTGCCGTTGGCGCCCGGCCGGTTCTCCACCACGACCGACCAGCCGTGCGCGTCCTGCAGATACTGGCTGACCAGCCGCGCCGCGATGTCGGGCGCGCCACCGGGCGGAATGGTCACCAGCATCCGGATCGGCCGCGACGGGAAGGGCGCCTGCGCCACGGCGGCGCCGGTGATCAGCGTGGCGAAGGCGAGGACGGCGACGCGCAGCGCAACGGATTTCATTCTCTATCTCCTCGGGCGGACGCAGCGGCCCGATCGGTCCCTATCATCCTGTGAACGACCGCGCGATTCCAGCCGTTCCTTGCGTGAATCGCTTGCGATGGTGTCGCGGCGTGCTACACAGCCCGCGCCCACTTTTTGGCCGTGCGGACGCCCATGAACATCCTCCTCCTCGGCTCCGGCGGGCGCGAGCACGCGCTCGCCTGGAAGATCGCGGCGAGCCCGCTGACCGAGCGGCGCTATTGCGCGCCGGGCAACGCCGGGGTCGCGCAGGAATGCGAGCTGGTCGCGCTCGACGTCGCCGAGCATGCGGCGGTGATCGCGTTCTGCCGTGCGAACGATATCGGCCTTGTCGTGGTCGGCCCGGAAGCGCCGCTCTGCGCCGGCATCGTCGATGATCTCACCGCCGCCGGCATCCGCGCGTTCGGGCCGAGCAAGGCGGCGGCCCGGCTCGAAGGCTCCAAGGGCTTCACCAAGGACCTGTGCAAGGCCAACAAGATTCCGACCGCCGCTTACGAGCGCTTCAAGGCGGCTGCGCCCGCCAAGGCCTATGTGCAGAAATGCGGCGCGCCGATCGTGATCAAGGCCGACGGGCTTGCCGCCGGCAAGGGCGTGGTGGTTGCGACGAGCGTCGCCGAGGCGGAAGCCGCGATCGACATGATGTTTGGCGGCGGGCTCGGCGAGGCCGGGGCCGAAGTCGTGATCGAGGAATTCCTCGAAGGCGAGGAAGCCTCGTTCTTCGCACTCTGCGACGGCGAGACCGCGATCCCGCTCGTCTCGGCGCAGGACCACAAGCGCGTGTTCGACGGCGAGCAGGGCCCCAACACCGGCGGCATGGGCGCCTATTCGCCGGCGCCGGTGATGACGCCGCAGTTGAGCGAGCGCGCGATGAACGAGATCGTGCTGCCGACCGTGCGCGCGATGAAGGCGATGGGCGCGCCCTACAAGGGCGTGCTCTACGCCGGCCTGATGATCACTGCGCAGGGGCCGAAGCTGATCGAATACAACGTGCGCTTCGGCGATCCCGAGTGTCAGGTGCTGATGCTGCGTTTGATGTCGGACCTCGTTCCGGCGCTGCTCGCCTGCTGCGACGGAATGCTGAAGAATTTCGATCTGCGCTGGTATCCGGACGCGGCGCTCACCGTGGTGATGGCCGCAAAAGGCTATCCCGGCAACTATGCCAAGGGCTCGGTGATCGAAGGCCTCGACCGCGCCGCCGAGATCGAGGGCGTTGAGATCTTCCACGCCGGCACCAAGGCCGAAGGGGGCAAGATCGTCGCCAACGGCGGACGCGTGCTCAATGTCTCCGCGCTCGGCAAGAGTGTCGCCGAGGCGCAGGCGCGCGCCTACCAGGCGATCGACCGCATCCGCTGGCCGGACGGCTTCTACCGCCGCGACATCGGCTTCCGCGCGGTCGAGCGGGAGAAAGCCGGGCGTTGACCGGTTGCGCCGGTGCCACGCGCGGCTACGCTTGCCCAATGCCCGCCCTCGATCGCCAGACGGCATTTTCCGGCACCAAGGACGTCACATCTGCCTTCGCGTTCGATGTCGAGCGGCTCGACGCCTGGCTCTCCGCCAAGCTGCCGGGCTTCGCCGGCCCGCTCGCGGTGCGGCAGTTCAAGGGCGGTCAGTCGAACCCGACGTATCTCCTCGAGACGCCGTCGCGGCGCTACGTGCTCCGCCGCAAGCCGCCGGGCGCCTTGCTGCCGTCGGCGCACGCGGTGGATCGCGAGTTTCGCGTCATCGGCGCGCTGCACGCGCAGGGCTTTCCGGTGGCGCGACCGCTGCTCTATTGCGACGACGCGGCCGTGATCGGCACGCCGTTCTATCTCATGGATTACGTCGACGGCCGCATCTTCTGGGAGCCGCATATGCCGCAGGCTTCGGCGGCCGAGCGCACGGCGGTCTACGATGCGGTGAACGCGACGCTGGCGCGGCTGCACGCGTTCGATCCGGCGGCGATCGGGCTGTCCGACTTCGGCCGCGGCGAGAGCTACGTGGCGCGCCAGGCGGAGCGCTGGACCAAGCAATATCGCGCCTCCGAGACCGAAGCGATCGACGAGATGGAGCGGCTGATAGCCTGGCTGCCGAAAAATCTGCCGCCGCCGGCGCCGGGGCGCCTGGTGCACGGCGACTTCCGCCTCGACAACGTCGTCGTCGCGCCGTCGCAGCCGCGCATTCTTGCGGTGCTCGACTGGGAGCTGTCCACGCTCGGCGATCCGCTCGCCGATTTCGCCTACCATCTGATGTCCTGGGACATGCCGCCGTCGCCGAGCGGCGTGGGCTTCGGAACGCTACAAGGTCGTGATCTCGCGGCGCTCGGAATTCCGTCGCGCGAGGCCTATGTGGACGCGTACCGCGCGCGCACCGGGCTCGATCCGCGCGCGCATCTCGCTGGCTACCTCGCCTATAACTTCTTCCGCCTGGCGGCGATCCTGCAGGGCATCGCCGGCCGCATCCGCGACGGCACCGCGGTGAGCGAGAATGCCGCCGGCATGGCTGCGATGGTGCGCCCGCTCGCCGCCAAGGCGTGGCATTTCGCGCGGGAGGCGGGCGCGCGATGAAGACCTTCGCACTGGCGTTGGGCGGCGGCGGGGCGCGCGGGCTCGCACACGTCGCGGTGCTGGAGGCGCTCGACGAGATGGGCGCGACGCCCGCAGTCATCGCCGGCACCTCGATCGGCGCGCTGATCGGCGCCGCGTATGCGGCCGGAATGTCGGGCAAGGAGATCCGCCGCTACGTGGTCGCGCTCGCCCACAACCGCGGCGAGGCGCTGCGCCGGCTGATCGTGGCGCGCGCCGGAACCTTCGCGAACCTGTTCTCCATGGGCTTCGGCAGCGCGACCTTGATCGACGCCGAGAAATTCTGCGAGCAGTTCCTGCCCGACCGGGTGCCGGAGGACTTCGGCACGCTGCGGATTCCGCTCATCGTGATGGCGTCCGATATCCATCGGCGCCAGCAGGTGGCGTTCTCGGCCGGTGCGTTGCGGACGGCGCTCGCGGCCTCGATCGCGCTGCCCACGCTGGTGCGGCCGGTGGTCATCAACGACAAGGTGCTGATCGACGGCGGCGCCACCAATCCGCTGCCGTTCGATCAGCTGCGCGGGCGTGCCGACGTCACCGTCGCGGTCGATATTTCCGGCGAGCCGAGCGAGGCGCGCCGCGACATTCCCAATCCGTGGGAATGCCTGGCGACGACCGTGCTGGTGATGGGCGGCGCCATCACCAGCGAGAAATTGAAGCACGGTGCGCCCGATCTGGTGATCAGGCCAAATGTCGGGCTGTTTCGGACGCTCGATTTCTTCCAGGCCAGCGCCATTCTGCGCGCCGCCGAGCCGGCCAAGGCGGAGATCAAGGAGCGGCTTGCGGCGCTGCTCGCGTAAAAGGCTCAGTTGCGGATGTCGCAGCGCTTGGAATCCTCGAGCGCCGCGCTGCTCAGATTGACCCAGCTGGTCGCGGCAAAATAGCAGACGGCGACCGATTTATCCTTCTGCAATGTCACCAGGATTACCTCACGGTTCTCGGTGGTGTCGCCGCGCAAAAAGGTGACGCTTTTGATCTCGAAGCCTCGCGCGATGATGCTCTTGAACGACTGCTGCTCCTGCGCGCGGCAGTCCGGCGTGTGAGCGAACCCGATCAGCGCGAGCGCGACGGCGAACGCAGTCCTCATGAATACCTCCCACAAACCCCTGCCGCGGAGGAATAGTAGTTGAGGAATGGCCGGGTGACGATTCCGGGGCAGTCGGCTTGTTGATAACAAGCGTGTCGCGAGGCGCGCTACCGGCGCTCGCGGAAGAAGCCCTTGAGCAGCGCGGAGGCCTCCGCCTCGCCGATATTGCCGTAGACCTCGGGCCTGTGGTGGCAGGTCGGGGAGGAGAAGAAGCGCACGCCGTTCTCGACCGCGCCGCCTTTCGGATCGGCGGCGCCGTAATAGAGCCTTCGGATCCGCGCGAACGAGATCGCCGCCGCGCACATGGCGCAAGGCTCGAGCGTGACGTAGAGGTCGCATTCGTTGAGCCGCTCGGTGGCGAGCGTCTCCGCCGCCCTGCGGATCGCCAGCATCTCGCAGTGGGCGGTCGGGTCGCGGTCGGCAAGCGTGCGGTTGCCGGCCTGGGCGATGATCTCGCCGTCGCGCACAATCACGCAGCCGATGGGCACCTCGCCGGCCGCGGCGGCGGCGCGGGCCTCCTCCAGGGCAAGATCCATGAACGTCGCCATGCTCGTTTGACCGATCAAACTCTGCTATCAGGCCGGCAGTTATGGGTGTCGCGACAATGGCGCGCAAGAGCGGGCACGACGAAAGTTCGAAATCCGGCGAGCGCATCGCCAAGGTGATCGCGCGGGCCGGGCTCGCCTCGCGGCGCGAGGCCGAAGCCTGGATCGCCGCCGGTCGCGTGGCGGTCAACGGCGCCGCCATCGCCTCGCCCGCGCTCAACGTGTCGGACGCCGACCGCGTCACCGTCGACGGCGAGCCGCTGCCGCAGCGCGAGCGCACACGGCTTTTCCTCTATCACAAGCCGCGCGGGCTCGTGACCACGCATGCCGACCCGCAGGGCCGCCGCACGATCTTCGCGGCGCTGCCGAAGGGGCTGCCGCGCCTCATCAGCGTCGGCCGGCTCGACCTCAACACCGAGGGCCTGCTGCTCCTCACCAACGACGGCGGGCTCGCGCGTGCCCTCGAACTGCCGGCGACCGGCTGGCTGCGCCGCTACCGTGTGCGCGCCCACGGCCGCGTGCGACAGGATCAGCTCGAGGCGCTGCGGAACGGCATCACCATCGACGGCATCCGCTATGGCTCGATCGAGGCAAGGGTCGACCGCGAGCAGGGCGCCAACATATGGCTCACCTTCGCCATCCGGGAGGGCAAGAACCGCGAGGTCAAGAACGTGCTCGGCCAACTCGGGCTCGCGGTCAACCGGCTGATCCGCGTGTCGTTCGGCCCGTTCCAGCTCGGCGATCTGGCCGAGGGCGCGATCGAGGAGGTGAGGACGCGGCATCTGCGCGAGCAGCTCGGCGCGCGCGTGGTGGCTGCGGCCGGCGCGGATTTTTCCGGGCCAGTTCTTGAGCGCCAAACGCCGCCGCCGCCCGCCCGTCAGCCTGAGGAGCGAGCGCAGCGGGCCGCGAAGCCCGACGGAAGGAAACACAAACCCGCTCGCGACAGCGAGCGCATGGGCGAGCCGGAGCGCGCGCGGCGCGAGAAGCGCCACGGCCGGCGCGGCTTCGGCAAGAGGCACTGATGCGGATCGTCGGCGGCCGCCTGCGCGGGCGCACGCTGATCGCGCCGCGATCGCAGGCGATCCGCCCGACCGCCGACCGCCTGCGCGAGACGCTGTTCAATATCCTCGTCCATGCCTACGGCGATCCGGTGACGGGCGCGCGGGTGCTTGATCTGTTTGCCGGCACCGGCGCGCTCGGGCTGGAGGCGATCTCGCGCGGCGCGGCCTTTGCGTTGCTGGTCGATGAGCGCGCCGAGGCGCGGGCGCTGATGCGCGAGAATGTCGAGGCGCTCGGCTTGGGCGGCGTGACCCGCATCTTCCGCCGCGATGCCACCAAACTCGGCGCCGCGCACCCGGTCGAGCCGTTCTCGCTGGTGTTTCTCGATCCGCCCTATGGGCAGGAGCTCGCGGAAAAGGCGCTCGCCTCGGCACGGGCGGGCGGCTGGCTCACGCCCGAGGCGTTGATCGTGGTCGAAGAGGCGGCCGCCGCACGCTTCAAGCCGCCCGACGGCTTCGGGGAGAGCGAGCGCCGCGGCTATGACGATACCGAGCTGATCTTCCTGCGGCCGGCGGCGCGGTAAGCCGCTAGTCCACGCTGGCGCCGCTCGCTTTCACCGGCGGGCCCCATTTCTCCAGCTCGCCGAGCACGAGCTTGGCGAGATAGTCGGGCGTGCGCCGCTCCGGCGCCGGCACGTTGAGCCCGAGCCCTTCCAGGCGTTCCTGCACGGCCGGCGCGTCGAGGATTTCCTTCGTGGCCTGCGCGAGCCGCCGCACGATCGGCTCCGGCGTGCCCTTTGGGAAGAAAAAAGCATTCCAGCCGTCGGCGTCGAAGTCCTTGAGCCCCTGCTCATGGGCGGTCGGCAGGTCGGCGAGCACGCGGCTGCGCGCGGGCGACAGGGTGGCGATGGCCTTGATCGAATGGTTCTGCACCAGCGGCGCCGCGGTCGAGATCACATCGCAGAGATAGTCGATACGCCCGCCGATCAGATCCTGCATCGCCGGCCCGGTGCCGCGATACGGCACGTGCGTGATATCGACCCCGATCTGGACGTTGAGCAGCACGCAGGCGATGTGCGTAGCGGAGCCGGTCCCGGCCGAGCCGAATTGCAGCTTGGCCTGGTTCGCTTTCGCATAGGCGATGAATTCGTTGAGCGTGGTCGCCGGAAAGTCCTTGCGCGTCGCCAGCACCTTCGAGTTCTCGACCACCACCGCGACCGGCGCGAAATCGGTCACCGCGTTGTAGAGCGGCTTCTTGTAGAGCAACTGGCTGAAGGTGTGGGTGCCCTGGTTGCCGAACAGGAAAGTGTAGCCGTCGGGCGTCGCCTTCGCGACGCGCGCCGCGCCGGTCATGCCGCCGGCGCCGCCGATATTCTCGATGATCACCTGCTGGCCGAGCGCTTCGGACAAGCGTTGCGCAACGATGCGCCCGACCAGATCGACCGGGCCGCCGGCCGGGAAGGGCACCACCATCGTGATCGGCCGGGCCGGCCACTCCTGCGCGCCTGCCGCACCCGGCCAAGTCAGCAGAAGCCCGAGTGCGGCTGCGGCGATGGTCCTTGCGCCCATGGTTCCCTCCTGCCGGCTGGCCGAGCCTTACTCGACGGGAATGCCGGCGTCGTGGATCACTTTGCGCCAGCGCTCGATCTCCTGCGGCAGGTACTTCGCGAGATATTCCGGCGTGCGCTGGTCGGGCGGCAGGATTTCCAGGCCGAGCTCCTCGAGCTTCTTGCGGATATTGGGATCGTCGACCGTGTCGCTCATCGCCTTGTTGAGCTTGCGGACGATCGGCTCCGGCGTCCCCTTCGGCAGGAAGAAGCCGTTCCATACCGTCGCCTCGACGCCGGCAAGCCCCTGCTCGCCGGTGGTGGCCAGATCGGGAATGATCGAAACGCGCTTGGGCGCCATGACCGCGATCGCCTTCACGCTTCCCTGCTTGGCCTGCGCGGCGCCGGTCTGGATGGTGTCACACATGTAATCGACGCGGCCGCCGATCAGGTCCTGCATCACCGGGGCGGCGCCGCGATAGGGCACGTGCGTGACGTTGACGCCCATCACCGTGTTGAGCAGCACGCAGGGAAGATGCGTGCCCGAGCCCACTCCGGCCGAGCCGAACTGCATCTTGGACTGGTTTGCCTTCGCATAGGCGATGAATTCCTGAAGGTTGTTGACCGGCAGATCCTTGCGCGTGATCAGGATGCGCGGCGAGTCGGTAACGATCCCGACCGGCGTGAAGTCGGTGACCGAATTGTAGACCGGCTTCTTGGCAAGGCCCTGGCTATAGGCATGCGTGCCGGTATTGCCGATCAGCAACGTGTAGCCGTCGGGCGGGCTCTTGGCGACGCGCAGCGAGCCGGTGGTCCCGGCCGCCGCGCCGATGTTCTCGACGATGATGGTCTGACCCAGAAGCTCGCCCATGTGCTGCGCCTGGATGCGCGCGCTCACGTCGATGCCGCCGCCAGCCGCGAACGGGACCACGAGCGTCATCGTCCGGTTAGGCCAGTCCTGCGCGGCTGCGGTACCGGTCAGGATGGCCAATGCGGCGCCCGCGATCATCATCGTCTTGAGCATGATTGATCTCCTTCGATCCGCAAACAGTCGCCTGCACCGGCGGCGGGATCAAGGGCGCTGCCGTGGAAAAGTTGTCGCTGCCGGCGCCTGGCCGCGGTCGTCTGGCCCTCACCGCGGGTGGCGAGTATGGTGCGCCGGTGGCCGCCCGGCGGTCTCCCAACACGAGCATGGAATGATCGCAAACCAGGTCAAAGTCGGCATCGTCGGGCTCCGCCGCTGGGCCAAGGTCCTCACCCGTGCGTCGCTCGCGAGCGACGCACTTAAGATCACCGCAGCCACCAGCCGCTCG
>Ga0114129_10006090_pt1 | contig 17102 bp, 14 predicted proteins | sample RhiMetdeltSRZDD1_FD_80071 | JGI IMG/M metagenome (GOLD analysis project Ga0114129, IMG submission 80071) | Populus rhizosphere microbial communities from Tennessee, USA - Rhizosphere MetaG P. deltoides SRZDD1 (version 2) (version 2) | ecosystem: Host-associated > Plants > Roots > Rhizosphere >... | reverse complement strand
GCTCAGCCCGTCCGTATCCACGACGTCGAGATCGATCCCGCCCGGCGGCGGGTCCGTGTCGCCGGCCGCGACACCGAGTTGACCGACCAGGAGTTCCGCCTGCTGTATCTGCTCGCGACCCACGCGGGCATCGTCTTCAGCCGCGAGGCGCTGCTCGCGAAGGTGTGGCGCGGCGATACCTTCGTCACCGTCCGCAGCGTCGACACGCTCGTGAAGCGTCTGCGGCGCCGGATCGATGTCGATCCCGTGGATCCGTATCGGCTGACCGTTTTCCTCGTCGTGAGCTCCGGGGCTGCCGGCCACCTGGCGTGGACGCCGCAGCAACGCGCGCGCACGGGCCACCAGTTCGCGAACACCGAACGGCTTGGTCAGATAATCGTCGGCGCCGCTCTCGAGTCCGACCACCTTGTCCGATTCGTCACGCCGCGCCGTGAGCATCAGAATCGGCGCATCGCGGTTCGTTCGACCGTTGCGCACGGCGCGGCACAGCGACAACCCGTCGAGGCCCGGAATCATCAGGTCGAGCACGAGGAGGTCGTACCGCTCGGCCTCCGTGCGCCTCAGCGCTTCCCGGCCGTCGCTCACGCCGTCACAGGCGTACCCCTCGAGCCCGAGATGCAGGCACACGAGCTCGCGAATATTCGGCTCGTCTTCAACGACCAACACCCGCGGCGTCACTGTTTTGTCACCGTTTGTCCACCGGCCCGCCACGTCGCGCCCGTCAAACTAACCATACACAGTGCCCCGGCTTTCTGTCCCGCCGGGACGAGGAGAAACGTCATGACCGCGACCATACGCCGCATCGCTTTCGGAGCCGGCGCACTGCTTCTGGCACTCGGCGTCAGTGCCGGACTGTACGCCTCTGGTCAGAATACGAATCAGGACCCGCCGCCGTTTAGGTCCGGAAGGCCGGGTGGGCCCGGTGGGCCTGGTCGGTGGGGCGGCCCGGGTGGGCCGATGGGCATGCTGCCCATGTTCGGACGGGACCTCAACCTGTCCGACATGCAGCGCGATCAGATCAAAGCCATTGCCGACTCACACAAGGACGAGTGGAAGGCGCTCGGCGACCGAGCGCGAACGGCGCACGAGGCGCTGAACGACGCGGTCACCGCCGAAACCATCGACGATGGGTTGATCCGGCAAAGGAGCGCGGAGGTGGCCGCTATTGAAGCAGACATGGCGGTCGCGCGCGCGCACGCGCACGCCGAGGTTCTTCAGATCCTGACCGCCGACCAGCGGACGCAGATCAAGAAGCGGCAGGCCGACATGAAGGATCGGATGAAGAATCGTCAGGGCGGTCGGCGCGGGCTGCTCGAACACCTCGGCCTGTAACGGGGCAGGAGGGGCGGGATGGGCTGGAAAGGCGGGAAGACGTCCTGCCCTTCCTGCCTATCCTGCCCTTCCTGCCTGCTGTTCAGCCTGTCCCGCCAACGCGCGCACTTCCTCGATGATGTGCCTCGCTGAAATCCCGAACCGCTCGAGCAGTTCCTCCGGCTTTCCGCTGCGCGGGATTTCGCGAACGGCGAGCCGGTGCACCGTCAATCCAGCGCCGGCGACAGCTTCCGCGACGGCATCGCCGACGCCGCCCGTCGCGTAGTGATCCTCCACGGTGATGAGCCGCCCGCGCGTGGCGCGACCAGCCTTGACGAGGCCGTCGCGGTCGACCGGCGCGACCGAGTACAAATCGATCACCCTGATCGAGGTGCCGGAAGCCTTCAGCTGATCATAGGCGTTGAGCGCCTCGAACACCGTGACGCCGGCGCCAATGACGGTGGCGACGTCGCTGTCGCTTTCTCGCAGGACTTTCAATCCGCCGATCGTGAACGTCTCGTCCGTCGAGTAGATGACCGGCGTCTTGGGTCGGCTCGTCCGCATGTAGGCCGGTCCGGGGTGGTACGCCATCAGCGCCACGAGGCGTTCGGTGCTCACGCCGTCACAGGGATACAGTACGGTGTAGTTCGGCTCTGAACGGCACATCCCCAGGTCCTCGAGCGCCATCTGCGACGGTCCGTCCTCGCCAATCGACACGCCGGCATGCGACCCCGCGAGCTTCACGTTCACGTTGCTGATCGCGGCCATCCGGATGAAGTCGGCGGCACGGCTCAGAAAGCACGCGAACGTGGATGGGAACGGAATCGCGCCGCGTGCGGCAAAGCCCATCGCCGCTCCCACCATGACCTGCTCCGCGATGAAGTTCTCGTAGAAGCGGTCCGGGACGGCTTTCTCGAACTTGTCGCTGAAGGTCGAATTCTTGACATCGGCGTCGAGCGCGACGATGCGCGTGTCGATCTGGCCGAGTTTGGCGATCGCGGCGCCGTACGCTTCGCGCGTGGCCACGTGATCGCCGAGCTTGTATTCCGGGGGCGCCATAGCCTTCGGGGTGACGATGGCGCGAGGAATGGACGTGGGTTTCGGAATCTGCGCCGCCAGATTCGCGGCGGGACCGCTCTCAGGTACCGGCACGAACTGCCGTTCGAGCTCGGCGATCGCCCGGTCCATTTCATCGCCCTTCTTGAACGCCTTGCCGTGCCAGCCCTCCTTCCCTTCCACGAACGACACGCCTTTCCCCTTGATCGTCCGCGCGAGGATCATGGTCGGCCGTCCCTTCGTGTCTCTGGCCGCCGCGAGCGCGTCGAGAATCGCGTTCATGTCGTGGCCGTCGATCACGATGGCGTTCCAGCCGAAAGCCGACCAGCGTCGGGCAAATTGATCCATGTCGTGCTGCCACATGGTTGGGCGGCTCTGGCCCAGGGCGTTCACGTCGGTGATGCCGCACAGGTTGTCGAGCGCGTCCATCGAGCCGGCATTGGCTGCTTCCCACACCGACCCTTCGGCCGATTCCCCGTCACCGAGCAGCACGTACGTCCGGTACCCGGACTTGATCCGGCGCGCGTTCAGCGCGATGCCGATGGCGGCGCAGATGCCCTGTCCGAGCGAACCGGTCGCGACGTCGACGAATGGAAGACGCGGCGTGGGATGACCTTCGAGATCGGAGTCGATCCGCCGGAGCTTCAAGAGCTCGGTGCGGTCGAACGCCCCGGCTTCCGCCCACGCGGCGTACAGAATCGGCGCCGCATGTCCCTTCGACAGGACGAAGCGATCGCTGTCGGGATTGTGCGGATCCTTGGGATCGAACCGCATTTCGGCGAAGAACAGCGCGGCCATGATGTCGGCCATCGAGCAGCAGCTCGTCGGATGCCCGGTGCCGGCTTCCGACGTGGAGCGAATCGAGTCGATCCTCAGACGCGTGGCAATGTTCTTCAGTGCGGGAACGAGCAGCGCGCGATCAGTAGCCATACGTGTCGGGAGATTCTACTGCAACAGTCCGCTGTGAAAGGCTGCTGGCGCATCGAGACGGGCGAGGCGCCCCGCCGGCAAGGCGCGACGCCCGACCAGACCGGCAGTATGCGAGAGAGGAGCAACGCCGCTGGCGGGGATGCCTCGCCCGTCGAATGCAGCCAGCCTTTCACCGCGCGCTGTTTAGGGCCAGCAGTTCGGAGAGGGCGAGTCCGTACAGCGGCGCGCCGTCGCCACGCGCGCGCGGCGACAACGCCGCCAGCATGCGCGACGCGTCGGCGCGATAGTCGGCGTTCGGCGCGACAATCGCCGCCGCACGATACCCGGCGTCGTCATGAAGCGCGGCCAGACGACAGAAGACGCGGGCCGCTTCACACTCGACGGTGAAATCCGATTCGGCAGTGGCCACACGCTTCGAGGCCTGCATCAATTCCTCGGCAAGCATCGCGTACGGCAGACGGCCCGTGACTTCGAACGCCGTAATCAGCGCCGCGGCCGCGCGGACGTGATCGGAGTAGTCGCCGATCCCTTCGCCGGGACCGTACGATTCAGCGACGATCTGCTCGAGCCGGTCGACGGCGTCCGCGATGAGCGACCCTTCGTGGGCGAGGTCGGCCGCGCGCAGGCACGCCTCCACCGACTGCATGCCATCCGCGACGGTCGCTGAGCGCCAGTCGCGTCTGAGGCTCTCGACGAGCCGGCCGGCGGCTGCCGTGAGACGTTCGTCATCGGAGAGGGCCGCCGCCTCGCGGAACAGCGAGAGCCAGGCGGCGCGTCGCGGAAGAGACGCCTCGTCGCCGTGACGCGCAAGCGCGTCCGTGAGCGCCGCGCCAAGCATCTCTCTGATGTCGTCTCGATCGGTCGCGGCAAAGTGACGCAGCAGGAACACGAGCGCAATCGGATCCGGCGGTCGCGTCAGGAGGCCATCGAGCGCCGACGCGGCAATCGATTCGACCTCCGCGGTACGGGGATCGTCCAAGTCGGCAATTATAATGAGGACGGCCGCACACCAATGGCACGCACGATCACGTTGATTCCCGGCGACGGCATCGGTCCCGAAGTGACGGATGCGGTGGTGCGCATTCTGGGCGCGTCGGGTGTGTCCCTCGAGTGGGAACGCCACCTGGCTGGTGTGCTGGCGTTGGAGCGCACGGGACAGTCACTGCCGGTCGAGCTGGTCGACTCGATTCGCCGCACCAAGGTCGCCCTCAAGGGGCCGGTTACCACGCCCGTCGCGCACGGGTTCACGAGTGTGAACGTCGGGCTTCGCAAGGCGCTCGATCTCTACGCCAATCTGCGGCCGGTCTGGAATCTTCCGGGTGTCGGTTCGCGATTCCAGTCCGTGGACCTCGTCATCGTCCGAGAGAACACTGAAGACCTTTACGCGGGCCTCGAGCACGAGGTCGTGCCGGGGGTCGTGGAGAGCCTGAAGATCATCACCGAGCGGGCCTCCACACGCATCGCGCACTTCGCGTTCACTCACGCCCGGGCACAGGGGCGGCGCCGCGTGACCGCGATTCACAAGGCGAACATCATGAAGATGAGCGACGGACTGTTCCTCGAGAGCATCCGCCGCGTGGCGCCGCAGTACGGCGACATCGCCTACGACGAGCGCATCGTCGATGCGGCCTGCATGCATCTGGTCATGCATCCGGAGCAGTTCGACGTGCTGCTGCTGCCCAACCTGTACGGCGACATCGTGTCGGACCTGTGCGCCGGTCTCGTCGGGGGCCTCGGCGTCGTTGGGGCAGCCAACCTCGGCGCCGACATCGGCGTCTTCGAGGCCGTGCATGGCAGCGCGCCCGACATCGCCGGCAAAGGTGTGGCGAATCCCACGGCGCTGCTCCTGTCGGCCGTCCTGATGCTGAGACACATCGACGAGGCGGACGCAGCCGATCGCGTGATGCGCGCGCTCCGGGAGGTCCTTGTCACCGGCGTCGTCCGCACGCGGGATCTCGGCGGCACAGCATCCACGCTCGAATTCGCAGACGCGGTCTGTGAAGCGCTAAACAACTCTCAAGTTGCAGGGTTCGAGTCTCACGGTGCACAGAGTTGAGGGGTGTCGCGGAGACTTGCGACTTGAGACTTGATACTTGCGTGCTATAGTCCGTGCGGCCAGATGGTCGACGAAATCTCCGAGGCCGTACTATCGCGCGAAGAGCTCCTCAAGTACCCACGCGAGCAGGTCAACGCCTACCTCGACGAGCTGCGGACGACACAGCGGCACAAGTTCTACCGAGCGCTTCAGCATCCGCTCTACCCGATCCTCCGGAAGATCGAGCGCAAGCACGAAAACCTCCACTACGTCATGGGCGCCGTGCGCTCGCACCGCATCATCTACGCGTCGAATCACAAGAGCCACACGGATTATCTGGTCCAGCCGCTCGTCCTCGACGACAACGGCATCCGCCCGCCCCTCATCGCGGCCGGCATCAACCTGTTCGGCGGGCCGCTCGGCCTGATCCACAGGCACGTGACCGGCGCGATCCCGATCCGGCGCAACACCAAGGATCCGGCGTACCTGATCACGCTGAAGGCGTACGTCGCCGAGATCCTCAAGAAGCACGATCTCTTCTTTTATCCGGAGGGCGGCCGCAGCTACAGCGGCGAGCTGAAGGCGGCGAAAACCGGATTGTTCAACGCGGCGTTGGGCTCCGAGCGGGCCGACCTGGTCATCATTCCGGTGGCTATCGCCTACGACCTCGTGCTCGAGGACCACATCCTCGCGCATCAGCGCGTCAAGAAACGACAGCGCCCGTTCGGCCGGGAAATCGCCGAGATGGTCCGGTACGCCGTCGGCTACCGATCCCGGTCGTTCACCACCTTCGGAGCGCCGATCACAGTGGCCGGCGTGGATGTCCACTCGCGCACGGAGGTGCTCGAGCTGGCACGCGTGGTGCGCGCGCGCACCGGGGCCTTGTACAAGGTGCTGCCGACGGCCGTGTTCGCCGCGGCCATGCGCCCGTCCATCGCGCGGCGCGACCTCGAGTCGCGCATCGATCGCCTCGTCGAAGAGCTCGCGGCGCGCCATGCGAACCTCGGCGTGACGAGCGGCAGGCAGGTCGTGGAGGAAGCGGCCGCACCGCTGGAGACCCGGGGCATCGTCGTCGCCGAGCGGGGACGCTTCCGGGTGCGCGAGCGCACGGTCCTGCGCTATTACGCGCGGACGATCGAGCACCTGCTGGCGACCCCCGGCCGGACGCACTGATGCTCGATCGCGCGGCGAAAACCTTTTTCCAGCTCCTTGCCAGAAGCGGAACCCTGAAAAAGCTCGCGTCGCGGTACGGCTTGCAGAGGCCCGAGAGCTTCGCGCGCCGGTTCGTCGCGGGCGAGGGCGTACAAGAGGCGATCGACGCGGCACGCGCGCTCGAAGCGGGCCGCCTACGGCTCACGCTGGATCTGCTCGGCGAGAGCGTCACGAACCTCGAGGAAGCGGAAGCGGCCACGCGCCAGTACCTGGCGGTGGTCGACGCCGTCGTCCAGTCCGGCATCGAGCGAAACCTTTCGTTGAAGCTCACGCAACTGGGCATCGACGTCGACAAGGCCAGCGCGGTCGACAATCTGCGCAAGATTCTCGAGCGCGCCGATCCGGCTGAGTTCTTCGTGCGCATCGACATGGAGAGCTCGCGGTACACCGATGTCACGCTCGAGATCTTCGAAACGCTCTGGGGCCACGGGCACCGTCGGATCGGCGTGGTGCTCCAGTCGGCGCTGTACCGCAGCGAGGCCGACATGGCGCGGATGAACGCGCTGGGCGCGCGCGTGCGCCTCGTGAAGGGCGCATACAAGGAGCCGAAAGCCATCGCGTATCAGAACAAGGCTGACGTCGATGCCGCGTTCGAACGGATGATGAAGACGCTGTTGACCAGCGGCCATTCACCGGCTATCGCAACCCACGATCCGACGATGATCGACACGGCCAGACGCTGGGTGGACGAGACGCACGTCGCCCGCGACACGTTCGAGTTCCAGATGCTGTACGGTATCCGTCGTGATCTGCAGAGCATGCTGGTGAACGAGGGATATCGAGTGCGCGTGTACGTCCCGTTCGGGCGCGAATGGTTTCCTTATTTCATGCGCCGGCTGGGCGAACGGCCCGCGAATGTCAGTTTTGTTATTCGGGGCATTTTGGGAGAATAAAGGTAGCCAGATTCCACCTGTTTGCCTACCAATCTCACACGTCCCGATCCGGCTCGTCGGATTGGTAAACGTAACGTCCGACGCCATTTGTACTTACCAAAGCCGAACGTCCCGGCACGCCTCTTGAACTCACCTGAACCGGAGCGTACGCCGGCTGCGTCCTTACAGGAGGACGAGTGGCGGCGGAGGAGCAGAGGTCCATGGTGACGAATTACCCGATCGCTTCGCGTGAGGGCGTGACGACAGCCACGACTCGTGCGCACACGGACGGGCCGGGCGTATTAGACCGCGTGCGGCAGATGTTCTGCGGCCTGGGTGGCCACGACACGCTGCTGCATTTCGAGCAGGACCGGATGTCCCTGCGGTGCGTGTCGTGCGGTCACGAGACGCCGGGCTGGGAACTGAACGAGGCACGGCCGACGGTCACGGTGCGGGGTGATGCGCGGCGGACCGCGATGCGCCCACACCTCGTTAGCGCACGACGGATCGCGTAGTCGATCCCGACAGCCCGCCACACGAGCATAACGCGCCGGGTTCGCCGTGCCTTCGACGTTAGAAGGCCGAGCGACCCGAGCGCGGCCCTGATCATCTCGTCTGACAGAACCCTCCTGCGAGTTCGACGAGCGTATCCCGACAGACGACGACGTCCTCGATCGACACGTACTCCTCGGTCGAATGCAGACCTGCGCCGCCGGGACCGAACAGGATGGACGGAATGCCAGCGTGCCCAAGCACGGCGGCGTCGGTCCAGAAACTGGCGCCGACGATGGTCGGCGGGCGGCCGACGCGGGTCAAAGACGAGGCGAGCATCTGTGGAAGTTCATGATTGACCGGCACTTCGTACGCCGGCCGGCTGAACATCGCCGACGCCGTAGCTCGAAAGGTCGGATCGTCCCGGACCAGCGTGGCCAGAATCTCCCGCACTTCGTCAATGGCTGTGGATTCGGGCTCGCCCGGCAGCGTGCGACGCTCCATCTGCAGCGTGGCGCGGTCCGGATAGCTACTGAGCTCGTGGCCGCCCTCGACGAGTGACGCGTGCAGCGAGCCGGCGCCCATCAGCGGATGGGGCGTCCGCGCCTGGATCGTCGTATCGAGCGCCTCGAGTCGGCCGAGCACGCGGCCGAGGCGCAGAATCGCATCCTGCCCCTCCGCAGGACGGCTGCCATGCGCCGCCTTGCCCGTCACTTCCACAGTCACCCACGCAAAGCCCTTGTGTCCGACTGCGATCGCCAGATCGGTCGGCTCGGTGACGACGGCGCCGTCCGCGTGCCAGCGTTTCACGAGCGCGTCGGCGCCGATGCTCGAGTGCTCTTCGTCGACGACGGCGGCGACGACAAGGCGGCCGCATGCGAACCCTTTGCGCGCGACAGCGCCGGCGGCGGCAATCATCGCGGCGACGCCACCCTTCATGTCCTGCGCGCCACGGCCGTACAGACGACCGTCGCGCTCGGTCGGCACAAAGGGATCGCGCATACCGGCGACGCCGACTGTATCGGTGTGACCGCAGAACATGAGCGTGCGCCCTTTCGCGCGCCCTTCGAGGACGCCGACGACATTGGGGCGGCCGGGCGCCACAGTTTCCACGGACACATCGAGGCCGAAGCCACGCATCGCGTCAGCCACGGCCGCGGCAACGTCTTCTTCTCCCGGCGCGCCGGCCACGAGCGTCGGGTTGACGGAATTGATGGCGACGAGATCGCGAAGCAGGCGGATTGCGGGATCCATCGTGGCTAGGTTGCCACGAATTCACGTCGTGTTTTCGTGTTTTCGTGGCCTTCGAATATGCTCGCGTCATGGAACGTGTCGTGGCGATCACCGGCGCTTCCGCGGGCATCGGGCGCGCGACGGCCCTGCGTGTCGCCCGTGACGGCGCGGCGGTGGCGATCTGCGCGCGGCGCGCGGAGAGACTCGAGGCCGTCGCCGCCGAAATCACTGCAGCAGGCGGTCGGGCGCTGGCGATGCCCGCCGACGTGAGCCGGCCCGACGACATGGAGCGCTTCGTGGCAGGCGCCATCGAGCGGTTCGGCCGGCTCGACGTGATGATATGCAACGCCGGCTTCAGCATCGCCGGCGCGATCGACGACATCACGCCGGCGCAGATGCAGAAGCTGCTGGACGTCAATTACACGGGCACCTTCCTCGCCGCCCGCACGGCTCTGCGCGTCTTCAGGCGCCAGGGCCACGGCCACATCGTCGTCATCTCGTCGATTGTCGGCCAGCGGGGCGTGCCGTATATGGGTGCCTACTCCGCGACGAAGTTCGCCCAGGTCGGTCTGACCGAATGTCTGCGCGCGGAGCTCGTCGGGTCGGCGATTCATGCGACCGTGGTGTATCCCGTTTCGACCGACACCGAATTCTTCGACGTCATGTCGCGCGAGACCGGCACGACGGTGACGCGCGGGCCGGGCCCGAAGCAGAGCGCCGAGACTGTGGCCGAAGCGATTGCGCGCGCCATCGAGCGACCCGTGCCGGAGGTGTATCCGCACTTCAAGTCCCGCGCGCTCGTCTGGCTGAATGCGATTGCGCCCGGGTTCTGCGACCGCGTGGTACAGCGCTTCGGGCGCAAACCGCTGCCGAGGGAACGGAGATGACGGAGCGAACGGGATCACACGGAGGAACGAAGCAACGGAGGTCGAACAGAAGGAGACGGTTCGACCTCCGTTCCTCCGTTGCTCCGTGTAAACCCGTTTGCTCCGTACACTCCGTTCTCTCCGGACACCCATGAACGCACCGCTCGATCGCGCGACCGAGATCGCGAAGGCCGTCCGCGACGCCGGTGGCCGGGCGCTCGTCGTCGGCGGCTGGGTCCGCGACCGGCTGCTCGGGCACGAGTCGACCGACGTGGACATCGAGGTGTTCGGAATTCCCGGCGAACGGCTGCGGACAGTGCTCGAGGCGTTCGGACGCGTGGAGGCGGTTGGCGAGAGTTTCCAAGTCTTCAAGCTTGGTGACATCGACGTCTCGCTGCCGCGGCGCGATTCCAAAGCCGGACGTGGACACAAAGGCTTCGTCGTCGTCGGTGACCCCGACATGTCGATCGAGGAGGCTGCCCGGCGGCGCGATTTCACGATCAACGCGATTTCGTGGGATCCGCTCACCGACCAGTACTTCGATCCGTTTCACGGCCGCGACGACCTCGAGCGCCGCTGCCTGCGCATGGTCGATGCCCGCACGTTTCCCGACGACAGCCTCCGAGTCCTGCGTGCTATGCAGTTCGTCGCGCGTTTCGGGCTCGATCTCGACGAGGACACGCGCGCGCTGTGCCGGACCATTCCGCTCGACGATTTGCCGGCCGAGCGCATCTGGGGTGAAATCGAAAAGCTCCTGTTCGCGCCGCGGCCTTCCGTCGGTTTTGCGCTGGCCCTCGAGCTCGGCATCATCGCCACGCTCTTCCCAGAGCTGCAGGCGCTCGCAGGTTGTCCGCAGGAGCCGGAGTGGCATCCCGAGGGCGACGTCTGGGTGCACACGCTACAAGTGATCGACCGCGCGCGCACCCGCATCGACGACCTGCCGCGGCCGCAGCAGATTGCCGTGATGCTGGGTGCGGTCGCTCACGATCTGGGCAAGCCGGCGACGACGGCATTCAGCGACGGGCGCATCCGTTCGATCGATCACGAAGATCGCGGCGTCGCGCCGGCGGCCGCCTGGCTCGATCGGATCAACGTGAATTCGATCGACGGCTACGACGTGCGGTGGCAGGTGCTCGGGATCACGGCACAGCACCTGAAGCCCGGATCGTGGTTCAAGGTGCGCGACGAAGTCGGTGACGGCGCGTTTCGACGGCTGGCACACAAGGTCGACCTCGAGCTGCTGGCGCGCGTCGCGAAATCCGATTGCGAGGGACGAAAGCCCGGCACGTTCGACTGCTCGGCGATGGACTGGTTCCTCGAGCGCGCGCGCGCGATCGGCGCGGACAAGGGTCCGCCGAAACCGATCCTGCTGGGACGCCATCTCCTCGAACTGGGATTGAAGCCTGGTCCGCGCGTCGGCGAGATTCTGAAGGCGGTCTACGAACTGCAGATGGACGGGACCGTCACGACTCTGGAAGAAGCGAAAACCGCAGCGAAGCGGCTACTTTGATTTCGATCGCTGGCGCCGCTCGTCGCGGAGGTTGAGCACGTGCAGGATCAGGCCCGCAACCGCAAGAATGGCGGCACCGCTGAATGTAAACACGAACGGATTCATCGCCACCTCGTCTCGAGGTACACGCCAAGGGCGAACACGATCGTCACCGGAACGATGATAGCGATCCCCCTGGGTGACAGCATCCAGCGGTGCGAACACGACGACAAGGACCGCGATCTCTCGCATCGATTCTCCGACCAGCGTCGCAATCAGTTCTCGCCGCGACTGTTGCCGATCCATCTATCAAGAACGACCACAAGACGTGCCCAGGCGGCGCATCAAGAATCCAGAGCGTTTTCGAACGTCACGCGTCTCCCCATTGCAGTTTCTGCAATGCGCGAATCCTGACGATCGATGCTTTCTTCAACGGAGCCGCGGTCACTTCTTAAGCAGCGCCGGCCAGTTGAGAATGACGGTAATCGTCGACGGAGCAAGCTGACTGGCGCCGCCTGCTGGCCTGTACAATGCCGGAATGGCGCGATATACGCTCGTTTATGGCGTCCGGCTCATCCCTGAGGGCACGCTGAAAGGGGTCGAGGAGGCGACGCTCAAGCTCGTTGATGGATCGACCGCCGGCCTGACGCTCCACACGTTCGACGGCACCATTCCGCAGCTGCGGCGATCGCTCGACCGCAGCCTCGACGCGTTCTTCGATCTGCTTCCCGGCGCAGCGGACGAAGACGTCGACGCCTTCGGCGACTGATGTTCCGCGCCCTCGCCGACAATCGTCTCAACCTCCTGCTGGCCATCGCGCCGGTGTCGTGGGCGCTGTCGATGCTGGCGCCCGGTTCTCCCTGGATCTTCATCACCGCGGCGGTGTCGCTGATTCCACTCGCCGGCCTGATCGGCCTCGGCACCGAACAGCTGGCGCGGCGATCGGGACCGGCATGGGGCGGTTTCCTGAATGCCACGTTCGGCAACGCGGCGGAGCTGATCATCGCGCTCGTCGCGCTGGGTAAGGGACACATCGAGCTCGTCAAAGCCTCAATCACGGGCAGCATCGTCGGGAACCTGTTACTGGTGCTGGGGCTCGCGTTCTTCGTCGGCGGTCTGGGACGCCGCTCACAGAAGTTTCACCGCACAGCCGCGAACAACACGACGGCGATGCTGTTTCTCGCGGTCGTCGCGCTCGTCATGCCGGCGGTCTACGACTTGTCGCTCTACGGAAGCCTCGCCGCGCGGCCGCTGGAGATCGACCGACTCAGCTTCTGGAGCGCGCTCGTGCTGATCGGCGCCTACTCGGGCAGTCTGATCTATGCGTTCACCGCGCACCGCGATCTCTTCAGATCCAGTCACGAGGGCGACGACGACTCGCCCAGGCTGACGCCGTCCGCGGCGATGTCGCTCCTGGCCATCGGCACGATCCTGACCACGATCCAGGCCGAGATTCTTGTGGGGACGATGGAGCCGGCGCTCGCGCGATTCGGATTCACCGAGCTCTTCGTCGGCGTCATCGTCATCGCCCTCATCGGCAACGCCGCGGAGCACTTCTCGGCCGTGACGGCGGCTTACCGGGACGAGATGACGCTGGCGGTCGAGATTTCAGTTGGCAGTTCTGCACAGATTGCGCTGTTCGTCGCGCCGGCTCTGGTCCTCTACTCCTTCGCCGTCGGGCATCCGATGTCGCTGCTGTTCAACGGGTTCGAGATCGCGGCCATCGCGTTGTCCGTCCTCGCCACGAACCTCGTCGTCATGGACGGCGAGAGCAACTGGGTGGAGGGACTCCAGCTCCTGTCGGTCTATCTCATCCTCGCGCTGGCCTTTTATTTCATCCCGGCGGCCGGCTGAAGCGGCACTCGATGCGATAATGCCTCTCGATGGGAGAGTTGAGCGATCGTCTGATCGCGGAGCTCGTCGACGCCGTCCGCGCCCAGCTCCGCAAGGAAACCGCCGACCGGCTGCGCGACATCTATCTCATCGGTGATATCGAGAAGGACACCGCGCGGACCTGTATCGAACGGCTCCGCGAAATGGCCAACGAGAACGATCGGCCCATCACCGTCTTCATCAACAGCGCCGGCGGAAATGTCACGGACGGCCTCGCCATCCACGATGCCATCCGACACGTCATCAAGCGCGGCATCGAGGTGAAGATCATCGTGCAGGGCATGGCCTACTCGATGGGTTCGATCGTGCTGCAGGCCGCGAGCGAGGGCAAGCGGCTCGCCTTCCCGCATTCCTGGATCATGATTCACGAGCCCGCCAAGTGGGCCGGGTGGCAGTCGACGACGGCCGCGGCCCAGCACCTGGAACGGCTGAAGCAGATGCAGGATCAGATCTACAAGATTCTGTCATCGCGATCGGGCAAGCCGCTCCGCCAGATCATCAAGGATACGAAGCGCACCGATTTCTACCTCGACGCGTCGAGCGCGCTCGAATACGGCTTGATAGACGCCGTGGTCGCGGGAGAGCTTCCGGAGCCGAAACCGCAGCTGGTGGACCCGAAGGACACAGCGCCTCCTCCTCATCCGCTGGAGGCGGCGCGGCAGGAAGAAGCGGCGCGAGAGCGGACGGTCGCGCCAACGCGCGAGTCAGAACCGACGGCTCGGGCCGGCAAGACCGCGTAGCGTGCTTCAGATTTCTCAGTTCCGAGCCGCCCGCCACTCTTCGAGCAAGCGCGCGGCGTTCCCTGCAACCGAATGCAGGCTTGGCGTCCATCCGAGCGCCCGCGCCCGCGGGCTGCGGACCACCTGATCGAGCATCAGCGCATCGGCGTACGTCCCCATCTTGTGCCGCGCTTCGTCGATCGGCACGTGACGCACGTCCGGCTTTACCGGCAGGTAAGGCTTGATCGCGGAGACGATGTCGTTGACGCGCTCGTCGCCCTCGTCGTTCGCGTGATACACACCGCCGGCGTCTTCACGCGCGGCGAGCCGGGCATACAGGTCCGCGAGGTCGCGGTCGTACACGAGTGGCCAGTGATTGTTGCCATCCCCGACGACCCGCACGAGTCCGTTGCTGGCTGACTTGAACAGGTCGCCGACAATCCCGCTGCCGCCACCGTACACGAGGCCGGGACGGACGATAGCCGTCCGCAGGACATCCGAATTCGCGTCGGCAATCAGTCGCTCGTGATGAGGCCGCCACGACACGTGCTCAACGGGATTGATGGGCGTCTCCTCCGTCGCGGGATTCGGAGTCTGGCCGAGGATCCACACGCCGGACGTGTAGATGACGAAGCGTCGAGCCGGCGCGCTCGAACCGGCCGTGCGCGGACGTCGCGCGGCGTCGAGCATCGTGTCGATGACGAGACGATCGATGGCCGCCGTGCGTTCGGGCCGCGAATCGAACGCCGCGTGGACATAGCCGTCCTGCGCCGCCGCGGCGGCCCGATACGACTCGGAATCCGCCAGATCGCCGATCACCGGATGGCCGCCGCGGTGCGCCACGCGCCGGGCCTTCTCGTTGTTGCGCACCAGCGCGGTGACGTCGTGTCCGCCGCGCACGAGCGCGTCGAGCACGGCGGCGCCGATGTAGCCGGTCGCGCCCGTGAGAAAGATCCGCATCGCGGCCGTATATCATAGTTCACTCGTGGTCCGCGGCACGCTGATTGACTTTTTTGGCGATCTCGCTCAGGCACGCGGCGACTTCCTCGTCTACGACGACGGGTTCAGGAGCCGACGTTACACCTACGCGGACGTCGCGGGAGCCGCGCGTGGATTCTCGGTGCGCCTCCACGCGGCCGGCGTTCGAAAAGGCGACAAAGTTGTCTTCTGGAGCGAGAACCGCCCCGAATGGGTGATTGCGTTCTGGGGCTGCGTGCTCGGCGGCGTGATCGTCGTGCCGATCGACTACCGTGCGTCGCCGCCCTTTCTCGCGCGCGTCAGCCGCATCGTGGCGGCAAAGCTCGTCCTGATCGGGCAGGACGTGCCTCCGATCGCCGACGCGATCGACGCCCCGATCTGGAAGCTGCACGATCTCGACTGGACCGCCGCCATCGCCGCGCCCGCCGTCGCCATCGCGCGCGACGATGTCGCGGAGATCATTTTCACTTCAGGCGCCACAGCAGAACCCAAAGGCGTCGTCATCACCCACCGCAACATCCTGGCGAACATCGTGCCGATCGAGCGGGAGGTCGTGAAGTACAGGAAATGGGGTCGCCCCGCCTTTCCGTTGCGGTTCCTGAATCTCCTCCCGCTCAGCCACATGTTCGGTCAGGCGATGGCCACCTTCATCCCGCCGACACTGCCGGGCGTCGTCGTCTTCATGCGCGGATACAACCCGGTGGAGATCGTCTCGCAGATCAGGTCGCGGCGGATTTCAGTGGTCGTCTCGGTGCCGAAGATTCTCGACGTGCTGCGCGAGCAGGCCAGGCGGCACGTCGGGACGTCGATTGCTGCCACCGATACGAACGCCAACGGCAAACGTCATTGGCTGATGCGATGGTGGCAGTACCGTGACGTGCACCGGATGTTCGGATGGAAGTTCTGGGCGTTCGTCGTCGGCGCCGCACCGCTCGAGAGCGAGCTGGAATCGTTCTGGAGCGAGCTTGGCTACGTCGTGATTCAGGGCTACGGGCTCACCGAAACGGCGCCGATCGTCACGCTCAACCATCCGTTCGGCACGAAGAAGGGCTCGGTCGGCAAAGCCATCGCCGGCGTGGAGATGAAGATCGCGGCCGACGGCGAGATCCTCGTGCGCGGCGAGAACGTCACGACCGGCTACTTCAACGCGGACGAGGACACGGCCCGAGCGTTCGAGGACGGCTGGTTTCACACGGGCGATGTTGGCGAGCTGGCGGAGAACGGACAGCTGTATATCCGCGGCCGCAAGAAGGAAATGATCGTCACACCCGAGGGGATGAACGTCTTCCCCGAGGACGTCGAGCGTGTCCTCAATCGGCTCCCGGGCGTGCGCGATTCCGCCGTCGTCGGGGTCCCAATTGGATCGGAAGAGCGCGTCCACGCCATCCTGGTGCTCGATCCAGGCACGGACGCCGATGCCGTCGTTCGCGACGCGAACAGCCGGCTCAGCGATCACCAGAAAATCCGGCGCGCGCTGCGCTGGCCGGAGCCCGAGCTGCCGCGGACCGAGGGGACCCGCAAGCTGAAACGGGCGGCGCTTCGTGAATGGGCCCGAACGGGCGCCCCGGCGGCGCCGGAGGCGCGGCGGGGCGGCGACACGCTCGCCGCCCTGGTGGCGAGGTACGCCGGCCGCGCAGACCTCACGTCACAGACCACACTCGAGGAACTCGGGTTGAGCTCGCTGGAGCGCGTGGAATTGATGGTGGCGCTCGAGGACGCGTTCGAGACCCGCATCGACGAGGGAGCGTTTTCCGAAGCACGCGACCTCGGGCAGCTCCGGCAGCTCGTCGAGCGGGCGGAGACGCGCGAGCTCCCTCCCGCTGACCCAGTCGAATTCCCGACGTGGACGAGATCGTGGGCGGCACGGATGATGCGGCGCGTGAACCTGCCGATCTGGGTTCTGCCGCTGGCGCGAGTGTTCGCGTGGCTGCGCATCGAGGGCCGTGAACACCTTCACGGACTCGATGGGCCGGTGATTTTCGCCTCCAACCACCAGAGCTTCATGGACGGTCCGGT
>Ga0114129_10006089_pt1 | contig 17102 bp, 12 predicted proteins | sample RhiMetdeltSRZDD1_FD_80071 | JGI IMG/M metagenome (GOLD analysis project Ga0114129, IMG submission 80071) | Populus rhizosphere microbial communities from Tennessee, USA - Rhizosphere MetaG P. deltoides SRZDD1 (version 2) (version 2) | ecosystem: Host-associated > Plants > Roots > Rhizosphere >... | reverse complement strand
GCTGATGCATCCAGCGGATGCGGCGTCACGCAGGCTGGCCGACAAGGATCTCGTACGCGTGTTCAACGAGCTCGGCGAGGTGCACTGCGAGGTCAGCATCAGCCCGATCATGCGGCACGGCACCGTCAGCCTGCCAAAAGGGCTGTGGCGCCGCAGCACGCGCAACGGTTATACGGCCACCGCGCTCGCGCCCGATACGCTCACCGACATCGGCGGCGGCGCGTGCTTCAACGACGCACGGGTGCAGGTGGCGTCGCTGGCGACGGCCTGAGTGCATTTCCAAAAGTAAAAAGTAAAAAGTAAAAAGTGGTTGCTTGCAGAGTGTCATTGGTTTTTTTACTTTTGACTTTTGACTTTGACCGCCGGCTGGCTTAATAGCTGAAGAAGAACAGCAGATCGAGTCCCGTTCCCTGAGCGCGGCGGAAGAGCGACTGCTGCGTCGATGAGCCCTGTACGACGTTGCTGCGCAACCGCAGCCAGTTCCTGATCTCGTACTCCAGGATGAACGTCGTCGTGCTCAGCTCGCCTACTGCCTGCGCCACTTTCACATACAGGTTCCGGCCCACCTGCTGACCGACGGTCACCTCCGCCGCCTGACCCGTCTCGGGAGCCAGCGCGATCTCGAACGTGTCGAGGTTGAGCGCGCTGCCAATCGACTGCGCCAGTTGTCCGGCGACCGCGCCGGCGGCCAGCGCCTGGGCGCGCTGCGCGAGCGAGATCTGTTCGCCTGTGCCCAGCTGATTGATCGGCTGATTGAAGACGATGAGCGAGAGGATGTCGGCCTGCTCGAGCGGCGGACTGCTCGAGAAGTCGAGCTCCGGGCGCTGGAGCGTCCCGCGGATGTTCACCCGAGCCTCGACGCCGGAGATGACGCGCTGGGTCCGCAGATCGAGCACCGGGTCGAAGATGTTCGTGCCGTCGAAGCGGATGCTGCCGTCGCGAAGGATGTCGAAGCGGCGGCCCTGAAAGTCGTAAGTGCCACGAACGGTGTTCACGCCGCCATAGAGCTGAAAGGCATCTCCGGGATCTTTCACCGCCCGGAGGTCGCCGCCGAGCGTCACATTCAGAGCACCGAGTCCAATCACCGACCCGGGCGGCTGCAGGTTTCTCGAACGGATCACGAAGTCGTTGGGCACGTAGAGCTGGACATCCATTTTCACCCGGTCGAACGGGCCAGGCGCCGGCGGCTCGACGGTCCCCGCGAACTCCGCCTGCTTCGTCGAATACGGCGACGTCTCGAGGCGCGCAAGAATCTCGTCGAGATCGATCCGTCCGGTCGCGACGCCGAAATAGCCCTCGAGGCGCGGAGCGCGCAGCTCGCCGTTCAGCTCGAGCGAGCTCTCGACGCGGACGTTGCCCATCTTGTTGTCGATGACCTTGAAGTCCTTGGCGATCAGATACAGATGGACGTCGCCGAGCTGCCGCTCGCGGAGCGCGAGGTCGCCGGTGATCGACAGCGACGCCTGATGGTTGTCGAGCACCGTGAGCTCGTCGATGTGCACACGATCGGGCAGCAGATCGATCCGGCCTGCGATGTTCGTGTAGCGGAGGTTCGTCGGCACCACGTCCATGGCGCCGTCCTTGACGACGATCGCCCCGTTCGGCTGCGGATCGTTCGCGGCGCCGGTCACGCGCAGGTGCGCCTCGAGCGAGCCCGTCACGTTCGTCAAGTCAGTCGTGAATCCCTGGACGATCCCCAGATCGATCGGGCTGCTGTCGATGGTCAGATCGACTGGCGACTCGTCGGCGGTTCCCGTCAGCAGCGTGGCCGGCAACGAGCCTTTCGCCGTGAACCACTGGGTCGCGTTCTGCTGCAGCCGCGTGTCGACCGTCACGCCGCTCTTTGAATAGTCAATCGTTCCGCCGAACGTGTCGTATTGAAACTGCCGGAAGCCTCCCTGGCGCACCTGGAACTCGGCTTTGACGCGCGGATCCTCGGTTGTGCCAGTCACCGTGCCGGAGCCGTCAAGGCGCCCGCTGAACTGCGCCGGCCGCAACAGCACCGCGTCGACGCTCTTCAAGTCCACGTTCTTCATCGTCACGTCGAGGGCATCGCCAGGCTGGCCGAACGAACCATCGGCGGTGATCTGCTGATCGCCGCTGACGAGCGTGACGTTCTTGACCGTGACGACGTCGTTTCCGTACTGAACGGTCGCCTGCGATGCCGGCGCGAGCTGCCATCGAAGCCCTTGCGTCTCGACCGAGAGCTGCTGCAGGTGGACTTCCTGATGATCGGGATGCAGAAGAGCGGTCCCTGCGGCGGTCAGCGAGCGCTGCGGCTGTTTGGCAACGGCGTCGAAATCGATCTGCGTGTCCTGATACGTCGTCTTCGCGGTCAGCTCGTTGACGTTCTGGCCGCTGATCGTCACAAACGTGGCATTGGTATCGGCGGTGACTTGTGCGCGATCGAACGCCAGCTCGGGGACGCGCACTGCGTATCGGGATTCCGTCGTAAGCGCGCTCACATCGCCGTACTTCACGGTGCTGGCGCCGAGCGTGCCTTTGGCCTGAAGCTCGGTCAGGTTCCCGGTGAGCGTCCCGTCGACCCTCGCGATCCCGGTGACGTCGACGTTGAACAGCCGGCCGACTTCCTGAAGATCCGGCGAGTCGGCCTGGAAGGTGAGATTGGACTGGCCGGTGTCGTTCAGTGCGAGGGTCCCACTCGCCTTGACGTTGACGTCGCGGCCCGAGACTTCGAGCTGGCGAATCTCACCGGACCGATCACGGTAGTCGGCGTCGATGGTCGCGCGGTCGATGGTGACGTCGCCGACCTGCGACGGCTGCAACTCCGCCCGCACGGTTCCGGTCGTGTTGTCGAGCGTGAGCCCGTTCGAGACAGCGGTGAGAGCCGCGTTCGCGGCCAGGTGCCCCGCGATCGAGCTGCGGTAGCGGTCCTCGACGATCGCAGGAACGTTGAACTCGCGACCGATGCGCTGCAGATCGAGATTGGCAATCGACGCGTCGGTCTGCACGGTGACGTCGTCGCCGCGCAGGGCGATGGCCGCGGTGCTGCCGCTCGAGATCGTCGCGCCCGACACAGTGGATTCGTCGAAACGCAGATCGGCATCGAGCTCGCGCGAGCCCGCTGGCGCGGAGCGTGGTTGAGATGGGTCGCGCTGCGGCTCCCGGCCCCGCACGTGGTATTCCGCGTTCAGACTGGTCGGCGCCGCGGGAACTTTCATGTCGCTCGGCACGCGCCGCAGGTCGAGGCCACGTGCCCGTCCGCGCAGGTCATACACCAGCGGCTCGGGCGCTTTCGCGAGCGTCACCGTTCCGTTTGTCGTGGCTTCGGTGCCGTACGCGCTGCCGCGGCCGTTCACCGTCAGCCGCCGCCCGTCGATCCGCACATCGGCGCGCACGCGCTCGACGGCGCGGCCGCTCGCGACGAGCCGCGGCGCGCTGATTGAGAGCTGTCCGCGGACCGAATCGAGATTGCTGAAGTCGTCCGCGTGCACGTCGAGCTTCGCGTCGCCGGTGAGATCGGTTTTCTGCTGCGGATCGTTCACGATCGGCGCCAGGTTCAGGTGGCGCACCGCGAGATTGCCGGCCACTGCCTGCTGCGGCTTCATCAGATCGGCGGTCAACTGGCCGGTCACCTGACCGGCCGACGAGCGAACGTTCATCTCGACGCTCAGGCGATCGAACGGGCCGGACGCTTTCACCTCGAACGCCGGCTGAAGCTTGACGCCTGCGAGCGCGGGAACGACGCGGGCGATCTCGGGCAGAGACGTCTTGTCCGACGAGATCTGCAGGTGGAGTTCGGGAGTGGTCAGGTAATGCTGAACGTCCCCGTGAATCAACAGCGACGATTCTTCCGTCCGAAGCGCGAGCTGATCGACAAACAGCGCATCGTCTCGCACCGAGATGCCGCCGGAGGTGGCGTTGACGCCAATCGCCGGATCCGAGCCGCGGAACGACAGGTGGCTCAGGTCGACCGTGTAATGCACCGGCTCGTAGTGAAACGACAGCTTCGCGTCGAGCTTGTCGACGCGCTTCGGCACGTTGACGCCGCTCGTGCCGACACGGTCGTCGATGACGACGGACGCATCGCTGATGCCGATGTCGCTGATCGCAATCGGCCGCTGCGGGCCCTGGCGATTGGCTTCCTGCTCCTCGCGCTTGATCAGCCGTGCGATCGACCAGCCGTCTTCGTCGCGGCGCAGATACAGAACCGGCCGGTTCAGCCGGATGTCGTCGACCGAGAGCCCTTTCGAGACGATCTCGAAGACGCTGTAATCGAGGCCGATATCGTGAACCGAGACGACCTCGGTTCCATCCATCGAGACGGCAATCCGTTCGAGCTCGATGCCGTAGAAGAGGTTCCCGCCGAGCCGCTCGATCGAGATTTGGCCGTTCAGGTAGAGATTGGCCTCGCGCACGATGTAGCCGCGCAGCCAGTTCTTGAACCACGCGGTCTGCGAGACGATGATCGCCGCCGCTGCCGTGCCGACAATCAGCGTCAGGACGATCAGCGTGGCCTGAATGACTCGTCTCATGTTGGTACTTCTGATTGGCTCGATCCGAATGTTTGTAATTCTTAATTCTCAATTCTTAATTTCAGGTCTCTCAGAAGGCCTGGCCGATGCTGAAGTGAACCCGCCACCGGCGCGCCTGCTCCTTGCCGTTCACCAGCAACCCATCGATCGGATTCAACTGATAGCCGTAGTCGAAACGAGCCGGACCCACTCGCGTCTGATACCGCAGCCCGAGACCGACGGCGTAACGCAGATCGCTCAGATCGACCTTCCACTCCTCTTTCCAGGCGTTGCCGCCGTCGACGAACACGACGCCGCCGAGCGCGCCGCGCAGCGCGGCGCGGAGTTCCGAGCTGAACGCCACCTCGCTGCTCCCCCCGATCGGAAAACCCGACGTGCCGAGCGGGCTGACCTCGTACCGTCCCCAGCCGCGGATGCTCGACGCGCCGCCCAGAAAATACTTCTTCGAGAACGGCACGTTTCCGGGGTGATTGCCGGCGGCATCCAGGCTGCCGAGCTGCAGGCGATTGGCCAGGACCAGGCGTGATCCGATCGGCAGGTAGTGCCGGCCGTCGGCGGACGCGGAGACGTAATTGAACGTGCCCGGCAGCAGTTTGCCGGCGGCCTCGGTGTGAAACGCCAGTTGATACCCGCGCCGCGCGTTCAGCACGTTGTCGGCCGTGGAATGCTGCAGGTCGAAGCCGGCAGCGTGCAGCGTCCCCGACTGCTTCAGCGAATCGGGATCGAGACCCGACGCAATCAGGTCGTTCCGCAGCCTGGGGTCGTTGGCCGCCTGCGGAGAAATCTCGCTTCGATCGCGCTCGTCGGTGAGCGAGATCGACCAGGAGGTGCGCTGGCTCTGACGATGCGTCAGCGCCACCTTCGTGCCGGTCGTCACGGAGTTGAATGCCGGCAGGAACGTGTACCACTGCTGAGCCTCGCCGCTCAGCGAGAAGTGCGGCGTGAACAGATACGGCTGGACGAAATCGAGACGGATGCCGCGATCGAGCCGGCCCGACCAGCGCGCGTGCGCTCCGGCCGAGCGTCCCCCGCCGAGGAAGTTCACGTGGTGATACTCGCCCTCGACGCGTCCTTTCTCTTCGGTGCCGTAGCCGACACCCAGGTTGACGCGCTGATGTTTCCCTTCCGCGATCGTCACCCGCGTGCGGATCTCCGGCTCCTGACGCTCGGGATCGACCGCTTCGATGTTGACGAACAGAAACAGCTCCATCGCGTAGAGCCGGCGCTGCGCGTCCTGCACGATGCTGCGGCGATAGAGCTCGCCGGGCTTGAACGTCAGCTGCCGCCGGATCACGCGATCGCTGACCGCAGTGTTCCCGATGATCTCAATCGGCCCAAAGTGCGCGAGCACGCCGGGTTCGGCCGTAAACGTGAGCGTCACGGAGCGCTCCACGACCATTTCGTCGGTCGACACTTTGGCGTAGGGGTATCCGTGATCGCGCAGCTCGTTGAGCGCCTGGTCGTGCGCGACCGCAACATCCTGCCGATCGCGTGGCTTGTTCACCTTGACCGGAATGTTTCTCTCGAGGGTGTCGACGTGATTCGGCGGAATGACCTCGAAGCCGACGAAATGGATCGCCGCCACCCGAACCGGTTCACCCTCGTCGATCGTGACGGTGACGTCGACCGCGTCCTGCTTGTCGTTGAGCTTTGCGTCGAAGCTCGTGACGCGCGCGTCGGGAAATCCACGATCGGCGTAGAAGGCCTGGATGCGCTGCAGATCGGCTTCGAACCGGGCCTTGTCGAAAAAGTATTTCCGCCCCCACGGGAGTGGCGCGCTCTGCCGCGTTGCCAACGAGCTCTTCAGCCGCGCCTCGTCCACCGAGCGCACGCCGTTGAACGCGATCTTGTGAACGACGACAGTGCCTTCTTCCTGGCAGGCACCGAACACGATCGGCAGACAGGAGGCGAGCAGAAGCATGACGGTCCGGCGCATACGGCTAGGATAGAACCACAAGGCGTGCCACGGGCGCGCGGCAGGTCAGGTGGGTTGCGTAGGCCGGGTAGGGCGCGTAAATCGAGGAGAGCGAGTGGCGGTGTAGCCAAGAAGGCCGGACAGGTAAGGTAATCGGATGGGTCCTTGACTGACCCACTCGACTTACCCGACCCACCCGGCCTTTCCGTGGGCTATTCGTTCGTAATCGTCGGTTTCCCCATCGTGACCGCGAGCATGATCCCGAGGCCGAGCGCGATGACCATTCCGATGGCGACCCAGACAGCGCCCATCCTCGCGAGCACACCGGACTGCCACAACGCCAGGAACGCTCCGATCGCCAGCACGAAGTAACCGATCAGGTAAAGGTGAATGAAACGCATGCCATTACCTCTGCAAGTTGACGACCAGAGCCGCACGGCGGTTGAGCCTGCGCGTCTCCTCGCGCGCGTTGTCGTACTTCGGCCGTTCCTCGCCGTAGCTGATCGTTGACAGACGGCCTGCGGTCACGCCGCGGCTGATCAGATAATCGCGAACCGCATTCGCGCGCCGCTCGCCGAGCGCGAGGTTGTACTCAGCCGTGCCGATGTTGCACGTGTGCCCTTCCACCTGGATGCGCAGCGTCGCGTCCTGCTGAAGGGCCGTGACCGCCTCGTCGAGCACGCGCGTCGCATCGGGCCTGAGCGTGTAGCGATCGAAGTCGAAGTGCACGTCTTCGAACGTGTACGTCTTGACGGGCGGCCGCGTCACCTGAATCGTCACGGAGTCGGTCGCGGTGCCGCCCTTGCCGTCGCTCACGGTCACCGTCACCGGCACGCCGCCTTCCTGCTGCGGCGCGGTCCAGAGCGACTGGCGCTCCGCCGGATTCGCCAGCGTGCCCTGCGGCGCGGTCCACCGGTATGTCAGCACGTCGCCGTCGGGATCGGCCGCGTTCGCCGTCACCGTTGACGTCCGGCCGACTTCGACCGTGCACGGATCGCACTGCGCCTTCACCGTCGGCGGACGATTGGCAGCCTGCGGTGGCGGCGGTGGTGGTGGCGGTGGCGGCGGCGGCGGTGGCGGCGGAACGAAGACACGCGCGCCCGGGTGGTAGCCGAGCCGCACCTGCCAGTCGACGAAATCGCCGAACACGTCGTTGCTGTCGGTGTTGAACCCGTCGCGTGACTCGCGCGGAACGTTGAACGCGATGCCACCGCCCACGAAGAATCCGCGGCTGTGCTGCCACGTGACGCCCAGATTCGCGCGAGTGATGTTCTCGGTTGCGGAGACGAGCGGCGGGAGCGAGTTGTCCACCCCCCGGGTCCGTACACCGGTAATGGTCACTTCATCTTTGTTGGGGACGTAGCCGTTTATTTCGATGACGCCGCGTAACGGGCTGCGGGACGGAAAGGCTGCCCCCGCGCCCCAGCGGAACGCCCCGTCAGGACCATCGATCCCGTCCGGTTTGCCGCGGACTTCGTAGCCTGCGAATCCCGAGATCTCGGCGACGCGCCGAGCCTCTTTGCTGACGATGAAGTCGAAGAGCGTGTCGGTCTTGCCGGTCGACACCCCTTTGGCGTCGTCGCCGGTTGGCGCTTTCACCATCACGCGGACGGCAACAGCGGCAGGCTGTCGCCGCGATTCGGACAGCAGGTTGACCTTGCCGCCGATGTAGAAATCGCCGACGTTGTCGCCGGTCCACGTCGTTCGATCGAACGGGTACCGATCGATGATGCCGCCGACTTTCGAATCGCTGGTGAAAAGCGGCCGGAGGTCGCGGTCGATCCGGGTGTCGAACAGGAACGACCCGAAGATCTCCAGCCGGTCCTTGATGCCGACGCCGAACGTCCCGGCGAAGTCGCCGATGTTCGAGAACCCCTGGATGAAATTGGTCCCGCGGCGATAGCCCGAGACCGAGAATTTTTTATGGGGCAGGACTTCGGCGGACGGAACAAACCACAGACCAGTGTCGCCGTAGAACGTGGTCGTCGCCGGCCGCGTGTCCTGCGCTGACGATGAGGCGCCGCCCGATTGACTCTGCGCCGTGGATGTCGCGGAAGATCCGCTCTGCGCGCTCGCGACGCTCGCGACGAGGACCGTGAGCAGCCACCCGAGGGCTACCGTCTTGCGCATTGTGTGTCGCCTCCATGCGCGCGACTGGCGGCGGTAGCCGCCGGCTGAAGCGCACGACCACGTCGCGCCGCTCGCTCATTGCAGATGTCCATCCGGACCAGGCGTCGGCATCTCGGTCGGAACGATGAGACGGCCGCGACCCCCGCGGCTGACCTGACCGCCTTTGCGCCCGGCGGAGCGCGCTTCGTCCGTAGTCCATTCATGAGCCGTGCCTTTTTCGTGGGCAGCACGCCCGCCCTTGCTGGCGATCTCGCGCTGTTTCTCCGGCGACATCGACGCGAATCCCCGACGTTCCTTGCGTTCAGTTTCCACGGTCACCCTCCCGTTGACCTCCCTCATTGCGAGGAAGCGCACAACCCCAGCGATATCAAGTTTTGTGCCATACCTCTGCTGCACGTTCCGAGGATTTTTTCCACTGTTTGCAGCGGTTTGCTACAGAAGGGCTTGTGCGAACGTAGCGATTGTTGTCGCAGCTGAGCCGAGCGATTCTGGCAGGGACGCGGGCGTCTGCGGCCATGGCGAAACGCGCGAACGCGTCAGGAAGCTAAAAACTTGCGTCGGCTTTCTGGTGGATTCGGAAATACTCGCAGTCGGTGCAATTCCGTACGTCGAATTGATAGCCGACAACCGGAAACCACATCGGATGCGCACAATACAGAAGCGAACCGTCGGCGATCGTGTGCGATCCGAGGTCGGCAGGGAGTGCGGACGTCCGCCGGCCGTACCAGCAACTCCGGTGACGGGCCTCGGGTTCGGGCGTCACTTCGTCTGTTGAGGGACGTAGCCTGGAGGGAGCGCGGCACCCTCGCCGAAAAAGAAATCCTCCATGTGCTTGGCGACGAGATCCTGCGCTTCTTTCTGCCAGGGCATCAGCCGGTACTCGTTGAGGATCATCTTCATCCGTTCCTCCCAGAGCTTCCAGGCGTCGGCCGAGATGTTCTCGTAGATGCGCTGACCGAGCTCGCCCGGCCACGGCGGCGCGTCGAGGCCCGGGAGCTCTTTCTGAAACTTCGCGCACATCACCTTGCGGCCGCTCTTGTTGGCGACGGGCGGCCGCGGGGCCGGCGTGTGACCACAACTGTCAGACATAGTGGGATTGTAGCACCGGCACTTCCGGATCGATCGCAAACTCCAGGTGCTGGTGCGCGACGCGGAGCGCGCGAACGACCTCGCCCGGCTCGGGCGCGTGCGCGAAGATGAAGCCCAGATAGCTGGCGCCCTCGGGCAGCGGGACGAGTACCTGATCGCTCTTCGCCGTGATCCGGACATCGTCGACGCCTCGCACCTGCCGCGCCTCGTCGATGCCGGCGACGCGGCGGAGCACACCGCGGCGCGGAATCGGAATCATCATCACGCCAGACGCCGCAGCTTCACGCTGCCACTGCCCCGCCGACTCGCCGAGCGCGTGACGGAGCAGCAGCTCTTCGAGCGAAATGAGGGGGCCCGGCTCTTCTCTGGACTGGAAACGCAGCGCGCGGGCGCAGAGCCCGCCGATCGGACGCGCAGCCACCTCGAGGACGAAAACGCGAACGCGGTCGCCGCCAGCCGACTGCACGCGACACTCCGCATGGATCGGGCCGTGACGCAGGCCGAGAGCCTGAGCGGCCCGCGCCACGTTCCCGGCGATCGCCGCCTGTTCCTCCGGAGAAACAGACGACGGCGTCACGTAGATCGTCTCCTCGAAGAACGGGCCATTGAGCGGGTCGGGCTTGTCGAAGATTGCGAGCAGTTGCAGCGTGCCGTGGTCGAGCACTCCTTCGATGGCGAACTCACGACCCTCGATGAACCCCTCGACGAGCACCCGGGCGTCGGCGTCGCTCCGCTCCGCCCGAATGTCGGGCGCCTGGAAGAGCCCGCGCAGCCGGTAGAACGCGGCGACGAGCTCGGACGGGTCGTCGGCGCGCATCACGCCGCGGCTCCCCGACAGCGTCAACGGCTTGACGACGACCGGGAAGGTCACCGATTGCGCGAGCTCGCGCGCATCATCGCCGACGCTGGCCGGAAGAAATGTCGGGACCGGCAAGCCGGCCTCGCGCAACCGCTCACGCGTCGTCAGCTTGTTTCGAGCGGCGGCGGCCGCGGCCGGAGGATTTCCGGGCAGCCCGAGCGCCTCCAGCACGCGCGACGCAATCACCGTCGGCCGATCGCCGACCGCGAGCACACCGTCGATCGGCGTCTTGTGCGATTGCTCGGCGATTGAGGCGATGGCGCCGTGTTCGTCGAAAAAACGAATGGCGATCGCCTGATCGCTCCACGGGTCCTCGAGCACGTTGCAGCGATCGGTCGCGTACACCAGATCGACGCCGAGACGTTCGGCGGCGTCGGCGAACGCGCGTGTCTGATAACCGGTGGTGGTCGCGAGCAGAAGAACGCGGGGCATCGTTGATTGTCGATTTACGATTTGGTGATTTTCGATTTATTGATGGATTGAGCGTCGATTGACTCGACAATCACCAGATCGAGAATCGAACATGCCTTATACAAGCGTCAATTGTTCCGGATTGGGCTCCGCGCAGCAATACCACGGCTCGTCGAGGGACGGCACGGCGGTCGACGGTCCAGCCGCTCGCGGCGGAAGCGGCAGGCCGCCGCGATCGTGCGCCAGTTGACTGATCTCGTCGAACAGAGGCCGTCGATTCGAGACGAGACGCGAGCCGACGATGGCGGCGACGTCGCGCTGCAGCTCGTCGACGCGGGCATCAGCATGACTCCAGCGGTAAGTCAGCGTGCGCGCGTCAAATGATCCGGCGAGGCGCCGGACTTCGTCGAGCTGCAGCAGACGGGAGCCTTCGGGAATCAGCAGGCGAATTGCCAGCTGGATGGGCGCGACGTGATTGACGAGACCGAGCGACTCGATCAGGTCCAGCAGCTCGCAGTAGCCCTCGAGCGTCGTCCACGGGTGGAACGCGACGAAGGTGGGGACGAGCACGACGCCGGCCGACTCGCACATCGCAGCTGCCTCGAGAAAATCGCGCCGCGTATGGCCCTTGTCGAGGAGCGCGAGCACGCGGTCGTCAATCGATTCGACGGCGCTCGTGACGAACAGGCAGCCGGAGGCAGCCAGCCTCGTCAGGAGATCGCGGTGGCGCAGCAGATGTTCCACTTTGATCGTCACGTCGTAGGACACCCCGGGATGAGCCTGGTGGAGCGCGTCGACGATCTTCATGGCGTGCGTCGGGCCGTTGAAAAAATCGGGATCGCCGAACGTGATGTGCTGTGCGCCGGCCGCCACCTGCGCACCGATATCCGCAAGGACGACGTCGGGCTGAACGACGCGGAACTGCCCGTTGTAAATCGGCACCACCGGACAGTGACGGCAGAGATGCCGGCACCCGCGGCTGGCTTCTGTATAACCGACGGTCCGTCGTGTCCCGTCGGCGAGCGTCAGCGTCGAATAGCGTGCCAGCGGCGGCAGCCCCGACCGATCGGGGACGAGGAAGTGAAGCCGAGGAAGCGCTCGCGATCGGGCTGTCGGCGATCGGTACGTAGGCCCGACCTTCAGGTCGGGCGTATCAGATCGGTACGTAGGCCCGACCTTTAGGTCGGGCCCAAGGACCGCACGCGCTATTGCTGTCAGCTCTTCCTCGAACTCTCCGCCGAGCACGTCGTCGACACCAATCGACCGCAGCCACTCCGCGTTGAGCGGCGCGTACAAACCGAAGGCGCAGATGCGCGCACCGGGGTTGAGCGCACGGACCTTTCTTATGACCGGCGCCGCGAGTCGCGTGGCTGTGTGCATTGGCAGGTGAAACGCCACGAATCCCGCAGCGCCAATCGCCGGCTCGTCCAGTCTTTCTTTGGCGAGATCGACGAGCCGGGTTTCGATGCCTTCGCGCTTGAGCCACGCGGCCGGCGACGCCAGGCCAAACGGTTGATGCCCAAGCTCGTAGGTCGAGATCAGGAGCGCGGAAGACATGAGTTGTGGGCCAGCGTTTTGTGGTCTGGCGAATTGGAGAGTTGGCGATTCAAGCGAATCACCAATTCAACAATTCTCCCAGTCGCCAATTCGTGCAAGCACCACATTCTGTCACACTGTCTGGTAGACTGCCCTTCATGAGCATGCCACTGCGAGCCGAACCGGCGCCGCCGCCAGTTGCTCCCGATGATCGCGCGTTCTTCGGGCACCCTCGCGGGCTCTCGACCCTCTTCTTCACCGAGATGTGGGAGCGTTTCAGCTACTACGGGATGCGGGCCATTCTCATCCTGTTCATGGTGGATCCCGCGGCCACCGGCGGGCTCGGGTTCAGCACGGCAACGGCCGGCGCCGTCTACGGTCTCTACACTTCGATGGTGTACATGGCGAGCCTGCCGGGCGGCTGGATCGCCGATCGCCTGCTGGGCCAGCGCCGCGCAGTGCTCTACGGCGGAATGCTGATCGCTTCCGGCCACTTCAGCATGGCGTTCCCATCGCTGACGACCTTCTACGTCGGCCTGTTACTGATCGTCCTGGGTACCGGTCTTCTCAAACCGAATATCAGCGTGCTCGTCGGACAACTCTATCGCGCGAGCGACGAGCGGCGCGATGCGGGCTTTTCGATTTACTACATGGGCATCAATCTCGGCGCGTTCCTGTCGCCGCTCGTCTGCGGCTATCTGGGACAGCGCGTGAACTGGCACCTGGGATTCGCGGCTGCCGGTGTCGGGATGGTGCTGGGTCTCGTGCAGTATGCGCTCGGCGGCAGGCATTTAGGTCAGGCGGGGCTGTATCCGGCGCCGTCGAAATCGCCCGCCGAAGCGGCAGCCAACAAACGTCGCGCTCTGATCTGGGGCGGCGGCGGGCTCGCGCTTCTGGTGCTCTTCGCGCTGCTGGCCTACGCGGGCGTCGTACCGGTGACGCCGACGCAAGTCGCGACGGCAGCCGGCTACCTTCTCCTCATTACTGTCGTCGTGTTCTTCGGCTGGTTGTTCTTCGCCAGCGACTGGACGCCAGCCGAGAGACGACGGCTGTACGTCATCGGCATCTTCTTCCTGGCGGCGGCGTTGTTCTGGTCGGAGTTCGAGCAGGCTGGATCGACGCTGAATCTCTTCGCCGACCGTGCCACGCGCAATTCGATTTTCGGCTGGGACTACCCGAGCAGCTACTTCCAGTCGGCGAACGCGCTCTTCATCATCATGTTCGCGCCGATGTTCGCCTGGCTCTGGATGCGTCTCGGCCCGCGAAATCCCTCGGCTCCGGTGAAATTTTCATACGGGCTGATCGGCGCGGGCCTGGGCTTCGCGTTGCTCATCCCGGCCGCCCGGCTGAGCGAGAACGGCACGCTGGTCGCGCCGTGGTGGCTGATCGGCACGTACCTGATTCACACGTGGGCCGAGCTATGCCTGAGCCCAGTGGGACTCAGCGCGATGACCAAGCTGGCGCCGGCACGCGTCGCCGGCCTGATGATGGGTGTCTGGTTCCTCGGCGCCTCGGTCGGCAACTTCATCGGCGGCAACCTGGCGTCGTTCTACGAATCGTTCCCGCTGCCGAACCTCTTCGGCATCGTGGCCGCGTTCGGAATCGTCTGCGGCTTCCTGATGCTGGTCTTCTCGCCGAAGATTAAAGAGTGGATGGGGGGCATCAAGTAATCTGAAATTTAAGATTTTAGATTTCAGATTTAAGATTGATTTCAGATTTAAGATTGACGGGCTGAAATTTACGTGAGTTTTCGTCATGGCTCTAGAGGAGTACAAGAAGAAGCGAGACTTCAGCAAGACTCCTGAGCCCGCCGGAACCGTTGCTTCGCGCAAAGGGCGCGAGCCGTTCTTTTGCGTTCAGAAACACCTCGCCAGTCATCTCCACTACGACTTCCGGCTCGAGCACAACGGTGTGCTGCTGTCGTGGGCTGTACCGAAGGGGCCGTCACTCGATCCGAAGGTCAAGCGGCTGGCGATGCACGTCGAGGATCATCCGTTCGACTATGGCGAGTTCGAGGGCGTGATTCCCGAGGGCTACGGCGCGGGCATCGTGATGCTCTGGGACCGCGGCACATGGACGCCACAGGTCGACGATGTGGATGCGGCGCTGAAGAAGGGCGATCTGAAGTTCACGCTGGACGGGTACAAGTTGAAGGGATCGTGGGTGCTCGTTCGCACGCGCGGCTACTCGCGCGACCGATCGTCTGATCGAAAAGGCCCGACCTTCAGGTCGGGCGGATCAGGATCCGGCGATCGCAGCTGGCTGCTGATCAAACACCGCGACGAGTGGGCGGGCGAGCTCGACATCACGGAATTTGCGCCGAAGAGCGTGAAGAGCGACGGAGACTTCGAGGATATCCTGGCGGGCGACACACCGGCGATCTGGGTGTCGAGCAAACCGGCGCGGCCGGCGGTCGGCGGCGATGCCGGCGCGATGCTGGCAAGAATTATCGAGCGAGCGGCGGCGCTGAAAGCCGGGCGATCGGATCCGCCACGAAGACACGAAGGCACGAAGAAGACCGAAGCCAAGCCTCGAACGCGCGAAAACGCGAACCCACTGAAGTCAACTGCTGCATCGAAGCCGGCGAAGCGGGCCACGAAAACACGACGGCGCGAAGACACATAACGACGTCACCCATCGCCGAGCAGTCGTCGCGACAACACACTCCAGACCGCATAAGCGAGACGCAACCGATCGTGCCGTGCGATCTCACTGGTCCAGAATTCACCGCCGACCAGTTCGACGTGATCCGGGAGACTGCCCGGCGCGAGCGGCTCCTTGTGCTCCAGCGCATACCGGCCGAGGATCCGCGGCGACGGCCACTTCATGTTGGCGATGACGACGTCGACCGGGCGCTGGATGGCTTCTTCGATCCGGGCAACGGCGTCGGCGGCCGTGAATCCGAGCATCCCGCGTCCCTCGGTCAGGAGGTTGGCGACGAGAATCACCGGCCCCTTCATGTGCTTCAGCGCGTCGGCCACGCCGCGGACGAGAAAAATCGGCATCAGGCTGGTGTAAAAACTGCCGGGCCCGATCGTGACCGCGTCGAATTCAGCGATTGCGGCGGCGACCGACGGGTGAATATCGGGCTGCGGCTCGAGCCAGATGCGCCGCACGAAGCGGCCCGACGACTGGCCGGCGTCCACCTCGACCTCGCCGCGCGTCAACGAGCCGTCGCCGTACTCGGCACACACCGACGCCTGCTGCACGGTCACCGGCCAGACGCGGCCGCGGCAGCCAAGCAGCGCGCGCAGGCCGTCGATGGCATCGAGGAAGTCGCCGCTGTAGCGCTGCATCATCGACAGCAGCAGGTTGCCCCCGGTGTGGCCGCCGAGCCTGGCGTGCTCGAGCGTTGGCAGCCGCGCCAGCAGCACGCGCCGCGCCTCACGCGCGTTGCGGGACATCGCGAGCGCGCATTTGAGGACGTCGCCGGGCGGCAGCACTCCCAGCTCGTCCCGCAGCACCCCCGAGCTGCCGCCGCTGTCGAACATCGTCACCACGGCGTCAGCGTGGACCCAGGGGTTGTTCTTGAGACCGCCGAGCAGGCTCGGAAGACCGGTGCCGCCGCCGAAGCACCCGACCTTGAGCTCGCGCAACCGCATGAGCAATTCTTGCATGTGAGGATTTGAGGATGTGAGGATTTGAGGATGTTATTTGAGGATGTGAGGATGTGAGGATGGGAGGATCTATTTGAGAATGTGCCCAGCCAATCCTCAAATACATCCTCAAATCCTCACATCCTCACATCCTCAAATTACAATGATCTCCATGGTTATCAGCGACGCCGTGCGCTCACTCGATCGGGATTTGCGATCCATTTTCGGCGACCGGCTGCGATCGCTCGTGACCTACCGGGACGCCGGCGCGACGGTTCAGGCGCCGACGCCGACATTAGCCGTGGTGGACGCGCTGACCGTCGACGATCTCCGCGCCTGCGCGGACCGGATGGACGCGTGGCACGAAGCCGGACTGGCGACGCCGCTGATGCTCCGGCCGCAGGAGTTCGGGCGATCGCTCGACGCGTTTCCTTACGAGTTCGGAGCGATCCTCGCCGACTACGCAGTGGTGTCGGGGGAGAATCTGTTCGCCGGCTTGCGCGTCAACCCCGCCGATTTGCGGCGCGCCTGCGAAATCCAGGTGCGCGGCCACCTGCTGCACCTGCGCGAGGGCTACATGGAGACGCGGGGGCGGAGCGACGCCGTGGCCGAGCTCGTCACGCGATCGATTCCGCCGCTCGTCGCGCTCCTCAAGAGCATCGCCCGGCTGCAGGACGCCGAGACGCTGGACGCGTTCGGTGCCGCAGCGCTCGTCGAACGAATCATCGGCGTCTCGAGCGAATCAACCGCCTGCTTCAGCGAGCTGTTGATGCTGTCGACCAAGGGACCGCTGTCCGCCGACACCGCGCGGCGGCTCTATCCGGAATATCTGGATACGCTCGAGCGGCTCACGATGTACATCGATCGCTGGACGACGTAGAGTCGATAGTCGAGTGACTATCGACTAGTGACTAGCGACTATTGACTAAACGCGCAAGATTCGCCTCCGCCCTCCTGCTCGCGACTCTCGCGGGAGCCCACGCAACAGAGCTTGCTGCCGTTGACACTCCTCTGCCCGAGCTCACACAGCCGGTCAACGATTTCGCCAACGTCATCGACCAACAGTCACG
>Ga0114129_10006088_pt1 | contig 17102 bp, 14 predicted proteins | sample RhiMetdeltSRZDD1_FD_80071 | JGI IMG/M metagenome (GOLD analysis project Ga0114129, IMG submission 80071) | Populus rhizosphere microbial communities from Tennessee, USA - Rhizosphere MetaG P. deltoides SRZDD1 (version 2) (version 2) | ecosystem: Host-associated > Plants > Roots > Rhizosphere >... | reverse complement strand
GAGTTGAGATGCACGGGGCGCCGATAGTGGATGCCGGTGCCGATTCCGGCGTCGCGCAACGCCTCGCGCACGCGGTCGCGCTCGTCGAGCTCGATCGCGAACAGGTGGAAGACGCCGTCCTCCGCCGGGAGCTCGACCGGCAGACCCGCAAGCGCGTCGCGGTAGCGCGCGGCCGCCTCGCGACGCTGCTCGTTCCACGCGTCCAGATGCGGCAGCTTCACGGACAGGAGCGCGGCCTGGAGGTTGTCGAGCCGGCTCGTGGCCCCCACGCGGACGTGGTCGTTCGAGTCCTCCGGCGCGCAGCCGTGGTGTCGCATCGAGCGCACCGCCGCCGCCATGTCGGCGTCGTCGGTCACGACCGCCCCGCCGTCGCCCAGCGCCCCGAGGTTCTTCGTCGGGTAGAAGCTGAACGCCGCCGCTGCTCCGCGAACGGGGTATCCGTGCGCCTGAGCCGCGTCCTCGAGAATCGCGACGTCGGGAGCGGCCGCGCGGATCTCGTCGATCGGCGCCGCGGCCCCGTAGAGGTGCACCGGCACGATCGCGGCCGTCTTCGCGCCGACCGCGTCGGCGACCCGCGCCGGGTCCATGCAGCGCGTCGCGGGATCGATGTCGACGAGCACCGGGGCAGCCCCTGTTGCCGCGATCGCCTCGACGGTCGCGATGAAGGTGTTCGGCACGGTCACGACCTCGCGGCCCGGCCCCGCCCCCAGCGCGACCAGCGCGAGCCGGAGCGCCTCGGTGCCGTCGCTCACCCCGACGCAGTGAGCCGCGCCGCAGTAGCGCGCAAACGCCGACTCGAACTGCTCCAGGTCCGCCGCGAGCGTGAACTCCCCACTCTGGGCGATCCGCTCGAACGTGGCCGCGAGCTCCGCCTGAAGCGGCTCGTGTGCGCGCGCCAGGTCGATGAACGGGACGTCGCTCATGCCGCCTTCGAGACGGCGGCCACCGGCGTCTTCAACAGGATCTTGACGTCGGTCAGGAACGTGCCGGAACGCGCGTAGTCGGCGTCGAGGTCGAGCATCTCGGTGAACCCGAGCTCGTTCCGGCCCGACACCTGCCACAGCCCGGTAATGCCCGGCTTCACCGCGAAGCGCCCGAAGTGCTCCTCCGTGTAGTGCTGGAGCTCGTACTCGAGCGCGGGGCGCGGCCCGACGAGCGACATGTGTCCGAGCAAGACGTTCACGAGCTGCGGCAGCTCGTCGAGGCTGGTCTTCCTCAGGAAGGTGCCCACGCGCGTGACGCGCGGGTCACCCGTGAGCTTCTTGAGGCTGTCCTCGTCGGCCTGGCCTGTCGCAAGCGCCTTGATGTACGACCTGTGGATCTCGGATGTCGACCCGAGCTTCATCGTGCGGAACTTCAGCATCCGGAACTCGCGGAGCTCTTGACCCAACCGAATCTGGCGGAAGAGCACCGGGCGCCCGCTGTCCACCACGACCGCGACGGCGACAACCAACAGAAGCGGCGACAGCAGCACGAGGCCCAATGCGGACCAGACAACGTCCATCACACGCTTGAGAACCATCCACGGCCCCCTGCGTGCTGCTACGTAAGATCGCGCGCGCATGTGGGCCCCGACGATAGCCCTGCTCCCCGGGGCCTTGACGATCTACCTCGGGTTCGACGGGGGCGGTTACTTTCCGCCGGCCACGGGCGTGGCGGTCGTGGTGCTCGCCCTGGCACTGGTCCTGCGGCTGACGTTGACCGAGAGACCGCTCGAGGGCTTCGGGCTGGCCGCGACGCTGGTAACTGCGGCGCTCGCTCTGTTCGCGGTCTGGGCGCTCGTCTCGAGTGCCTGGTCCGATGCGCCGGCGCGCGCCGTCGCCGACTTCGACCGCACGCTCCTCTACCTCCTCATGTTCGCCCTGCTGGGCACACTGCCGCGCACGATCGAGACGGCGCGCACCGTCCTCATCGGAATCGCAGTCGGTGCGACTTTCGTGTGCATCGCCGGCCTTATGTCGCGCGTGCTTCCCGACGTCTTCCCGATCGCGCCGAGCGTGCTCGACCAGCGGCTTTCCTACCCGGTCACATACTGGAACGGGCTCGGTCTCCTCGCCGCGCTCGCGATCATCTTCGCGACGCATTTCACATGCGCGGCGCGCGAGCACGTAGCGGGCCGCGTGGCGGGTGCAGCCGTCCTTCCCCTCCTCGCGGCGACGCTCTTCTTCACGTTTTCGCGGGCGAGCATCCTCGTCGTGGTCGTGGGGGTCGTCGGGTACGTGATCGTCGCCCGCCCACGCGGCTTCGTCCCCGCCCTGGTCGCCGTATTGCCGACGACTGCGATTGCCGTCGTGTGGTCCTACGACGCGGATCTGCTCGCGAAGCCCGACCCGACCACCACCGGCGCCGTCGATCAGGGCCACGAGGTCTTCATCGTCCTGCTGCTCTGCGCGATCGTTGCGGCGGCCGTCCGGTACGCGCTGAGAGGCTTGGATGACCGGCTGCTTCTGATCGATGTTCCGAAGCGCACGCGGAACACGATCGTCCTCGCGGGTGCGGGGATCGTGCTGCTCGGCATCGGAACCGCATGGATCGCGCTCGACATCGACGACCGAGTCTCGCGCCAGTACGAGAAATTCAAGGAAGGCGACGTCATCCGCCAGACCGAGGACGCCCGCGCGCGGCTCACCGCCGTCGGCAACAACGGGCGCATCCAGCACTGGGAAAAGGCGATCGATGCGTTCGAGAGCGATCCGCTCAAGGGCACGGGCGCCGGGACCTACGAGCTGACGTGGGCGAAGAACCGCGAGTCCGATTTCACCGTCCGCGACGGCCACTCGCTCTACCTCGAGACGCTGTCGGAACTCGGACTGGTCGGCGGCGTCTTGCTCGTGCTGGCCCTATCGGCAATCCTCGTCGCGCTGGGAGTCCGAGCAGGAGCGCACGGACGCGGCCCGTGGACCGCGCTTTTCATCGCCGCGGTCGTATGGGCCCTGTTTGCTGCGCAGGACTGGGTGTGGGAGCTGCCGGCGGTCACGGCGTGGCTCTTCGCGGCCGGGGGCGTCGCGCTCGCCAGACCACCGGGCGCGCCCGAGACGCATCTGGTCGCCCCGCCGCGGCTCGTCCGCGTGGTCGCTGCGCTCGTCGTGCTCGCGATCGCTGTCACTCCCGTCCTCAATGCGATCGCCGACGCGCGACTGCGCGACAGCGTCGCGGCGTTCAAGGCGGGGGACTGCGGCGCGGCGATCGACAAGGCGCTGTCAGCGACCTCGGCTTTCGGAGGGCGGCCTGAGCCGTACGCGATTCTCGGCTTCTGCGACGTCCGCCTCGGCGACGACGTGCTCGCGGAGCGCATGATGCGCAAGGCGGTCGACCGCGACCCGAACAACTGGGTCTACCACTACGGCTTGGCGCTGGTCCTGGGCGCGCAGGGCGAAGACCCGCGCGCCGAGATCGCCGAGGCGCGCCGTCTCAATCCACGCGAGGACCGAGCTGCCGAGGCGGAGGAGGCCTTCGCGTCGACGAACGATCCCGAGAAATGGAAAAGGCGGGCCCTGAAGGCCCGCCTTCCGATCCAGTGAGCCTACCCCCGGCTCAGCCGGTCTTGTCGCCGCTCGAACGGGAGCGCATCACGCCGCCCGTCACGAGGAAGACAACGCCCGCGACCAGGAGGGGAATCGCGAGGAAACCGGTGAACGGGAGCTCACTGCCACCCGTGGCGACCTGCTGCTCTTCCTGCACCGCGGCTCCGCGACCCGAATCCGAGCCGAGCACCCCTGGATTGATCGACTCCTTGGGCTTCAGCTCCGGATACTGAACCTCGGCGGCGCTGCCCGATTCGGAGATGACCGCGAGCGTGGCGCCGGTCCCGCTGGCGAGCAGGCCGACCGCTAGGACAAGAGCGACTGCGATACGAGGCTTCATGAAGAGTCCCTTTCTTGGAGCCCAGGAACCAGCAGTCGCCTGGGAGAGCGCCCGCCGCTTGACGCGGTCGAGCTCGAGGTCGGCGAGCTCCGGCCGGCCATCCTGAAGGCGTCTTGCGACGGCCTCCAGATCACCGGTCGGATCGTGCGAATTCCCGTCCATCGCTCCCTTATACGAACATTCCGATGGATTCCTTATGCGGCGGGATGACTTCGAGCGCCTTTACAAGGAACACGCCCAGCCGCTCTTCGGCTTTCTCGCCTACAGGACGGGAGATCCGGCCGTTGCGGAGGACCTCCTTGCGGACACCTTCGAGCGCGCCCTCCGCGCCAGAAAGCGCTTCGACCGCGGCAAGGCCAGCGAGAAGACCTGGCTGTACACGATCGCGCTGAACCTCCTACGCGACCGCGCCCGCCGCAGCAAGACCGAGGCGCGGGCGCTCGAGCGGATACCGCACGAGAGCACCGGCGCGGCGGACGAGCTCACGGCCATCGAGCACCGGGACGAGATCCAGCGCGCGCTGCGGACCCTGAGCGAGGAGGAGCGCGAGGCGATCGCGTTGCGCTTCGGCGCGGACCTCACCGTCCCGGAGATCGCGAAGCTGCTCAAGCAGCCACTCCCTCGGATCGAAGGTCGGGTCTACCGCTCGCTGCGCAAGCTGCGCGACGAGCTGGGCTAGTGAGCGTTCGACTCGCGGGGCCCGCGCAGGTGGAGAAAGAACTCGAGCGGCTCGAGCCGGCTGGAGCCTGCCTCGGCCTCGACGATCAGCCGCTGCCAGGCAGGCTCGAGCTCTTCGAACGACTCTGCCACGGCGACGGCATGAGTGAACGCGTTGAACTCGATCGGGTCCAGCTCGGTGATCGGCCACTTGCGTGCTGCGCGGCGGACTCGCTTGCTCAGCTCCTGATTCATGCCCCGCACTCTTATACGGACGGTCGGTCGAATCCCTTATACCTTCCGCACCTTGGCCGTGAAGCTCGCAATCGCCGGGGTTGGCTACTGGGGCCCCAACATCCTGCGCAACGCGTGGGAGCTCGAGGACGGCGACGTCGTCGCGATCTGCGATCAGGACGAGGGAGCGCTCGCGCGACAGGCGCGCCGCTACGGAACCACGAAGTTCGTCACCGACTTCAACGACCTGTGCGCGGACGACGACATCGACGCGGTCTGCATAGTCACGCCGATCTCGACTCACTACGAGCTGGCCAAGGCCGCACTGCTCGCCGGCAAGCATGTGTTCGTCGAGAAGCCGATGGCCTCATCGGTCAAGGAGTGCGACGAGCTGATCGAGATCGCGAGCGAGCGCGGGCTCGTGCTGATGCCCGGCCACACGTTCCTCTACTCGCCCCCTGTGATCGCGACCAAGGAGCGGCTCGACAGCGGCGAGATCGGGAAGCTCTACTTCGGCGCGTCGAGCCGCGTGAACCTCGGCATCCACCAGCGCGACGTCAGCGTGGTCCGCGACCTCGCGCCACACGACTTCTCGATCCTCCTCTACTGGCTCGGCCGGCCCTCGTTCCTACGCGGCATCGCGCGCGACACGATCGTCCCCGGGACCTTCGACGTCGCGTTCATCGACGTCGGCTACGAGGACGGCACGCTGGTCCATCTCGAGCTGTCGTGGCTAGCGCCGACGAAGCTGCGCCGCACCGTGCTCGTGGGCTCGGAGAAGATGATCGTCTACGAGGACACGAACCCCGAGCAGGTGCGTGTGTTCGACAGGGGCGTCGAGATCGTCGAGCCAAAGAGCTTCGGCGAATTCCAGCTCTCCTATCGCACCGGTGACGTGCTCACGCCGCGGCTCGCCCCGAACGAGCCGCTCCGAGTCGAACTCGAGGACTTCGTGACCGCGATCCGGGACGGGACCGAGCCGCGCTCGAACATGAACCTGGGACGCGACGTCGTCCAGATGGTCGAGGCGACCGAGCTGTCGCTGAGCTACAACTGCGCCCCGGTGCCGTTTGAGGTCCCGGATGGTGACAACCGCCGTCTGCCGGACCGCCGCCGCAGCTTCGGGATGCCGGTGATCCGGCCTCCCCGCGGCGGCGAGTAGCGGTCCCCGTCAGCCCTCGCTGTGCAGCACGTCCCAGATCCGCTGGTTGACGTGCTGGACCAAAGCGTCGAGATCGCCGACGACGTACTCGAGCTTCAGCTCGCCAGTGGTCGTCGTGATCTCGACCGTGCCGCGCCGTCCCACCGCCGCGGACTCGACGTTCTCGAACGGGACGGCGTGCGCCGGCGCGTCACCCGCATGCACGACCAGTAGGCGCCGGTCGGTCGCGGCAATGAGCTGGCGGCCGTCGCGCTGCCCGCCGGCGGCCATGAAGAAGACCTGCTCGCTCTCGGCAAGCGTTCCGGCAAGCCGAGCCGTGGCGTCCTTGAGCGCGCCACGGCTGGAGCGCTTGAGCTGCGAACGGGCCATGCGCTCGACACGTTCACGCGAAACATCGAGCCGGCGTTCGAGGTTCGCGACCTCCTCACTCGCGCGCTCGAGCTCCGTCTCCGCATCCACGCGCTCGACCGAGGGCTCGCCGTTCGAGCCGGCGGTCTCCTGCAGGCGTTCGAACTCGCGTCGCGCGGCGGCCTCTTCCTCGCGCGCGGCCGCGAGCTGATCATCGAGTGAAGGACCGAGCGGGATCGCGGGCTGCTCCGGAGCCGCCGGGCGCGGCGCGGGCCGTCGCAGTGGCTTGGCGGGACGCACCGGCCGCTCGCGCGTTGCGCGCTCCGTGCCGGCCGGCCGGCGCCCCTTCGCGCGCCCCTGGTCGGCCGCGCGCTTCTCCTCCAGCGCGCGCTCGCGTGCCTTCGCCGCCTCCTGCGCCTCGCGCTCGGCACGCACGGCGCGGCGCTTCAGCTGTGTGATCTCCGCGACACGGCGCTCGTGCTCGCGCGTGACACGCGCGATCTCGCGCTGTCCAGCTTCGAGCTCTGCGGCCGCCGCGGCGATCTGCTCCTCCGCGGCCGCCAGGCGCTCCTGTGTCCGCGCCTGCTCCTGGCGCGCTGCGGCCGCGGCCTGCTCGGCGGCCCGCAGGGCCTCGTGGGCGGCGCCGGCCTCCGTGGTCGACTCGCCCCGGACGCGCTCGACCTCCTTGGTGGACTCGCCCCGGACGCGCTCGACCTCCTGGGCCGACTCGCCGCGAACCCGCTCGACCTCCTCGGCCAACTCGCCACGGACGCGCTCGACCTCCTCGGCCGACTCGGCTCGAACCCGCTCGACCTCCTGACCCAACTCGGCACGGACCCGCTCGACCTCCTGGGCCGACTCGGCACGGATTCGCTCGACATCCTCGGCGCGCAGCTCCACCGCCGCCTTCGCGCGCTCCGCCGCCTGGGTCTGCACCTCGAGCCGGCGCTCGACCCGTTCCCGCTCCTCGATCGCGACGCGGTGTGCGCCCATCAGCTCGGCATGCCTCTGCTCGAGCTGGCGATGTGACTCTTCGAGCGCACGAACGCGCTCCTCGGCGGCCGGCACCGCCTCCTCGGCACTGCGCCTGGCTTCCTCCGCCTCCTCCCGGGCGGCAGCGGCCTGCTGCTCCGCCGCCTCGAGCCGGTCGGCCGACGAGGACACCTCCGCGCGCAGTCGTGCCAGAGCGCCCTCCATCTCCGTGCGCTCCTCGAGCGCGGCGGCGAGCTTGTCCTCGGCAAGGGTTCGCTGCTCGCGCGCCTCTTCCAGCGCCTTCACCACACGTGCATGGCCCTCGGTCGTCTCTGCCGACGTGGCCTTGAGCGCGCCGCGCTCCTCGCGCAGGCCGGCTAGCTCTGTCCGCGCCTCTTCGGCGCTGCGGCGCGCCTCGTCGAGTGCCTTCCCGCGCGTTTGCGCCTCCTCCTCAGCGATGGCGAGCCTGCGCTCAGCCTCCTGCAGGCGTTCGGCGAAGGCAGACGCTTCGGCGCGCACCCCCGCCAGCGCAGCCTCGAGCTCGGCGCGCTCCTCGAGCGCCGACGCGAGCTTCTCCTCCGCGCTCGAGCGCTGCTGGCGCGCGTCTTCGAGCGCCTTGACGACACGAGCATGCCCCTCGGTCGTCTCCGCCGACGTGGCCTTGAGCGCGCCCCGTTCCTCGCGCAGCTCCGCAAGCTCGGCACGCGCCTCCTCGGCGTCACGGCGCGCGTTGTCCAGCGCCTCGGCGCGCGCCTGTGCGTCCTTCTGCGCCTTCGCTCGCTCGACCTCGAGCGCCCGCACCTTGTCGTGACTCTGCGCCAGCTCGGCGCGGACGGCGTCCGCCTGTTCGCGCGCCTGCTGGAGCGACTCGTCCAGCTCCTGCCGCAGCCTTACGACGTCGCCGTGCGCGGTCACGGCCTCTGCGCGCGCCTTCTCGAGCTCCTTCTCGACGTCCTGGTCCCCTACCGCCGCCGCGACCGCCGCGCGCGCGTACTCGAGCCCCTTCTCGGCCTCCTCCGCCCGCGCCTCCGCGGTGCGCGCCCGGTCCTCGACCTCGGCGAGCCGCGCCGCGATCTCGAGCAGCCTCGATTCCGACTCCGCAGCGTGCGCGATCTGCTGCTCTGCCTCGGTGGTTGCCTCGCCGGCGCGCCGCTCGGCATCGCTGACACGCTTCTCCGCCTCCGTGACGCGCCGCTCAGCCTCCGCGGTCGCCTCGGCAAGCGCGCTCTTGGCCTCGGCGGCTACACGCCGTTCCGCCTCCTCGACCTGGTTGATCGCCACCAGGGCGTTCTGCTGGGCGTCGACTGCGCGCTTCTCGGCCAGCTCGGCGCGGCGCTCGGCGGCGACCACTCGCTCCTCCGCTTCCGGCGGGACCTTCTTCTCGGCCGCCGCGACCGCGCGTTCCGCCTCGGCCACGCGCCGCGCGGCATCGGACGCACGGCGGTCGGCGTGCGAGAGCTTCTGCATCGTCTCGGCCGCCTGCTTCTCCGCCTCGGCGCGGCTCTGTGCAGCGGCGGCCGCCTGCTTCTCGGCCGCGGAAGCCCGCCGCTCGGCCTCGGCCACCGCCTCCGCGGCGGCCCGTTCGGCCTTCGCGATCGCCTCGGCGGCGCCGCGCTCGGCCTGGGCCACGCGCTGCTCGGCCTGGGCGACCTGCTGCCGCGCCTCCCCCACCTGCTTCTCTGCGGCCGCAGATCGCCGCTCCGCCTCGGCCCTGGCCTGAGCGACCGCACGCTCGGCTTCCGCGGCGGTCCGCCGCTCCGCCTCCGTGACGCGCTGGTCGGCCTCGGCCACAACGCGCTCGAGTTGGGAGTCGTCGCCAGCCTCGCGCTCCGCCGCCTGCTTGATCAGCTCGGTGCGCTCGTTGGCGGCGACTGCCTCTGCCTGGGCGCGTGCCAGCGCCGCCTCGAGCCGAGCGCGCTCCTCCGCCGCCGCGGCAAGCGCCTGCTCGGCGCGCGCCTCCGCGACGTCGAGCTCCTCGGCACTGGAGACCTTGACCGCCTCGAGCTCGGCGCGGAGCTGGACTGCCTGGTCACGCGCCTCAGCCGCCTCGTTGCGGGCCTCCTCGAGCGCGGCGAGCGCTGCGCCGTCGCCCTCACCGCCCGCGACTGCCGCAGCCACCGCCGCGCGCGCGTATTCGAGGCCCTTCTCGGCCCCCTCGGCACGCGTCTCCGCCGCGCGTGCCCGCCGCTCTACCTCGACCAGCCTGCGCGCGGCCGTATCGAGCTTCCTCTCGGCGTCGGCAACGGCCTCCTGGGCGCGCGTCTTAGCAACCGACTCGGCGGCCTCCGCCCGCGCTTCGGCGGCCCGCACGCGGTCCTCGGCCGCCGACACGTCGCGCTTCGCGTTCTCGGCCGCTGTCACATGCCGCTCGGCCAGCCGCGCTCCCTCGGCCGCCTGCCTGCGCGCGGCGCCGAGCTGCTCGCGCAGGTGCTCGCGCTCCTCGCGCAGCTCGGCAAGCTCCGCGCGCAGCCGCTCGTTGGCACCACGCGCGGTTCCCTCGTCCTGGCCGAGCGCCCGGTAGCGCTCTTCGAGCCGTGCGCGCTCTTCGGCGACGCGCTCGAGCTCCGCGCGCGTGACCTGCAACGCGAGCTGGGCCTCGGACAGCTCCGCGCTTGCGGCGCGGCGGTCGCCCGTAGCGCGGCGCTCTTCGTGCCCGCGCTCGGACGGCGCCGGCAGCTCGAACTGAGCTCCGTCGGCCTCGAGCAGGAAGCTCGCCGAACCGCCGGTGAGGACATGGATCGCCACCGAGTACGCGGCCCGCCACTCCGACCCGGCCGGTGTCGCGGTCGCCGTCCCCCCGGTGGCGTCGGGCAGTGGCGGGACCCGGTCGTCACCCAGCGGGGTGCGCACGAGCAGCGTGAGCGCGGGCAGCTCCTGCTTCGGCTTTGCCTGCCACTTTCCGGCGATGCGCACCAGCGCCGTTCCGGCCGTAGCAGGGACGTATTCGAACTCCTCGAGCTCGAACTGCACCGGAGCCTCCATCAGTTCAGCGTAGAGTCCCCGCGGTGAACCAAGCGGGAACTGGCCTCGCAAAGGTCGCGCTCATCGCGTTGATGGCGGTCGGCAGCATCTTCCTGTGGATCGGCATCCCAGTCGGGTGGCTCTGGATCGGCTCTCAGATTCAGTCTGATTCGGGGCAGGCCAGTTTTGGCCTCTATCTCGGAATATTGCTGGGAATCATCGTCTCGATGGTGGCTATCGGCAAACTGCTCTGGAGCCTGAACGGCGTATATGGACGCCTTACGGGCTCCGAAGTCGTGCGCGTACGGATGCCTTGGCACCGCAGCATGCGTGGCGAGCAGGAAGGGCGCCAGCCCAGGCAGATCCTCGACGTGGTCATGGTGTTCTCCGTGGCGACCGCCGGATTTGCCTTCCTGATCTGGTTCCTCTTCTTCGCCGGATCGTCTCTGCCTGGCGGATAGTCCCACGCGGGGGTCGTCCGGACGCCGGGCGATACTGGCCTCGCCTAGTCCCGAAGGGAGGATTCATGGAGTCAGGAACCCCAGGGCCGCCGCCCGCGCCCGAAGCGCCGATGCCGCCTCCGAGCGGGGCGCTCGCGCAAGCCGATCAGATGCCGCAGGTCAGGGCCGGCTCGGGCCCGCCGTCCGCCCCCTATCCGGTGGTCACCGAGTTCGATCGCCAGGACGAGTACAGCCGATTCCTGCCGCTTGTGAAGTGGCTGCTCTTGATCCCGCACTGGTTCGTCCTGTTCTTCATCTGGATCGGCGCGTTCTTCGCCGTGGTTGCCTCGTGGTTCGTTGTGCTCTTCACAGGCAAGTACCCGGAAGGGATCCACCGCTTCATAACCGGCGCCTATCGCTGGACGACGCGGGCCAGCGCGTACGCGCTCCTGATGACGGACCGCTACCCCCCGTTCTCGTTCGACCCCGACGACGATTACCCGGCGCGGTTCGACGTCGCCTACACGGAGAAAATCGCGCGCTGGCGCCCGCTTGTGCACTGGCTGCTCGTGATCCCGTACTACCTCGTCGCGTACGTCCTGGTGCTGCTTGCGTACGTCGTCGTCTTTATCGCGTTCTTCGCGATCCTGTTCACGAAGAAATTCCCGGAGGGGCTGTTCGACTTCAACGTGGTGGCGCTGCGCTGGCAGAACCGCTCGTACGTCTACAACCTCTGGATGACGGAGAAGTACCCGCCGTTTGAGTGGGGCTAGGGACCAGTCCCGGCTCTACCGGCAGGGCACCGCGCTCGCGCTCGTCGGCGCAACGCTGCTCTTCCTGACCTCGAACATCATCCATCCGGAGGAGTTCAAGCGGGACCACGAGGCTGAGCAGCTCGCCGAGATCGCGTCGAACTACACGGCCTGGCAGGTCGCGCACTTCCTGACGTTCGGCACCGTCGTCCTGTTCTCGGCGGCGGTGCTGGGGCTCGCGTACCTCGTGCGCCGCCGCGCGCCGAACGCGGGGCTCGTCTTCGGCGCGCTCGCGCTGGCGGGGCTGTTCGGGCTCGCCTTCATCGACGCGCTCGACGGCTACACGTGGGGCATCCTGGGCGAGGTGTCGACACACCCGGAGGCGGACCAGCACACGCTCGAGCTCGCCCTGAACGACGTCCAGCAGTCGAGCTGGTCGATCCCGTACTACCTGACGCCGCTGCTGTTCGTGGTGGGCACTGCCGCACTCGCGCTCCACGCGGTCCGGCAGGAGGCCATCCCGCTGGGTGCGGGGGTCCTGCTCGCGGCGGGTGTCCTGCTGGCCGGCGTCGAGGGCGCTGTCCAGGACAACACGTACTTCATCGTGGCCGCCTCCGTCCTCTTCCTCGGGGCCGTCGCGGTCGCGGCCGCGCTCTGGCGGATGAGCGACGAGGAGTACGAGGCGGGGGTGCGCCGTGCTGGGCCCTGAGTCCGTCGCCTGGCGGGTGATCGGGCACCCCGTCTCGATCGTCGGCGGGCTGCGTTCGCTGATGCTGCAGGCGCTTCACCCGCTGGCGATGGCGGGGGTCGCGCAGCATTCGGACTACCGCCGGCGGCCGCTCGACAGGCTTCGCCGCACGTCTCATTACGTCGCCGCGACGACCTTCGGCGATCGGGCGACGGCGGAGAAGGCCGCGGCGCGCGTTCGCGCGATCCACACGCGCGTGCGCGGCGTCGATCCGGTCACGGGCAAGCCATACAGCGCGGACGACCCGGACACACAGCTGTGGGTGCACTGCGTCGAGTGGCACTCGTTCCTCGCGGCCTACCGCGCGTACGCAACCTCGCGCCTCTCACCCGAGGAGGAGGACCGCTACATCGCCGAGGGCGCTCCGATCGCAGCGCTGCTCGGCGTGCCGGAGGAAACCGTCCCGCACACGGTCGGGGAGATGCGGGCGTACTTCGCCCGCGTGCGGCCACAGCTGTGCGTGAGCGACTCGACGCGTGATGCGATCGCATTCGTACTCAACCCGCCGCTGACGCGCGAGCTGATCCCGCTCCAGGTGCCGCTGCGCGTGACGGCCGCGGCGGCGGTCGCGATCATCCCGCACGACCTGCGCCGGTTGGCGGGCATCGGGCAGCCGCGGGTCGTCGACGGGCTGCTGCGCGCAGCCGTGCCGCCGGCCGCCGCCGCGCTGCGGCTGCCGCTACTGCGCGACGCGCCGAGCCTCGTGCTCGGGCCGGAGTCGCACGAGCTCGGCCGCCAGGCGCGGCGCCGGCTCGCCGAAGCCGCCTAGGCGGCCGGCTTGTAGACGCTCACGACGGCCGCGCCGCCGAGGCCGATGTTGTGCTGGAGGGCGACGTTCGCCCCGTCGACCTGGCGCTTGTCGGCCTGGCCGCGCAGCTGCCACGTCAGCTCCGAGCATTGCGCAAGCCCGGTGGCGCCGAGCGGGTGGCCCTTGGAGATCAGTCCGCCCGACGGGTTCACCACCCATTTGCCGCCGTAGGTCGTGTCCTCGGAGTCGACGAGCTCGTGGCCCTTCCCCTCCTCCGCGAGGCCGAGCGCCTCGTACGTGATCAGCTCGTTCGCGGAAAAGCAGTCGTGCAGCTCGATCACGTCGACGTCCTCCGGGCCGACGCCCGCCTCGTCGTACGCGCGGCTCGCGGCCTCCCTCGACATGTCATAGCCGACGATCTTTATGCAGGAGCCCTCGTCGAAGGTGCTCGACATGTCGGTGACCATCGCCTGCCCCGCGATCTCGACCGCCTGGTCCCAGAGCCCGTGCTCTTCCACGAAGCGCTCGGACGCGACGACGGCGGCGGCCGAGCCGTCCGACGTCGGCGAGCACTGGAGCTTCGTCAGCGGCTCGTGGATCACCTTCGCCGACTTGATGTCGTCCATCGAGTACTCCGTCTGGAACTGCGCGTAAGGGTTGTTCACCGAGTGCTTGTGGTTCTTCCAGCCGATCCACGCGTAGTGGTCGGGCTGCGAGCCGTACTTCTCCATGTGCTCGCGCCCCGCGTTGCCGAACATCTGCGGCGCGGGCGGCGACTGCTCCGGCTCGCGCACCTCGAACATCGCCATCGCGTGCTTGTCGATCGGGTTCGTGCGGTCCGTGTACTTCACCCCGAGCGAGCCCATCTCCATCTTCTCGAAGCCGACGGCCAGTGCGCATTCGGCGGTCCCGCCCTTGACCGCCTGGCGGGCGAGGTAGAGGGCGGACGAGCCGGTCGAGCAGTTGTTGTTGACGTTCAGCACGGGGATGCCGGTGAGGCCCAGGCCATAGAGCGCACGCTGCCCGCACGTGGAGTCGCCGTAGCAGTAGCCCGCGTAGGCCTGCTCGATCGCGTCGTACGACACGCCCGCATCGGCCAGCGCCTTCTCGCCGGCCTCCTTGGCCCAGTCCGGGTAGTCGCCCTCCTTCGTGCCCGGCTTGTCGAACTTCGTCATGCCGACGCCGATCACGAACGTCCTGTTTCCGCCTCCGTTTGCGCTCATGGCGCGCAGGCTATCCGGTGACGGTGCGGTCGCAGCCGGCCAGCTCGACCGTCAGCGGGCCGTCGCTTTCGAGCACGACCTCGGCGTCGCAGTCGACCTGCGCGCGCTCGACGTGCAGCACCGCGGACGCGACCCCCGTCGCAGTGATCTCGACCTTGTTGGCGACCGGCTGCTCCGGCGGCTCGCCCCACGCCTTCGCCTGACGCGTGTAGATGAGCGTGCCGAGATTGCCGCCCTCGAGGCTGCCGGTGCCCCGTTCGGTCGCGCCCGGTGCCGGATCGCCGACCCCAAAGCCGTGAGAGACCGCGTCGATCTGGCCCTGCGCGGCGCCGTCGCGCAGCCTGATCTCCGAGAGCCAGTAGGCGTGGTCGCCGACGAGGTCGAGATCGGGGAAGTTCCGGCTCGGGTTGGCCAGATAGGTCACGTGGGCCGGGTTGCGGTCGACGCGGACGTCGCCGAGGAACTCGGCCGGCGGTTGGAACCAGTCGTTGATGGCGAGCTGGAGGTGGTTCGGAAATGCCGGGCTGCAGGCCGGGTTGGCACACGGCTGGAACGCGTCGAGCTCGTAGCGGTAGCCGAGCTCGTCGAGTGCGTCCGCGGTCTCCTGGAAGCCGAGGTTGTTGACGAGCTCGTCGCCGTGGTTGTTCCACATCAGCACCGGCACGTTGCGCAGCGAGGCAAGCACGTCGACCGCCCCCTCGTCCCCCACCGTCGGCTGGATCCGCGCGAACAGGTCCGGGTAGTGCGCCGCGAGCTTGAACGAGCCGATCGCTCCCATCGAGTAACCGGTCGCGACCGTCCAGTCCGGATCCAGCTTGTAGCGGTTGGCCACATCCGACCATACGTCGAAGACGTCGGCGGCGCCGTAGTTCTCATACGACTCGTCCGGCCCGCGCGACTCCGGCGTGATGACGATCGAGCCCGTGCCGCGGTCGCCGAACTGCGACTGGTTGCGCGTGCCGAGGTACTGGTTGTAGTTCGCCGACAGCGAGTGCAGAAGCAGCGTCAGCCCGTAGCCGCTCCGCGGCGGGCGCTTCTCGGGGATGTAGATCGCATACGGCTGGAGGCGAGACTGGTATTGCCCGTCGCAATCCGCGGACGACGTCAGGCAGACATTCGAGAAGTCAGCGCCCTGCGCAACCTCGAAGCGGCTGCCATAGATGCGGTCCATCGGGCCCGTCTTCGGCACGGCGCTGTTGTCACGCACGCGCCGTGCGAGCTTGCTGAAGCTGACCTTCGCGGAGAACTCCGAGATGTTGCCCGCGGCGAGCGCGTTGCCCTGCGCGCGGTCGCGCCACCACGCGGCGTTGACGACCGCGTCCGCGTTGTCGGTCGGCGCGGGGAAGGGCTCGTTGCGGCGGAAGGCGACGTTGTAGAACGCGGCCGGCGTGCCCGACGCGGCGCCGCCCGGGGTGTCGGCGTCCGCGCTGAAGGCGGGCAGCAGGTATTGGCCGGCGTCGGCGTCCCAGAGGCCGATCCCGGCCGCCAACCGGACCGTGTGCCGGCGCGGGTTCCAGACGCGATGCGGGATCCGCACCTCGATCTGGCGCCGGCGGCGGTCGACGCGCGCGCGGAACGCCCGGCCGGTGGCCTCATCGCCGGCCTTCGTCAGCTCGCCGACCATGGCGTCGCCGCCGGGGTGCACCGTCAGGAACCGCTTGGCCGGCGCCCGCACGTTCGCGCCGAACGGGAACTCCTCGAGCTCGCCCTCGGTGCCGCCGATCGCGATCGAGAAGGCGACGAGCGCCGGGTCCTTCAGCGTGTTGAGAGTGACGCGGAACGCCGTCTTGCGCCGGAGCCTCTTCACCCGCAGCTCGACGAGATCGGCGGCGTTGTTCGCGTAGCCCTCGGCTGTCGGGTACGTGTACGTCCCGTTCGGCTTCGAGAAGAGGTTGCCGGCCGTACGGGGGTCGTTGGGATCGGACGCGATGCGCGCGCCCGTGTCGTCGTAGAGGAAGTCCTGGTAGAGGAACTCGCCCTTGCGGTAGGCCGTCGTGCCCGACACCAGGATCGGCTTCGCCTTCCAGGGCTTGCGGTTCGTCAGCTGCGGTGTGGCCGGGCGAGGCTCGTAGAGCAGGTCGGGTCCGGGGCGTGGCTCCGGCCCGGTGTAGAGCGACTCGGCGTGAGCGACTGCCGGCACGACAGCCAACATCGCAATCACCATCGGCCAGCCCCGCCGCCGCATGGCCGTGATCCTAATGTCAGTTAGCCCTGGCAGGCGCTCGCGTCGTCGAGCGCCATGTCGAGGTCGGGCGCGTCGACACCCTCGAAGTGCTCGTCGATGCCCTCGAGCGTCGACCGCAGGTTCGTGGTGAAGTCGTCGACCGCCGCGCGGTAGTCCTGGGGGTTGTCCGCCGGGATGTCCAGCACCTCGTCGCGCGCCGTCTCGAGCCGGCTCCGGGTGTCCTCGGCGGCATCCTGGAACGCGTCCGCCACATCGCCGCCCCCGTCGATGTCGGGCTCGCCGGCGTCCTCGACCTCCTGCTTCAGGTCGTCGGTGGCCGCGACGGCATCGTCGACGAACTGCTGCAGTGCGTCCCGGTCGCTCTCGAGCGACGCGCCCGGGTTGGCCCTCTCCTGCAATTCGGCCTGGCTGTCGCGCAGATCCTGCGTCCAGCCCTTCAACGCGGTGCACAGGTCGTTCGCGTAATCGTCCACATCGACGGAGTCGTCGCCGCCGCACCCCGAGATCGCCAGAACGGTGGCCGTGACGAGCGTCGCTCCGACCCGACGTGGAGAATTCAGGCGTATGTACGAGGAAGCCATCGCCCAGATGCATATCAGTGCGCCGGCCGAGCGCAATCCCCGGCTGGCCGGGCTGCTAGAGGCCGTGAACGCCGATCTGCAGCTGAAGGCATGGTGGTACGCGCAGCAGGTGAACGCGGAGCGGCTGCAGATGTCGGATCACTCGTGGATCCACGTCCAGAAGGTGATGAACATCGCGCTGCGGCTCCTGCGGCTCCTGAGCCGGCGCGGCGTCGAGCCCGACGTCT
>Ga0114129_10006087_pt1 | contig 17103 bp, 15 predicted proteins | sample RhiMetdeltSRZDD1_FD_80071 | JGI IMG/M metagenome (GOLD analysis project Ga0114129, IMG submission 80071) | Populus rhizosphere microbial communities from Tennessee, USA - Rhizosphere MetaG P. deltoides SRZDD1 (version 2) (version 2) | ecosystem: Host-associated > Plants > Roots > Rhizosphere >... | reverse complement strand
CTCGGCCACTCGATCGTCGCACCCACGCCCGCGCTGGTGCCGTTGCTGCTCGATGATGGATTTCACGCCGGGCTCAGCGGAGTGGCTCACGAGGTCAGCCTCGATCTCTGGACGATCGGCAAGCGTGCGCACACGCTTACAGGGTCACTGCTCTGGACGCATTTCGGCGTCAGCGGGCCGGTCGTGCTGGATGCGTCGCGTTTCTGGCTCCGATCCAGGCTCGAGCATCAGGACATGAAGATCACCGTGCGCCTGTGCGGCCTTGACGACCAGGCGCTCGACGCGCGGCTGAAAGAGCTCGCCGCCGCTCAGCCCCGCGCATCTCTTCATGCCACGCTGTCGAAGTTGATGCCCGCCGCGGTAGCAGCGGCGACACTCGATACGCTGAGACTGGATCGCGCTGCCACGCTTGCCCACCTGACACGTGACGATCGGCGACGGCTGTCTCTGGCGCTGACAGCCTGGCCGCTCCAGATCCGCGACTCGCGCGGCTACAACTACGCCGAGGTCACCGCCGGCGGGGTTCCCCTGACCGAGATCGATCCGGCGACGATGGAATCGCGCGTGTGTCCGGGGCTGTATCTGACCGGAGAGATTCTGGATGCTGACGGCCGCATCGGCGGCTTCAACTTCCAGTGGGCGTGGTGCACGGCACACATCGCGGGACGGGCTCTCGCGCGCCGCATCGCGCACACCTGACGGTTCGTGACTGATAGTGCCTCGCGGCTCAGGCCGCGGGCAGACCCAGCAGCCTGTGTCCATCCGCGTCTGTAAACGCCCGCGTGGCAATGGACTGCCCGGTGCGCGCGCGCGCCACGACCTCGTTGAATTGCGGAAACGTACGAAGGGGGTCGAGGAGCGGCGTCGTTTCCAGTCCGCGCACGGAAGAGAGACCGGCGTCGACGGCACGAGCGAGCAGGGCAAGCGCGCCCGACTCGTCTTTCAGCTGCGTCGCGGCCTGGGCCCAGTAGTACCAGCCTTCAGGATCGGAGAACGTCGGCAGCGCGATCAGTTTGTCGAGAGCCGCGCGGCCATCCTCGAGGTTGCCTTCGAGGATGCCGAGCCCGGCGTCGAGTATCAGCCTCAGATGATCGTTGCCGGTCATTCGTGACTTCGCCGAGTGGCACAGCGTCGCTGCTTCATCGGTACGTCCCATCGCCATCAGTGACATGACCGTGACGTAGGGCGGCGAATCGATATCCGTTTCAATCGCGCGCCCGTACTGACCGTTCATGAAGTACGTGTGCGCAACGCTCGTCCGGATGGCCGGATCGAGCCGCTTGGCGCGTTCGTAGGCGGCAATCGATGCGTTGAGGAGACCAGCGTACCGGCACGCATGGACGAGCCCCGCATACAAGTCCGGCTCGCTGGTCCGTTCTCGGACGCGTCCGAGCAGGCGCACGACCGCGTGCAGCGCGCGCCCCGAGTCCACTTCAGCGTTGGTATACAGGTTGTGCGCGAGCGACAGCTCCGGGTTGATCTTGAACGCGCGCTGGAACGCTTCCTCCGCTTGCGCGAGGTAGGCCTCGTCGCCGACCCCACCGTACTTCCCCATCAGCCGGAGACATCTCCCGAGTCGTGCCCACGCGGGGGCGTAAGCGGGGTCGGCCTCGACAGCCCGCTGGTACATTTCGCGCGCGGTGTTCCACTGAGCCGACGACTCGCTCAGACGGTTGGCCTGCAGGTAGCTCGCGTAGGCTTCGGGATTCGCCGGCACGTCCTGGCGGAGCTGCCGCTGATCGCGATTCGACAACGGCACCGCAAGCGCGCCGACCACCTCGGAACAGATGGAATCCTGAATGCTGAAGAGATCGTCGAGCGGCGCCTGAATGGCGTGCGACCAGCGCACCGTGCCAGACGGCACCTCGATCAACTGGACGCTGACCCGCAACTGCCCTCCCGCGTGGAGCAGCGAGCCGGTGACGATCGCGTCCACGTTGGCGTCGGTCGCGATGACCCGCAGATCGGGTTGATCGGCGGAGAACTTCGCGGCGGTCAGGCTCGAGCGCACGACGAGTGATCCGAGACCCGTCAGCGACACCGTGATCGCATCCGGCAGGCTGAACGCCAGGAAGTCGATTGCCGGATCAGGACGGAGCAGCTTGAACGGCAGTACCACGAGACGCGTGGTCGCCCTGGCAACCGTAGCACCACTGACGTCGTCTCTCGACAAGCACGAGCGAAGATCGCGTGCCATCTCGTCGGCCGACTGATACCGGTCGTCCGGCGCCTTCGCCAGCGAACGCTGGATGACCCGATCGATCTCGACCACGGCCAGCGACCCGACGAGCGCTGGCGGCTGCTCGTGGATCACGGAGTGCAAGAGCTCGATGGCCGACTCGCCGTTGAACGCCGGCCGTCCGCTGAGCATTTCGAACAGCAACGCGCCGGCTGTGAAAATGTCTGCCCGGAAGTCCACTTCAGAGCCGCGCGCCTGCTCCGGCGCCATGTAACGGGGTGTGCCCAGCAACACACCGGGCAACGTCAGCGACGTGGCATCGGCATCGAACGACACCGGCCGGGCCAGGCCGAAATCGAGCAGTTTGACGCCGTGCACGCTGAGGAAGACGTTCGATGGTTTGAGATCGCGGTGAACGAATCCACGCGCGTGGAGCGCGCCGAGCGCCGACAGGATCGAGAGGCTGAGACCGATCGCTTCAGGCGGCGGGATGGCCCCACGCTCGAGCCGTGCCGCGAGAGATTCGCCCTCGAGCAGTTCCATCACCAGGAACGGGTTTCCCTCGTGCTCGCCGATCTCGTGCAGGGGACAGATGTGCGGATGGCTGACGGCGGCGGCCGCGCGCGCTTCACGCAGGAAGCGCTCGCGCATCTGCGGATCGGAGGCGGGCTGGATCGTCTTCAGCGCCACCGACCGCTGGAGCCGATCGTCGAGCGCCTCATAGACGATCCCCATGCCGCCGCGGCCGATCTGGCGGACGATGCGGTAATGTCCAATACTGCCCGACATCGGCGATGATTCTCGCACAGGAAGCGTGCTTCGCTGGAAGCGCGTCGAGCGCCCTGCCGGCGGTTACGGCAGCGACGCGATGAGGAATTCCGTCATGAGGTGAAGCTGGTACGGCAGACCGGCCAGCCAGACTACGAGCGGGAACACGGCAATGGCGGTGAGATACCGCACGGGCGAAGACGGCTCCGTGCGAAGCACGTTCGGTTCGGCGACGAGGCGGCGGACGCGCGCTTCGAGCAGCGACGCTTCGTGGAACGTGCTCCAGATCGGAGACACATGCGACGGCGTTGAAAGCTGGCTTAGCCGCGCCACCTTGACGAGCGCTGACGCGAGGTGCGTCGCGCGCGTTTCATCGCCGCCCACCGCCAGGGCGTCTGCCCGGCACTCCGCCTCGGCGCGCCAGCGAGCTTCGAGGTCGCGCGCGGCTGACGTGAAACCGAAGACGTCCGGCGCGCAAAACATCGCGCAGCGTTTCAGATTGTCCCAGCAGCTGCGATGTGCGAGCTCGTGCGCCACGGCCACCTCGAGTTCCGCGTCGCTCAGCGCGGCTCTGGCGTTTGAACCGATCAGAATGCGCGTGCGGAACACCCCAGCCAGTGACACGCCGTTGAGGCCTTTGATCTCTAGCGTCTCCTGACCCGTACGGCCATTCGCCGCGAGCGCCCAGCGGCTCAGCGAAGCCGACGCGCGCGCGACTGACGCCAGACGCTGGCATGAGCGCACCAGGAGCGCAGTGGTCAGCGCCACGAGTGCCCAGAGCGCCACGCCGAACGCCTCATCGGATTCCGTTGGTTCGAACAGCAGGTGACCGGGGAAAACGACGAGCGCGACGACGATCAGAGAGACGACGCTGGGGAGTAGCCGCAGCGTGAGCAGCCCTTCCGGCCCGAGCGACTGGCTGGAGGCCGCGCGCCGCGTCAGCAACCAGGCGGCTGCCGACACAACGATGTTGACCGCGGCAAACCACGCGAACGTCAGGATGGCGGTGGAGATGACCAGCCTCATCCCTGCCCCCGCTTCATCCGCTGACGCTTGTCGCGAATGAGCCGCTCGAGTTCCTCGAGGAGACTGTTGTCCCGGTCCGCTACGGCGTCAACCAGGTTCGAAAGCACCGGGGTGGCGGTGTCACCCGCCAGCAGATCCTTCAGCAGGCCGCTCGTGACGTTGACTTCCAGCTCGTGCTTCGCCAGCACCGCGGTGTACAGAAACGCCCGGCCCTCGCGACGGCGACGGACGTAACCTTTCTTAAAGAGCCGGTCGAGCGTGGTCATCACCGTCGTGTACGCGACGGGCCTGCCCAGCAGACCCTGAACGTCTTTGACGGCGACGTCCGCGCCACGCCAGACGATGTTCATCACGTCGGACTCGAGGGGCCCCAGGCGGTCGGTGAGGATGTTCCCCTCTCCGCCCCAGAACCCTGCACCGAAGAGCCGCTTCATCATCGGAGGTATCACTATAGCATTCGCAAAGGTGCCACACGTGCCACGGGTGCCGAAGGTGCGGGGGTGGCGCCTGGGGTGCCAAGGGTGCCGGCGGTCCCACGAGTGCGCGGCCACGTCGCGGGGGAAGGGGGATCCTCAGTCCAGATTCCCCGGGATCTCCAATGCCAAATCCCTGGGTTCCGGGCGTTCCTCACCGCGTTCGTCCCACACATCGGATTCGGCGATCGCTCGGATTTCGGGGCGGTTGATGGCGTCCCGGACGAGGCTGGCGCGAGGGTCGACGAAGCCCCATTCGCGGACGTCGATCGTGAAGCTGAAACGTGAGATCAACGGGCCGCGGGTGTAGTCGAGGTCATCGATCGTTTCGCCAGAATCCGCCTGGGCGCGCGCGAGGAGCGTATCCATCACCCATTCCGGGACGTTGCCGCGGTAGCCCGGGTAAACGTAGTTGAACATCAGCAACTGTGCCAGCAGCAGCGGCCAGTGCTCCGAGACGCGACCCACCAGCCGCTTCCAATCGAGCGTGTCGCCGCGGCAGAGGATCAGGTGAACAACATCCGACATGTCGTGACGATGTCGCTCGCCGATGAACAGGCGGTGCCAGATCAATTCCTCCGGTGGGGCGATTCGGACTGGTGTGGCCGCGAGAATTCCAGGACGGCTGTTCTGGATCCAGCCTTCATCGATCTGCGCGACGCCGTTGCCCATGCCGAAGATCAGATCGACGAAGTGCTCGCCGACGGTTGCCTTCGCGAGCCAGTGCGGGTCTTCGAGGCGCGTCACGAACCCTGCATCGCGAAGCGCTCTGGCTGCGGGCACGACGGCAGACGGCTCGAAAAACAAATCGAGGTCCTTGGTCTTTCTGTAGATCCCGGTGTGTTCGTAGATGGCGTATGCGCCGGCGACGACATAGGGGATGTCGGCGGCGTTGAGGGCAGCGAGCGCGCGGCGGTAAATCTCGCGCTCCTCTTCGGGGATCCAGAAATCACCATGGGTCAGGGATTTCCGTTCCTCGGGTGTGAGCCGGCGCGGCCGGCGGCCCTTCAGATTCGGCACAGGCACCTCATGAACGACCGCCGGGCACTCGACACCCTGGCTATCATGACGAGAGACAGCAACACTCGCGCCAGTTCAGGTTCGAGAGGGTACCTCGCGCATGTGGTGAGACGGAACAGCCGAGTTAGACTGGACTCTTCCAGACCGCGCGCCCAACGAAGAACGGCCCCAGCCGATCGAGATAAAGCGCCGTCTGCTGGGTCTTCCGCATGGCCTGCACCAGCGCCGACAGCGGAAAAAGCTCCTTGCCGACCAGGCCGATGACGAAGTCATTGTCGTCGCGGTCGAGCCCGTGACACGCGAGGCGGACGTCGTGCGCGTAGTCAGCAGCGCCGAACGTCTTGCCGAGCGCCCCATGCTCGCCGAGAATCGCGCGCTGCTCGTCGGCCGAAAGCTGCGCGAATCCGCCGCTCCGCCGGAGCGGATACCAGATGGCCCAGGGCCAGCTCTCGTTCAGAACAGTGCGCGTCGGACGATGAATCAGCGTATCGACGAGATCGGGTTCGTAGCCAAGTGCGTAGGTTCTGCCGAACATCGCGTACTGCGGCTTCTGCACCAGGCTGCTGAACGGTCCCGAGGCCAGGAGCGGGCGGACCTTGTCGATGAAATGGTCGGGGCTCATCGAAAACGTCAGCACCGCGACCCCGAGCGGGTCGTTCAGGTCCTCGTAGACGACGGCGGGCATTCCCGTCCCGGCCAGATATGCGACAGTCGCGGCGGTATTTCGACACTCGCCGAAGGCGGTGAGCTGCATGTACAACCGCTCGTCCGAGCGCTGCGGCGTTCCGCCTTTCAGGCCGCCTTTTTCACTCAGATCGGGAGGTTCGGCGCGCGCGCGCCCGATCGGCTTCTCGTCGGTGGTCATCTGAGGATTTTATACGGGGTCACGAAGGTTCATACGAGGGGTTCAGACGCGGGTTCATGCGGGGGTTCACACAAAGGTTCATCCGGAGGTTCATACGGCGCTTCGCACGATTGACGACCGCGGCACGGCTCAGTACGCTACCAGAACACGACCCATGACCACTACCGATCATCGTCAGGCCGCGAAGGCGGCTGTGGAGAACATCATCGCTCTGCTGAAGGCGGATGCTCAGCCGGCAACGGTCGCGTCGCTCATCGCGGAGTGCGAGGCGCTCGTGCGGGCGATTGGAGCCTTTCACATGGAAGGCATCCGCTTCCGCATGTTCAACGTCGATCGTCAGCTGGCCAGGACCGACCTCGCGTTGTCGGCTGAGGTCCGTGCGCGGTTTGCGGATGCACGGCACGAGCTGGAGGCGGCAGGCTTTCACACGCGATCGCATCAGGCCCCGACCTAATCGTCGCGGAACATCGATTGCACTTCCTTCGAGCGGTTCAAGCAACGCGCTAGCAGGAGGTACTATCGATGGCTCAAGAGCTCAAGGGCCGCAAGGTCGCGGCGTTGGTCGAGAACGGATTCGAAGCAGTCGAGTTGACCCAGCCGAAAGCTGCGCTCGAGGCAGCGGGCGCGACGGTTCACGTCGTGTCGCCAGAACGTCATCACGTCCGAGGCTGGAAACACAAGGACTGGGGCGAAGACACCCCGGTCGATCGGTCGCTGGACGTGGCGTCGCCTGACGACTACGACGCGCTCCTGCTTCCGGGTGGCGTCCTGAACCCCGACAAGCTTCGCATCAACGATCGAGCCGTGCAGTTCGTTCGCGCGTTCGTCAACGACGGCAAGCCGATCGCGGCGATCTGTCACGGGCCCTGGACGCTGATCGAGGCGGGGGCGGTCGAGGGCCGCAAGGTGACCTCCTGGCCGAGCCTGCGAAGCGATCTGCGCAACGCCGGTGCCCTGTGGGTCGATCAGGAAGTGGTGGTCGACAACGGCCTCGTGACCTCGCGAAAGCCCGACGATATCCCGGCGTTCAACGCCAAGATGATTGAGGAGTTTGCCGAGGGCCGACACGCCCAGGCGGGTGCTGGCCGGACGACGGGCGCCCACCGCTGACCCCGGCGCGTCCGCTCGAGATGCGCTACAATAGATTAGTAGAAGGGACAGCCGCTGCGGCTGTCCCTTTTCGTGTCTGTCGAGCGTTGAACCCCGGAAACTGACCAACAGAATGCTGATCCATTTGTGCGACCTCGATGCGCTCGAGGCGGCAATCGAAGAGTCCCGCGTCCGGCCCGTCCTGCTCTTCAAGCACAGCCGCACGTGCGGGATCAGCCACGAGGCTCTTGACGCGCTCACCGAGCTCGTCGAACAGCGATCAACGGAAGCTGCGTACAAGTTGATCACGGTTCAGAGCCATCGTCACGTCTCCGAGTCGGCCGAGCGCCGCCTGGGTGTGCGGCACGAGACACCGCAGGCGATCCTGTTGAAGGACGGAAAGCCGGTCTGGAAGGCGTCGCACTTCCGAATCACCACCGAAGCGCTCTCGCAGGCGCTGAGCTCCTGAAGACCTGCTCAAACGAGTGCACGTGCACCTGCACGGCACTCTTCACATTTCACTAGCGTGTCAGCGACTGATCGGGCCACAGCCAGGCTGCGCCCCTCACGCCGCTCGCGTCGCCGTGCACGGCGGGAACGATCGTCGTCGTCACGCTGTCCGAGAACACGAACGCCCCCCACAACTTCATGACGCTGGCGGACAGGCCGGGCAGGTTCGAGAGCCCGCCGCCAAGCACCACGACGTCAGGGTCGACGACATTCAGAATCGACGCGAGCGCCCGCGCCATGCGATGGTGATAGCGGCCGAGCGTGGCGACGGCTGCGCGATCCCCAGTCGACGCTCGCGCGACGATCGTTGCGGGCTCCAGCCGTTCGCCAGCGGTATGTTCGTGATCGCGCGTTAGCCCGGGCCCTGAGAGAAACGTTTCGATGCATCCCGTGCGTCCGCAGTAACACGCGGAGCCTGGCCATTCACCAGGCTCCGGCCAGGGCAGCGGGTTGTGACCCCACTCCCCCGCAATCGCATTGGCGCCGACGACGACGCGACCGTGAATGACCAGCCCGCCGCCCGTGCCGGTTCCCAGGATCACGCCGAAGACGACCGGCAGTCCGGCGGCTGCACCGTCACTGGCTTCGGAGAGCGCGAAGCAGTTCGCGTCATTGGCGACTCTGACCGGGCGCTCGAGACGCCGCTCGAGGTCGTCACGTAAGGGCCGGCCGTTGAGCCACGTCGAGTTGGCGTTCTTGACGAGGCCCGTCGCCGGCGAGATGACGCCCGGAATTCCGACGCCGACGCTCGCGCGTCCGGCCGTACGCTCGGCGTCGGCGACGAGGCCAGCCACGGCCTCGATCGTGGCGTCGTAGTCGCCGCGTGGCGTCGCGATGCGGCGGCGGAAACCCTCTGAGCCGTTGCCCGCCAGCGACACCGCCTCGATTTTCGTTCCGCCGAGATCAATTCCGATGCGCACGGCTGCGGCTGTGGGCCAGTTCGATCGCATCAATCGCTGCGCTCACCGGTTCGAACGCGCGGAGCTCGGGCACGCCGGCGTTGGGGTCGGGGCTTGGCCGCCCATTTCTGTTGAACCAGACGACCGGGATACCAGCCGCGCGCGCGCCCTCGACGTCCGCGGCCCACGAGTCCCCAACCATCACGGCGTCCTCCTTGCTGACCGCAAGTTGATCGAGCGCTACACGGAAGATGAGCGGGTCGGGTTTGACGACACCGACCTTCTCCGAGACGATCAGCGCGTCGACGAACTCGTCGAGCCCGCATTGCCTCATCTTCTCTTGTTGTTCTGCCAACAGGTTATTGGAGACGACGCCGATCTTCACGCGCGGCTTCAACGCGGATAACAACGCCGCCGCTCCATCGATCGCGCGTCGCGTGCGAATGTAGCACTCACGGTACACGCGGGCACCTTCCTCCGGAGAACAGTCCGTGGCACCCGCGGCCTCGAACAGCCTGGCGAAGCGCTCAATCCGCGCCGCGTCGATATCGAGCGCACCCGACATGACCCGCTGATGAAGCTCCTCGAGCAATACGGTGTGCAGCCGCTCGAACTCGGCGAACGTTACAGATCTGAGACGCTCGCTTGACTGGTGGACAGCCAGGAGCGCGTCCCGCGCACAGGATTCGTGATCGAAGAGCGTGTCGTCGAGATCGAAAAGAACGGCCCGAAGCATGGAGTGTGTCGTCAGCGGCGGCCTTGTACCGGCGTGATAAACTGAAGTGGATGGCTGTGTCTGGAATCGTGATCGCTGCGTCGAATCTGATGCCTTCTCTGCGCGACCGCCTCTCCGACGAGGGCGAGCTTCTCGCGTTTGCCGATACCGAGCCAATCCAGGCTCTGCAAGCCATCCTCGAGCACGTTCCCAACCTGATTGTGCTCGAGCGGCTCTTCGCGGCGACGCCCCGAGGGGCGGCGCTCATCAATCGCATCAAGACCGACCCGCAACTGATGCGCGCCGAAGTGCGCGTGATGTCCCACACCGGCGACTACACGCGCGTCGTTCGTCCCGCCTCCGTCGAAGCCGCCTCGTCGTCGGCCAGCACCGCTGTCGCCGCCGGACGCGAGAGCAGCACGCAGACCGTCGAGGCGCCGGCGGCCATCGAAGAGGCCCCGCGCCAGCTCGATTGGCATGGCACACGCCGCGCGCCCCGCTATCGCATTCGATCCGGCGTCGAGCTCCAGCTCGATGGCAACGCGGCTGCCGTGATCGATTTGTCGGTGCTCGGCGCGCAGGTGATCTCCGCGACGATCCTGCGGCCGAATCAACGCGTGCGCATCAGCGTGCCGACCGACGACTTCGTGATGCGCTTCCGTGGTGCCGTCGCGTGGGCCAAGTTCGAGCTGCCCAAGCCCGCCGAACCGCCGCGCTACCGGGCCGGTATCGAGTTCCTCGATGCGGATTCGACCGCGATGGACGAATACTGCGACCGCCGCAAACTCTAATTACACGCTCATTTCGTCACGAGTTCGTGCAGGAAGATGCCCTCGCGAATGATCGTGTCATCACGCGCTGATCCGGTCGACACGATCGCTGCCGGCACGCCCGTCACTTCCTCGAGCCGCGCGATATAGGCCCTCGCCTCTCGCGGCAGATCGTCGAACCGCCGGACGTTTTTCGTCGGGCTTGTCCACCCTGGCAGCGTTTCGTACACCGCCTCGCACGCGGCGAGCTGCGCCAGGTCGCCTGGAAGCTCCGTCAGCGTCGAGCCGTGGCAGCGATACGCCGTGCAGACCTGAATCTCCGGCAGGCCATCGAGCACGTCCAGCTTCGTCAGCGCCAGCCCGTCGAGGCCGTTGACGCGCACCGCGTATCGCACGGCGACCGCGTCATACCACCCGCACCGCCGGGGACGTCCGGTCACGGCGCCGAATTCCTGACCTGTTTCACGAAGACGGTTGCCAATCTCGCCGGTCAGCTCGGTCGGCAGCGGGCCCTCACCCACGCGTGTCGTGTATGCCTTTGCTACGCCGAGCACCTTGTCGATCGCCCGTGGCCCGATGCCGAGCCCGGTGCACACGCCGCCGATGGTGGCGTTCGACGAGGTCACGTATGGATAGGTGCCGTGATCGATGTCGAGCAGCGTGCCCTGAGCTCCTTCGAACATGATCGACCGCCCGGCCTGCCGCGCGCGGGCGAGGAACAGCGACACGTCCGTCACCCAGGGACCCATCCGCTTCCACGCGCGAGCGAGCTCCGCGAGCACCTGGTCGGCGTCCATGGTGGACTCGGGGATCAGCTTGTTACGCGCGTCGACGTTGTGACGCACGGCATCGGCGAGCGAGGCGGGGTCGGCGAGGTCGCCCACGCGAATGCCTCGCCGGGCCACCTTGTCCTCGTACGCCGGACCGATGCCCCGCTTCGTCGTCCCAATCGCTCTCTCGCCGCGTCGCGCTTCGCTCAGCAGATCGAGATCCTTGTGGTACGGAAGGATCACGTGTGCCTTGTCGCTGATGAGCAGCCGATCGCCGATCTCGATTCCAGCCGCGGCCAGCTCGTCGATCTCGGTGAACAGCGCCTGCGGATCGACGACGAGGCCGTTGCCGATGACGCAGGTGATGCCATCGTGCAGGATTCCTGAGGGCAGGAGCCGGAGGACGAACTTGCGGCCGTTGGCATACACGGTGTGCCCGGCGTTGTGCCCACCTTGATACCGGGCCACGATCAGGAAGTTCGGTGTGAGAAGGTCGACGATCTTGCCTTTGCCTTCGTCACCCCACTGTGCGCCGAGTACGGCAATGTTCATACATGAAGTATTCTACCTTCTTGCGAGCACGACAAATCTTCCGATGATCTTTCTCGACGGCGACTCGCTGACGCTCGAACAAGTCGTCGCGGTGGCCGACGACGGCGCCGAGGTGGCTCTCGCGCCGGCCGCGGTGCAGCGAATCGAGAATGCCCGGGCGGCTATCGACCGTGATGCGGCAGGCGACGACCCGGTCTACGGGGTCAACACGGGCTTCGGCGCGCTGGCGGAAACCGCGATCCCGCGCAACGAGCTCGCGGCGCTGCAACTGAACCTGATACGCAGTCACTCCGCCGGTGTCGGCGTTCCGCTGCCGGTACGGGCGGTCCGAGCCTCGATGTTGTTGCGAGCCAACGTGCTGGCCAAGGGTTTCTCCGGCATCCGCCGGTCGACGCTCGAACACCTGATCGCGATGGTGAACCGGCGGGTGCATCCGCGCGTGCCGAGCCGCGGATCGGTGGGCGCCAGCGGAGACCTCGCGCCCCTCGCGCATCTGGCGCTCGTCCTGGTCGGCGAAGGTGAAGCGACCGTCGGTGACGATCCATCGATCAGGCCAGGCCTCGAGGCGTTGTCGAAAGCCGGGTTGAGCCCGATCGCGCTCGCGCCGAAGGAAGGGCTGGCGTTGATCAACGGCACGCAGCCGTCGGCGGCGGTCGCGGCATTGACCCTCACCGGTGCCGAACGGCTCGCTCGGGCAGCGGACATCACGGTTGCGCTCTCGATCGACGGCCTGCGCGGCTCGACCCGCCCGTTCGATCCGCGGATTCATGACGCGCGGCCCCACGCCGGACAGGTGACCTCCGCGACCAATATCCGGATGCTGCTGGACGGCAGCGGGATCAACAAATCACACGAGCATTGCGGCCGCGTGCAAGATGCGTACTCTCTTCGCTGTGCCGCGCAGGTTCATGGTGCGGCGCGGGATGCGCTGAATTTCGTCCGTCAGACCCTCAGCGTCGAAGCGAACGCCGCGACCGACAACCCGATGGTCTTTGCAAAAGGGCGCGACGAGGCAGAAGTCATCTCTGGGGGCAACTTTCACGGTGCGCCGGTGTCGGTGGCTTCCGATCTTGTGGTGATCGCGCTCGCGCAGCTCGCCACGATCAGCGAACGGCGATCCGATCGCCTGGTCAATCCTGTGCTGAGCGAGTTGCCGGCGTTCCTGACGAAGCACAGCGGTCTGCAGTCAGGCTACATGATGGCGCAAGTGACGGCGGCGGCGCTGACGTCTGAGATCAAAACGCTTGCCCATCCGGCGAGCGTCGACACGATTCCCACATCAGCCAATCGCGAAGATCACGTGAGCATGAGCATGGGCGCGGCGCTGAAGGCGGCGAGCGTGCTCGAACTCGCACGCCGCGTGCTGGCCATCGAGATGCTGTTTGCGTGCCAGGCGATCGACCTGCTCGCACCGCTCGAAACGTCCGCGCCGCTCCGTCGAGTGCACGCACGCGTGCGCGAGATCGTGCCAACGCTCACCGACGATCGTCCGCCGGCTCCTGACATCGAAGCGATCGCGTCGATGATCGCAAACGGATCACTCGAACGCGCCTGCGTGTCAGAAGTCAAGTAAGAAATTTTTCAATTTCAAATTGACAACGCGCTCGTACGTTTTTAGATTGCTTCCTTCAGTGCGCGTGCTCGACCCGCAACGCGGAGCCGAGACCCCAATCGCGCCGATCGAATAATCATGAGCATCCTCAGCCGCCACGTCAGCGCCCCGCGAGGCGCGACACTTTCCTGCAAGGGATGGCCTCAAGAAGCGGCACTCAGGATGTTGATGAACAATCTCGATCCCGATGTCGCCGAACGCCCGGACGATCTGATCGTGTACGGCGGATCCGGACGCGCTGCTCGCAGCTGGGAGGCCTTCGACGCAATCGTCAGCACGCTGCGCCGCCTCGAACACGACGAGACGCTCGTCGTGCAGTCTGGCAAACCGGTCGCGGTGTTCCGCACCCATCCCTGGGCGCCGCGTGTGCTCATCGCCAACTCGCTGCTCGTGCCCGCCTGGGCCACGTGGGAACATTTCCGCGACCTCGAAGACCGCGGCCTGACGATGTACGGACAGATGACGGCCGGCAGCTGGATCTACATCGGCACGCAGGGAATTCTGCAGGGTACTTACGAGACGCTCGCGGAGATGGCCCGGCGGCATTTTGGTGGCACCCTGGCAGGCCGTCTCGTCGTAACCGCTGGTCTCGGCGGAATGGGCGGCGCGCAACCGCTGGCTGTGACCATGAACGGCGGCGTGGCGCTGGTCGTCGAAGTGGACCCGTCTCGCATCGAGCGCCGGCTGGCCACCCGGTACGTCGACGAGCGAACGCACAGCCTCGACGCGGCGCTGGCCAAGGTGGACGAGTGGCGCAGCCAGAACGTCGCGCGCTCGATCGCCCTCGAGGGCAATGCCGCGGACATCCTGCCGGAGCTCGCCCGGCGCGGGGTTACGCCCGACGCCCTCACCGATCAAACCTCTGCGCACGATGCATTGAACGGATACGTTCCCAACGGGATGAGCCTCGCCGATGCCGAGGCGCTGCGCCGGACGGATCCCGACGCCTACGTCCGGCGATCGATGGCGGCGATGGCCGAACACGTCCGGGCGATGCTGGCGCTCCAGCGCCGCGGTGCGATCGCGTTCGACTACGGCAACAACATCCGCGCGCAGGCCAAGAAGGCCGGCGTCGATGCCGCCTTCGATATTCCGGGGTTCGTCCCCGAGTACATCCGCCCCCTCTTCTGCAAGGGGAAGGGGCCCTTCCGGTGGGCGGCGCTGTCCGGAGACCCAGCGGACATACACGCGACCGATGAGCTCGCCCTCGAGATGTTCAAGGAGGATGATGCTCTCGTGCGATGGATCCAGCTCGCCCGCGAGCGCGTGGCCTTTCAGGGGCTGCCCGCGAGAATCTTCTGGCTCGGATACGGTGAGCGCGCCAGGTTCGGCCTGGCGATCAACGACCTCGTCCGCCGCGGCGTTGTGAAGGCGCCGATCGTGATCGGCCGGGATCATCTCGATACGGGATCGGTGGCGTCTCCCAATCGGGAAACCGAAGGGATGCGCGACGGCAGCGACGCGATCGCTGACTGGCCCGTCCTCAACGCGCTGCTGAACACGTCGTCTGGTGCTACGTGGGTGTCGGTGCATCATGGCGGCGGCGTCGGAATCGGATACTCGCTTCACGCGGGAATGGTCGTCGTCGCGGACGGCTCGCGTGAAGCGGATGAGAAGCTCCAGCGAGTCCTCACCTGTGACCCGGGTCTTGGTGTCGTGCGGCACGCGGACGCAGGGTATGAGGACGCCCTCGATACCGTCCGCGAACGTGGAATCGATGTGCCCATGCCGGCGTCGCCCGGCGCGGGCGTGTCCCGAGCGGGCTCGTCCAAGACGGGCCCTTCTAAAAAAAGAGGAGGCTCTGGCCGATGATGATCCCGGAGCGCCCTGCGCTGGAACGCAGGGTTCTGGCCGCTCTCGATGGCACTGCCGGCAACGGCCGCCGGATTCCTGTCGTCCTCGGAGGGTGCGGAACCGGACGTACGTCGCTGCTCTTGCGTCTGCGCGACCTGATAGGCAAGGAGACCTGTCAGTTCGTGGACGTCGAGCGCATGGCGACGACACCGGAGCGCTGCCTGAAGAGTCTGCTCGAGTCGTCACCATTCGCGGCGCACCCCTTCGGAGAGGCGCGGACCGTCGAACTCGACGCTCGTGAGTCGTTCGACCGTGTGCTGGCCTTCCTGGATACGGCTCGCGCTCCCGGTAACCTGCCCGCGACGTTTTTGCTGGACGAGGTGCTGGAGCTCCGGACGTTCGAGAGTTTTCCGGGGCTGCGCACCGTGTTGAAGGATCTCGTCAACGCCCTGACGACCAGCGGGAACCGGTTCGTCCTCACGAGCCGCTACACGGCACGCACGCTTCGGCTGCTACGCGATGCGCCGTCGCTGTTCGAAATCATCCATGTCGCGCCGCTGAGCGCCGCCGAAATCCGCTCGACGTTGCCCGCAAGTGTCGACGGCAAAACGCCGGGAAGCGTCTACCAGGAAGATGAAGAAGACCGCGCGCGCGACGAGCTCGCGCGTCTCGTGCAGGCGCTGTCGGACGGCCGGCCGGCGTACGCGCACCAGATCGCCGACATGGCAACCGCCACGGCTGCTCGCGGCGCAGCCGATCCCGTGAGCGCGCTCACAGCGTTGCTCGCACCTGGCGGTCAGCTCGCCCACGCGTGCAAGTTCTCATACGAGTTGCGGCTGCATCGCGCGCGTGGGTACGGCGCCCTGAAAGCCATCCTCGAGGTGCTCTCAGAGGAAGAACCGCTGACGCTCACCGAGATCGCCACGCGCCTCAGACGCACGCCCGGGTCCACGAAGGACTATCTGAGCTGGCTGGAAGATGTCGACTTGATCGGCTCGCGCCACAAGCGCTACAGCTTTGCCGATCCGATGCTTCGGCTGTGGGTACGCCTGCACTGCCGGAGTGCGCCTCCGGGAGACGATGACGTCTCGCGCGAGGTTCACGGTTATGTGATGAGCCGGCTCCCCCAGAACGAACCCGCTTTGGCGCTCGCCGCCGCAGGCCAGGGCGATGCGGGCAGGGGCAAGAACTGGGGCATTATCGAGATTGACTAGAACGCCCAACACCCAACTTCCAACTCCCAAAAGCTTCTGAGAATTTGGGAGTTGGGAGTTGGATTTTGGGATTCGTTACGACTCATTCCCCACCCTCAGCGTTGGCCTCCCCAGTCCAGAATCCTTCGTCGCTCAGGCGCGCGAGCGCGGCCTTCGCAGCAGCTTGTGCCGCTTCTTTCTTGCTGCGGCCTTCGGCCTTGGCGAGCGCGTGACCGTGGACCAGCACCTCGACCTCGAAGCGGCGGCGGTGCGCGGGACCAATCTCTGAGACGAGCCGGTACGCGGGAAGGCCCCGATCGTGCGACTGCAGCCATTCCTGCAACGCGGATTTGTAGTCCTCGGTGAAGGCGGCGTCGGCGCCGCTCTTCCGCGCCTCCTCGATCTGACCCTCGAACATCCGCTGGATGAAGCCTTGTGCGGCCTCGATGCCACCGTCAAGGAAGACGGCGGCGATCAGCGCCTCGAAGCAATCCGCGATCAGCGCCAGCTTGCGGCGGCCGCCAGTCTTCTCCTCGCCACGCCCGAGGATCAGATAGTCCCCCAGGTTGATGCGTTCTCCGAGCCTCGCCAGCGACGTGGCCGATACGATCGACGCTTTGAGCTTCGACTTCTGGCCCTCGTTGTGCTGCGGAAACTGCCGGAACAGCATGTCGGCGATCACGAAGCCGAGCACCGAATCACCGAGGAACTCGAGCGACTCGTTGTCGATGACCCCGCCGCTGGCATCTTCGTGAACGCGGGAGCGGTGCGTGAGCGCGTGTTCGAGCAGGCCGCGATCGCGGAAGCGGTAACCGATGACCCGCTCGAGCGGCTCGTACTCGCTGCCAAACGGCACGACACGTGCTGG
>Ga0114129_10006085_pt1 | contig 17106 bp, 12 predicted proteins | sample RhiMetdeltSRZDD1_FD_80071 | JGI IMG/M metagenome (GOLD analysis project Ga0114129, IMG submission 80071) | Populus rhizosphere microbial communities from Tennessee, USA - Rhizosphere MetaG P. deltoides SRZDD1 (version 2) (version 2) | ecosystem: Host-associated > Plants > Roots > Rhizosphere >... | reverse complement strand
GGTGCGTGTCGCAAGGATCTTGCCCGTCCGTGACTCGAGGCCGAGCCAGACCGCGGTGACGGACGGTCCGACCTCGCCACGGACCGCGATCGCATGGCTCGTGAAGACCTCGTCCGCACGGGCCGGCGAATCGAGTCGGACCCAGCCGCCCGCGTCAGCGAGGTCTTCGGCCGCGTTCTCAGGGCTCGCCACCACATCGCCCGCCGACGGCGCCGGCGCCGATCTGGCACCGAACCATCCGATCCCGACCACACCGACCAGGCCGACGATCCAGCCTGCCGCGATCAATCCGCCGCGCCGTGACCAACGCGCGCCGGGTCCTGCGACCCTGCCGGTGAAGCGAGCCGACGTCGCGGCCCGCTCGCCAGGTTCGGTGTCAGGAGATGTCGATGAAGACGTTCTTCGTCTCCGTGTAGAGGTCCAGCGCCGCCATCCCGAGCTCGCGGCCGATGCCCGACATCTTGTAGCCGCCGAACGGCGCCTCGGTATGCACCGAGCTGTTCGAGTTCACGCTGATGACGCCCGACTGGAGGGCGCGCGCCGCTCGCATCGCCTTGCCGATGTCCCGGCTCCAGATGGACCCGGACAGGCCGTATGGCGTGGCGTTGGCCAGGCGAAGCGCCTCTTCCTCGGTGTCGAACGGGATGACCGAGACCACGGGTCCGAAGATCTCCTCGCGCGCGATGCGCATGTCGTTGTCGACGCCGTCGAAGACCGTCGGCAGCAGATAGGCCCCATCGGCCAGGCTCGGATCGTCGGGTGCCGCGCCGCCCACGACCACGGATGCCCCTTCGCCGAGCCCGATCTCGATGTAATCCTTGACCCGATCGCGCTGCTTGGCTGAGACCAGCGGGCCGACCTCGGTCGCCTCGTCGGCGGGGTCGCCGACCTTCACGTTGCGGGTGGCGTTCGCGAACAGCTCGACGACCTGCTCATGGACAGACCGCTCGACCAGGATCCGACTGCGGGCGCAGCAGTCCTGGCCGCAATTGTCGAAGACGCTGTAGGGCGACTCCTTCGCGAAGCGCTCGATGTCGGCGTCGGCGAAGACGATGTTCGGGCTCTTGCCGCCGAGCTCGAGGGAGATCTTCTTCACGTTGCTCGAGGCGAGCCGCATGATCTCCTGGCCGGTCGTCGTCTCGCCGGTGAAGGCGACCTTGCCGATACCGGGGTGCGCCGCGATCGAAGCCCCGACCGTGCCGCCGGGTCCCGTGACGACATTCAGGACGCCAGGCGGGATACCCGCTTCGAGCGCCAGCTCAGCCAGCCGGATCGCCGTGAGCGGCGTGTAGGACGCGGGCTTCAGGATCGCCGTGTTGCCGGCGGCGAGCGCGGGAGCCACCTTCCAGGATGCCATCAGGAGCGGGAAGTTCCAGGGCACGATCAGCCCGACGACGCCGATCGGCTCGCGCAGCGTCAGATCGATGCCCGGCTTCGAGACCGGGATCGTCTGCCCGAAGACCTTGTTGGCCGCGCCCGCGTAGTAGTCGAAGACGAGACTCGCGCCGATGACCTCGCCACGTGCCGAGGTGATCGGCTTGCCGCCGTTGCGGCTCTCGAGCCAAGCCAGCTCCTCGCTGTTCTTCTTGATCAGGTCGGCGAGTTTCGCGAGCGTCCGGCCGCGCTTGCCGGCGGCCCAGTTCGCCCAACCCTTGCGCTCCTCGAATGCCGCCTGCGCCGCCTCGACCGCCGCGTCGACATCGGTGCGGCCGCCGAGCGGTGCGTTCGCGATGGTCTTCCCGTTCGCCGGGTCGACGATGGCGAATGTCTGGCCGTCGGCGGCATCGACGGACTGGCCGCCGATGAGCATCCGGGTGGTCGTCGGTGCGTCCGGCGCAGTCGCCGCCGGACTCGTGGATTCGGTCGTCATCGGGGACCTCGGGTGTGCCGTGTGGGCAGGAGATGGGCCTCGATGATACGCCGCGATCCACCACGGTCTCGTGGGGACCCTTGCCTCAGGTCGGCTCGGCGGGTGCCTCTCCGGGCGGCAGGTCATCCCACGTCGCGGCCGCGTCGCGGAAGCCCTCTATGGCCACGACCGCCGCGCCGATGATTCCTGCGTCGTTGCGCAATTTGGCCGCGACGACCTGTGTCCGCGTCGTGAGACGAGGGATGAACTTGTCGCCGTTCTTGCTCACGCCGCCGCCGAGGATGAACAGGTTCGGCCACATCAGGTCCTCGATCCGTTGGAGGTGTTCGTCGAGGTCCTGGGCCCACGCCTTCCACGACAGCCCACGCCGCGTCCGCGCGACGGATGCGGAGCGACGCTCGGCGGGTCGACCGCGGATCTCCATCTGGCCGAACTCGGTGTTCGGGACCAGCTTGCCGTCAACGAACACGCCGGACCCGACGCCGGTCCCCAGGGTGAGGAAGATGACGGTGCCGGGCCGGCCCGCTGCGACCCCGAACCGCAGCTCGGCGATGCCCGCCGCGTCGGCGTCGTTGACGATCTCGACGCGTCGCTTCAGCAGGTACGACAGCCGCTCGGCGATCGGATAGCCGATCCACGCCGGGTCGATGTTGGCGGCCGTCATCAGGACTCCACCGATCGCCACGCCCGGAAGTCCGATCCCGACCGGCGTCTCCCGCTCCAGCTCGTTCGCCTTCGCCAGTCGACGGACGAGCCGGCCGATCGAAGCGCTGACGCGGTCCGGCGTGGATGGCGTCGGGGTCGGGACACGTAGTCGTTCCGAGACGAGCTCTCCCGTCGCCGTGTCGACTACTGCCGCCTTGATGCCGCTCCCGCCCACATCGACACCCACCGCGAGTGGTCCGTGCGACCCGGCGGCGGTCCCCGCGTCGGTCGATGCGCGCTCGGTCGAAGCGCCCTCGGTCGATGCGCCCTCGGGCGCCTCGTCGGTCATCGGGGTCCCTCAGAAGTAGTTGATCGTGATGCCGCCGTCGACGACGAGGGACGCTCCGTTCGTCCAGCGCGACTCGTCCGACGCGAGGTAGACGGCCATGTTGACGATCTCCTCGGGCTTCCCGAACCGACCTGTCGGGTTCCGTGCCAATCGGATCCGCTTCGCCTCTTCGTCCTTGACCAGCCAGTCCATGAGCAGCGGCGTCTCGACGGGGCCTGGACAGATCGCATTCGTCCGGATGCCGTTGGGTCCGAACTGGACGGCAAGGCTCCTGGTCAGACTGAGCACGGCGCCTTTCGACGCCGTGTACGCATCCTGCGGCACCGAGCAGCCGACCAGTGCGACGAAGCTGGCGATGTTGATGATCGAGCCGCCGCCGGCTGCCTCCATCGCCGGGATGGCGTACTTGCAGCCAAGGAACACGCCGCGGACGTTGACGGCCATGACCTGATCCCAGACGTCGACCGACGTATCGGTCACGGAGTGGTCGGCCTCCGGCATCACGCCGGCGTTGTTGTAGAGGACATCGAGCCGGCCATACGTGGACATAGCATGGTCGACCATCGACTTGGCGTCGGCTTCCTTCGACACGTCGGCCTGGACGAACGTCGCCTGCCCGCCGGCGGCGGTGATCTGGTCGACCGTCTCCCGGCCCGCGGCCTCGCCGTACTCGGCCACGACGACCTTGGCGCCCTGCTCGGCGAACATCCGCGCCGCGACGCGGCCCATCCCACCGCCGCCTCCGGTGATGATCGAGACCTTGTCCGCGAGTCGCATCCTGGCTGGTCCTCCCTCTCGCGCGCATCGTACCCGCGGGCCGGGTGCTGGGGTAGGCTCCGTGGATGGCCAGCGCCTCGGACCTGATGGCGGCGGTCGCCGCAGGCGATACCGAACGCGTCAGCGCGCTGCTTGCGGAGGACCCGGCGCTCGTCAACGCTCGCGGCGACGACGGGATCTCTGCGGTCCTGCTGGCTCGTTACCGGTTCGACCGCCCGACGATGGATGTGCTCCTCGCGGCTGATCCCGACCTCGATGTCTTCGAAGGCTCGGCGCTCGGACGCATCGACCGGGTCCGTGCGGCGCTCGACGACGATCCCGAGGCGGTCCGCGCGTTCTCGCCGGACGGGTTCACGGCCCTCCACCTCGCCGCATTCTTCGGGAAGCCGGAGATCGCGCGCGCCCTGCTCGACGCCGGGGCGTCGGTCGAAACCTACACCACGAACGACCTCGCGAACCAGCCTCTCCATGCTGCAGCTGCGGGTCGCCACCTCGAGGTCTGTCGGGTCCTGGTCGCAGCCGGAGCGGATGTCAACGCGACCCAGCACGGCGGCTACACGCCGCTTCACGAAGCGGCCCAGCACGGCGACGTCGAGATGGTCGAGCTGTTCCTGTCGGCCGGTGCCGACCCGACGATCGCGGTGAGCGACGGTGGCACACCCGCCGACCTCGCCGACGCCGCCGGTCACGGCGATGTCGCACGCCGCCTGCGCGAGGTCGCCGGGACGCATATAGGACCGTCGGCGGCACCTCGATAGGACGTTCGTCCTACTCGCCTTCGGGAGCCCGGGCGCCGAACATATCCCCACCAGAGGGAAGAGCGAGAGGGGGAACCGCCGCAGCGGCCGACTCAGCGCGCGGCCCGCTCCGCCAGCAACGTATCCCGGACCCTGTCGAACTCGGCTTCGAGGTTCGCGACGCGTCTCGCGGCGTCCGGCACTTCACCCGCCCGACCGTCCGCTTCCAGCGCCCGGGCAAGCTCGCCCAACGCCGTCGCGCCGACGTTCGCGGCATTCGACTTCAGCGAATGAGCCGGCCGCACGATCGCCGCCGTATCGCCGGACGCGGCAGCCGAGCGAAGGTCGACGATCTGGGTCGTCGTGTCCTCGAGGAACGTATCGATCAGCTCGTCGACGAACCCCTGGTCACCGCCGGTGATGTCGAGCAACCGCGTCATCGCGTCCGGGTCGAGCGTCATGTCGCTGCGCCCTCGGCTGCTACCTGTTCGCCTGCCGCCTCCGCGCGCCGTCCGGTGATCACGTAGGTCGGGATCGCCCGGCTGAACCCCTTCAGGGTGCGGTCGCCGCCGGGTTCGGCCACGAGATCGGTGCCGCTCGCCTCTTCGGCTTCGGCGTACGTCCGCGCCGCGACGAGGATCTCCCCGGCCGCGGCATCGCCGCTCAATCGTGAGGCCAGGATGATCGCGTTGCCGATCGCGCCGTAGTCGTAGCGACCCTCGAAGCCGATCCGGCCCAGCGTGGCATACCCGGTCGCGATGCCGATGCCGATCTCGAGGACGTACCCTCGCCGGCGCCAATCCGCCGAGAGGACCGCGAACCGCTCGCGCATCGCCAGGGCCAGCCGGATCGCCCGCGCGGCGTGGTCCGGTTGAAGGACCGGGTCGTTGAAGAACGTCATGAACCCGTCGCCCGCGAAATGCTCGAGCGTCGCCTCGTGCTTGACGATCAGTTCCCCCATCGCGGCGTGATAGGCCCGCAGGAAGCCGAGCACCTCTTCGGGCTCGGCGGTCTCGGAGAAGCTCGTGAAGTTCCGAAGGTCGGTGAACATCGCGGTGATCTCGCGCCGATGTCCGGCCAACAGCGCCTCACCATCGGCGCTCGACACGAGCGCTGCGACCTGGGGCGACAGGAAGCGTGCGAGCTGGGAGCGCTGGCGCTCGATCGTGGCGCTCAGCTCGCGTTCTGTGTCCCGTAGCCGCTTCTGGGTCAGCGACGCATCCACTCGCGCTCGCAGGATCTCGGGGTCCACGCTCTTCGGCAGGTAGTCGGCCGCGCCCGTCCGGATGCAGCGCACGACGCTCTCGAGCTCGTCAACGCTGGTCACGACGATGACTGGGATGTCGCGCAGTGCCTCGTCAGCTTTGAGGGCGGCGAGCGTCTCGTGGCCGTCCATCTCCGGCATCTCGATGTCGAGCAGGATGAGGTCGACCGGCTCCGCGTCGTCCGCGCGAAGCGCTTCGAGGGCCAGCCTGCCGTTCTCGGCTTCGACCGTCCGATGACCGATGTCCTCGAGCAGCCGAACGAGGAGGCGACGGTTGAACGGGGTGTCGTCGACGACCAGGATCCGAGCGGCATTCATGCCGACGCTCCGTCGCCGGACGGCGATGCCATCAGCGATGCCTGGAGGGCCTCGGGCGCGATCGGTTTCGCGATGTAGTCGTCCATCCCGGCCGCGAGGCAGGCTTCGCGATCGCCGTCCATCGCGTTGGCGGTCATCGCGACGATCCGCGGGCGGTCGCCGGGCCAACGACGCCGGATCCGGCGCGTCGCCTCGAGGCCATCGAGCTCTGGCATCTGCACATCCATCAGGATGACGTCGTAGGTGCTGCCCTCGACCGCGGAGATCGCGGCAAGCCCATTCTCGGCCACATCGGCTCGATAGCCCATCCGCTCCAGCAGCCGCAATGCCAGCTTCTGGTTCACCGCGTTGTCCTCGGCGAGAAGGATGCGCAAGGGATGCCGAGCCCCGAGGTCGTGATCGATCCCGGCGCCGGTCGGGCGGACCGATACGGCCGCCGCATGACCGGCGAGGACCGTGGCGATGGCATCGTGCAGCGCCGATGGCTTGACCGGCTTGACGAGCGACGTCGCCACCGCATCGCTCTCGCGCTCGTGGACCCCGATCGACGACAGGACGATGACCGGCGTCTGAGCACCCGTGGCGGAGGCCCGGACCGCGGTCGCCAGCGCGATGCCATCGAGCTCGGGCATGTGCAGGTCGGCGATGACCAGATCGAACCGCTCCCCGCCAGCCACCCAGCCGAGCGCCTCGCGCGGCGAACCGGTGTCGCGAGCCGTCATGCCCCACCGCTCGATCAGCGTTCGCAGGATCCGCCGATTCGTGGCGTTGTCGTCGACGACCAGGATGTGGCGGCCAGCCATGTCAACGAGCCGCACCGGCGCGACCGCGACCTCGTCGGTCGCCGCGTTCGCCTCGAACGACAGCTCGAAGGTGCTCCCGCGGCCGGCGATGCCGTCGCTCGTGGCGACGATCGAGCCGTCCATAAGCTCGGCAAGGCGCCGGCTGATCGCCAGGCCGAGGCCCGTCCCGCCGTAGCGACGCGAGATCGACGCATCCGCCTGACTGAACGACTGGAACAGGCGTGACATCCGATCCGGCGCGATGCCGATCCCCGTGTCGCGGACGCGGATCGTGAACCGCCAACGCGACGTCGCCCGGACGCCGTTCGTCGCGGTCGGCGCGCCCGAAACGCTCAATTCGACCTCGCCGTGCTCGGTGAACTTGATGGCGTTCGAGAGCAGGTTGATCACGATCTGGCGGACCCGTCCCTGGTCACCGACGACCGTGCGCGGAAGGTCTTCATCGATCGCGTACAGGAGCTCGAGCTGCTTCCCCGCCGCGGTGGGTGCGAGGACGTCGACGGCGCGTTCGATACACGCGCGGAGGTCGAAGGGCTCGTGGTCGAGCTCGACCCGTCCGGCCTCGATCTTCGAGAAATCGAGGATGTCGTTGATGATCGTGAGCAGGGCGTCGCCCGACGTCCGGATGGTCTCGGCGTAGTCGCGCTGCTCGTCGGTGAGCTGGGTGTCGAGCATCAGGCCGCTCATCCCGATGATCGCGTTCATCGGTGTGCGGATCTCGTGGCTCATCGCGGCAAGGAACGTGCTCTTGGCACGGTCGGCATCCTGCGCGGCGTCGCGCGCCTCCTGCGCCTCGCGGTACAGCCGAGCATTGTCGATCGCGATGGTCGCCTGCTGGGACAGCCCGATGAGCAGTTGCAGATCGCTGTCGGTGTAGAGCTCGCTCGGGATCGGCCGCCATACGGCCATCCCGCCGATCACCTCGTCATGCGACATGAGCGGCGCGACCATGAGCCGATCGAACTCGTCGGGGTCCGTCCCGGGCAGGATCCGGACACGCGGATCGCTCACGACGTCGTTGACGTATTCGGCCTTGCCTGCCTCGAGGACGCTGCCGATCACGCCCTGCCCGAACGTCAGGGTGTCGGCTTTGATCTCTTCGGCGATCGGGCCCCAACCGACGATCGCTTTGAACGTACGCCCGTCCGGCTGGATGAGATAGACGGCGCTCGATTGACCCGCAAGCAGGTTGATCGCATGCTCGGCGATCCGTTCCAGCACCGCGGTCGGGTCGAGCGTCGCGGAGATCTCGCGACCGACATCCGCGAGCGCCGCCATCTCCTTGGCCCGTCGGTCGGTCTCACGGTAGAGCCGGGCATTCTGGATCGCCGTCCCGACGCTTGCGGCGATCGTCGTCAAGAGCCGGACATCGTCAGGCCCGAATCGACCCTCCTGGTTCGTGCTCTGGACGCTGACCACGCCGATCGACTGATCGCCGGCAACGATCGGCACGCCGAGCCACGACAGGGCCGGAGTCCCGATCTGTTCGCCCTGGAGCTGATCGAATTGGGAAGCTCGATTGAGCAGCAACGGTTCGCGCGACGAGATGATCCTTGAGGAAAGGCCCGACCCGAGGGGGATGGGTTCCTGGGGATCCCGTCTCCCGTGTTCGCTGTGATACGGGAACGTGATCATCTGGGTCGGCTCATCGAGCAATGCGACGAATGCGATGTCCGCCGCGAACGTCTCGCGGATCTGCTCGCCGACGAGCTCGAGCAGCGCCGACAGATCGAGCTGCGACGAGATGGCCTGGCCGACCCGGTTGACGGTGTCGAGCTCGGCGACACGCTGACGTGTCTCCGAGATGAGCCGGGCGTTCTCGAGCGACACGCTCAGGCTGGCTGCCAGCGTCGAGAGGAGCCGGACGTCGCTCTCGCTGAACGCCCCTTCGCGGTCGAGGTTCTGGAGCGTGATGACGCCCTGGGCGTCGTCACCGACGACCAACGGGGCGTACACCAGCGACAACGCAGGCTCACCCTGGAGGACCGGGTTCGTCTGCCCCATGGCCCGGGTCGCCTCATCTGCCTTCTCGTTGATCACGAGCGGTTGACGGGTCTCGAGGACGTGGGCGCGAGGCCCTTCGATCGGCATCGGCTCATCCGGGAATCGGACACCTCGCTCGATCGTGTAGGGGAAACGGATCTCTCCTTGCTCGCGGTCGACGATGCCGATATCGACGACCTGCGCGTCGAAGATCTCCTGGATCCGGTCACCGACGACCTCGTACATCGCCTGCATGTCGAGCCGCTCTGCCAGGCCACGCTGGACCTCGTTGATGATCGCCAGCTCGGCGGCCCGTTCGTCGGTCTCGGTCAAGAGGCGCTTGGTCTCATCGAAGAGGCGGGCGTTCTCCAGCGCGACGCTCAGGCTTGCCGCGATGGTCGTCAGCAACTCCACGTCCGAATCGCTGAAGGCCGCCTCTCGGTCGAGGTTCTGCAGCGAGATGACCCCGCGTGGGAGGTCACCGACCAGTAATGGCACCCAGACGGCCGACTTCGGCCACTCCGTGCCCTCTTGGACGTGCCATTCGATGCCGTATTCGGCGGCGAATCCCTCCTGATCCCGATCGACCCGGATCGGGCGCTTGGTTGCCATCGCCAATCCACGGATCGTCCCCGTGATCGGTTGCGGATCGTCGGGATAGCGGACACCCCGCTCGATCACATAGACGAAATTGACGATGTCCGCGCCAACGTCAGCGATCGCGATGTCGACCACCTGCGCATCGAACGTCTCTTGGATCTTGTCGCCGACGAGGTCGTACATGGCTTGCAGATCGAGCTCGGCCGCGAGACCTTGCTGGACGCCGTTGATGATCGCCAGCTCCGCGGCGCGCTGATCGGTCTCAGCCAGCAGGCGCTTCGTCTCACCGAAGAGTCGCGCGTTCTCGAGCGCGACGCCCATGCTTGCCGCGATCGTCGTCAGGAGCCGCTCGTCCGCTTCGTCGAAGACCCCTGGTTCGGTACTTTCGAGGATGATCAGCCCGATCACCCGATCGCCACTCAGGATCGGCACGCCGAGCCATGAAGCAGTGACGCTCACGCCGCCCGGGATCGCGCCAAGGGCGATCAGCTCGGCACTCGTGCCCCCACGCAGGGGCGCTCGTGAGGCGATGACCCGGCTCGTCAGACCTGGCCCGAGCTCCATCGGCCCGCTTCTGATCCGCACCCCCTCGTCGAGCTCGTACGGCCACGTGACCACGTTCGCGCCGTCGTCGTAGAGGCCGATCGAGACCGACGGTGTCCGGAAGATCGCGCGCACGCGTTCTCCGACCAGCTCGCAGATCTCGTCGAAGTCGAGCTGCTTGGCGAGCGCCGTGCCGATCTCGTTGATCACGGCCAGCTCGGCAGCTCGTTCGTCGGCTTCGGCGAGCAGACGCTTGGTCTCTCCGAAGAGCCGCGCGTTCTCGAGGGCGACGCCCATGCTGGAAGCGACCGTCGCAAGTAGCCGTTCATCCGCTTCGCTGTACGCGTACGCCTCGATGCTCTCGAGTCCGACGACGCCGATGACTTGCTCGCCTGCTTTGATCGGCACGCCGAGCCATGACTGGGTGTCGGTCCCGCCGACCGCAACCGCTCCTGCCGCGACCTGATCCTCGAGGGTCGAGAGGCGAAGCGGCTTTCCGGTCCTGATGACCTCCGACGTGACCCCCGGACCGAAGGGCATGACACCTCGGTTGAAGGGCTCGCCCTCATCGAGGTCGTACGGGAATGTGAGTGTCGCCGTTGCGGGGTGATAGAGGGCGATGAAGATGCCCCGCGCCGAGAAGATCTCCCGGACTCGTTCTCCGACCAGCTGGACGATGGCGTCGAAATCGAGTTGCCTGGCGAGCGCCTCGCCGATCTCGTTGATGACCGCGAGCTCGGCATTGCGCTCGCGCGTCTCCTCGATCGCCCTAGCGCGACTCAGGGCCGAGCCGATGTGTTGCCCGACGAACGTCAGTAGATCGAGATCACCTCGATCGTAAACGTGGTCGACCGTATAGCTCTGTACCGTGAGCAGACCCAGCTGCCTGCCCTCGGCTAGGAGCGGCGCCGAGATGGCGCTTTCGGCGGGTACGCCGACGAGGTCGAACTCGCCGCTCGCGACCATCGCCTCCAGCCGCGCTCTGTCGAGGAGGAGCGGCCTGCCGAGGCGCAGGGCGTACGCCGCCGCGCCGCGCGCGTCGCCAACGCCGAACGGCTCCCAGGCGCGGGGATCCGGCAGGTCCGTATCGACCGTGTCGACGAAGTACGGGAAGTTGATCCGTTGGCGCTCCGCGTCGTACAGGGCGATGAACAGGTTGTCCGCGTACATCAGCTCGCCGACGATCGCGTGCATCTCGGCGTAGAACGAATCGAGATCCTGGGCGGCGCTCGCGGCTTCCGCGATCCGATAGAGCGCTTCCTGGATGTGCGCGTCTTGGGCCGGCGGGTCGCTCGCGGCGCGGGCGGCTCCAGCTTGCTCGGTCCGGGTCATGTGACAGGGAGACTCAGCCTCGCTCGAGATACCGCTCGCGGTCCCACGGGTGGACGATCGAATCGTACGTCTCCTGCTCGACCCGGGCGGCATTCAGGTAGTGCTCGACGACGTCGTCGCCGAAGATCTCTCGCGCAGCCTCTGACCGTTCCAGCTCCCAGATGGCCTCGTACAGGGCACGCGGCATCCTCGGATGCCCGGTCGCGAGATAGCCGTTGCCCTTGAACTCGGCCTCGAGCTTGAGGCCGTGGCGGATGCCGTACAGGCCGGCCCCGACCATCGCGGCGTACGTGAGGTAGGCGTTCATGTCGCCGCCGGGAAACCGATTCTCGACGTGCAGCGCCGGTCCGTGGCCGACGAGCCGGAAGCCCGTGGTCCGGTTGTCGCGGCCCCAGACGACGTTGACCGGTGCCCACGACAGCGAGGCGTAGCGCTTGTACGAGTTGATGAACGGCGCGACGAACACCGCGAGCTCCCGGGACAGCGCCATCATGCCGGCCATGAACTGCTGACCCGTCTTCGACAGCCCGTACGGCCCGCCCTTCTCGCGACCCGTCGCGTGCATGAGGGGCACGTCCTTGTCGTGGTCCCAGACGCTCATGTGGAGGTGCCCGGACGAGCCCGTCCAACGGTGGTCGGGCTTGGCCATGAACGTGATGCCCCACCCGTTGAGGTACGCGATCTCCTTCGCGCCGTGCTTGAAGACCACGCTGCGATCCGCCGACTCGAGGACGTGGTCGTACCGGATGTTGACCTCGTGCTGGCCGTTCGCTGCCTCGCCCTTGCTGAACTCGATCGGTACGTTCGCGGCGCTCATCTGGGTGCGCAGCAGGTGGTGGAGTGGCTCCGCCTTGGTCGCCTGGAGCAGGTGGTAGTCCTCGTTGTAGTACCCGAACGACCGGGGCACGGGCCAGCCCTGTTCGGCGAGCGACTCCCACGAGTCCTTGAGCACGTAGAACTCGAATTCGGAGCCGGCCTTGACGTCGAAGCCTGCCTCGGCAGCCGCCGCGACCTGGCGCTTCAGGATCGTCCGTGGCGAGACCGGGATCTCCTGGCCGGTCTCCTCGTCGATGGTGTCGGCGAGGACCATCGCGGTCCCTGGCAACCACGGCAGCAAGCGCAGCTGGTCCCAGATCGGCTCGGCGATCCAGTCGCCGTAGCCGGTCTCCCAGTTCATGAGCCGGAAGCCCTCGGGCGTGTTCATCTCCATGTCCGTCCCGAGGAGGTACGTGCAGAAATGGGCGCCGTGGGCGATGACGCCGTCGAGGAACGCCTGGCCATGGACACGCTTGCCCATCAGCCGGCCCTGCATGTCGGTCAACGCGACGACGATCGTGTCGACCGTGCCGTCGCGCACGAGGCCTTCGAGCTCGGCGAGGCGTGGGTGCCTCGTGGCGTGGTCGGCGTCGTGGCCGTGGTCGCTCATCGCTCTCCTCCGCGTGAACGGGTGCCGGGTCCCCTCCGTCGGCGCATCGTACGTCCGCGGTGCTGTCGGGACGTCCCTACTTGGCCGTCATCCCGCCATCCGCGACCAGCACCGACCCCGTGACGAACGACGACTCGTCCGAGGCAAGGAACAGGGCGGCGTTCGCGATCTCGCGCGGCTCACCGGGGCGCCCGATCGGTTGGAACGAGTCGATCTCGGCGTAGACCTTGTCGAGACCGCCGAGCATCTCCGCATGGGCGTAGTTGACCGGCGTATCGACCCATCCCGGGGCGATCGCGTTGCAGCGGATGCCCTGCTTGGCGTAGTCGAGCGCGATGCCCTTGGAGAGCATGATGATCGCGCCCTTCGAGGTGGCGTAGATCGCCAGGTACGGTTCCGCGACGAGACCGTTGACCGAGCTGGTGTTGATCAATGAGCCGCCCCCGCCCCGCAGCATGTGCGGGATCGCGTAGCGGCAGCCATAGATCGGCCCACGGATATTGACCGCGATCGTGCGTTCCACGACCTCGTCACTCGCCTCGTGGAAGACACCGGGCAGGTTGACGCCCGCGTTGTTGAACACGGCATGCAACCCGCCCCAGCGCTCCGCGGTCGCGTCGGTGTAGGCCTTGACCGCGCTCGCGTCCGAGACGTCCGCTGTCACCGCCCATGCGGCGTCGCCGATCTCCGCCGCGGTGGCGTCCACGTTGTCACGCGTAACGTCGACGCAGGTGACCAATGCGCCTTCCTCCGCGAAACGGATGGCGGTCGCACGGCCGATCCCCGAGCCTGCGCCGGTGACGATGGTGACCTTGCCCGCCAGTCGATCGCCCATGCCGCGCTCCAGACGTCCGTGCGATGCCCCGTCCGGGACGCATCTTGACACCCCCGACCCCGGTCGTATCGTTCCCGCCGGAGGGAGGCCGCGCGGACCGTCGGGACCCGCACCCCAGCGTCGGATCCCTCGGTCGGCCCTGGATCCTCGACTCCATGTCCCAGCGTCCCTGTTGTGGTCGAACGCAGGCGAGGAGGGCACGGTGGCAACGAGCGACACCGATCGGTTACACGAGCTCGGTTACGCGCAGGAGCTCCGCAGGGGGATGCGGACCTTCTCCAATTTCGCGGTCTCGTTCACGATCATCTCGATCCTTTCGGGCTGCCTCACCCTGTTCTACTTCGCGATGAACACGGGCGGCCCGGCGGTCATGACGATCGGCTGGCTCATCGTCGGCTTCTTCGTGACCCTCGTGGCGCTCGGTATGGCTGAGGTGGCCTCGAGCTACCCGACCGCCGGCGGTCTGTATTACTGGGCGGCGAAGCTGGCCCCCGAGTCCGGCGGCAATCCGGCGGCCTGGAGCTGGTTCGTCGGCTGGTTCAACTTCGTGGGCCAGGTCGCCGTCACCGCCGGCATCGACTTCGGGCTGGCGTTCTTCATCAATGCCTTCCTGAACATCGTGTTCGGCGTGTCGACGGCCCCGGCCGTGACCATCCTGATCCTGGCGGTCGTGCTGTTCATCCATGGGCTCCTGAATACGTTCGGGATCCGTCTGGTCAAGCTCCTCAACGACGTCTCGGTGTGGTGGCACGTCGTCGGCGTCGCCGCGATCGTGCTCGTCACGGTCGTGCTCAACCAGCACAGCCGGACCGACATTGGGACCGTCTTCTCGACGTTCGTGAACAACACCGGGAGCGGCGGCGATAACCCGGAATGGCCGGGCGCGATCCTGTTCGGGATCCCCCTCTACGTCATCCTGATCGGATTCCTCAACGCCCAATACACGCTCACCGGCTATGACGCCTCGGCGCACATGTCGGAGGAGACCCACGACGCCCACACCTCGGCGCCGCGCGGGATCGTCTTCTCGGTCGTCGTCTCCGTGATCATGGGCTTCATCCTGCTGACGGCGATGAACGTCGGGATCACGCCGGACAAGGTCTTCACGGCTGCCGACGGGACGGCCAATGGCGCCGCCGGCTACCAGCACGCCCTGGACTCGGCTGCGACGCTGTCGAATGCCGGTCCTCCGATCACGATCTGGATCGACGCCGTCGGACAGACCGGTGGCTTGATCGTCCTGCTTCTGGTCATCGGCGCGCAGTTCTACTGCGGGATGTCGTCCGTCACGGCCAACTCGCGGATGATCTATGCGTTCTCGCGCGACGGCGCGGTCCCGTTCTCGAACTTCTGGCACAGGATCAACCCGAGGACGCGGACGCCGACGAACTCGATCTGGCTGGCGGCCGTCGGCGCATTCATCCTCGCCCTGCCGTACCTCTATAGCCCGGTCGCGTACGCTGCGGTCACGTCGATCGCCGTCATCGGGCTGTACGTGGCCTACGTGGCGCCGGTGTTCCTTCGGGTCCGCGCCGGCTCGAAGTTCCAGGAGGGCCCGTGGACGCTGGGCCGCTGGAGCCGACCGATCGGGATCACGGCGACGATCTGGGTGATCTTCATCGCGATCCTGTTCATGCTTCCGCAGGCCCAGCCGATCACCATCAACACGTTCAACTACACGCCGATCGTGTTCCTGATCGTCCTTGGCGGCGCTGCTCTCTGGTGGGTCGTCTCGGCCAAGAACTGGTTCCACGGCCCCAAGGTCCAGGGGTCGGCCGAGGAGCTGGCCGCCATCGAGCGCGAGCTCGAGATGGAGGCCTGATCCCGCTAGCCCTCGATCGTCGAACGCCCGGCCATCGGCCGGGCGTTTCGTCTGTCGTGTATCCGCGTCCGCTCTAGAAGAGCATCGTCGTCCCGGTCGGGAAGACGAAGTCGAACGCGGACGGTGGCAGGGACGCATCCGGCTCGAGCTTCGTCACCACGGCATCACGAGTCACTGACCCGCCGATGGTCTCGACGAGCCGGACGATCACGCCGGTCGCGCGATCGACCGCGATCTCGATCGCGTGGTCGGGGCGGTCACCCGGGAGCTCGACGGTGCGTGGATGCTCGCAACGCAGGCGGATGGACGCGCGACCAGCGTCGACGAAGCTACCGGTGACCGTGCATCTCCCCGTCGCGAGGACGTTCTGGCAGAAGCCTCCCGGGTGGACGAACGTGTCGGGAAGCGTCTCGAAGGGCAGCGCGGTCACGGGCTCGTAGACCCGCGCCATGCCAGGGAAGTCGGGATCGTCCAGGCCGCGCGGGCGGTTCCGGATCGGGCGCTGGGTCCCCAGCTTGTGTTTCGCTACGTACGTCCGGATGATCTCGCCGTCCGAGATCCAGACCTCGTACGGTCCCCCGACCTCTTCGCCGGGTCGGCTCGTCGTCACCTTGGCATCGCCCGGATGGCGAAGCATCACCTCGATCTGGGTGGCGTCGTCGCCGCGCGTCGAAACCACGCGCTCCACGATCCGCATCCGGAGGGTGGCGAAGCGGAGTTCCGCGTCCCGCATGTAATCGAACAACTCCTCGACGGTCGGGTCGCCGGGACCGAGCGAGACGACCGCCGGGAACCGGCGACCCTCGCTCACGACGGCGACAGCGGCGCGATCCCAGAGGCGGGTGGTCATCGGGCGGGATTGTACCGGCCGGGGTGACGATGGCGGGACTTGACAGCGCAGGTACTACGTGCCACGATATATCACGTCACGACATACCACTGATTTTTGTCACCCCGACGAGGATGTTGCGATGAAGGATGAAGGACTCGATCTCGGGCGGTTCGCGGAACCGTCCCTCTACATCCTGGTGTCGCTCAGCGACGGCCCGAAGCACGGGTACGCGATCATGACGGACGTCGAGGCGATCAGTGGATCGCCCATGGGTCCAGGAACGCTCTACGGGGCGCTGGCGCGCCTCGAGCGACGCGGACTGATCGAGCCACTCGAGGCGGTCGATCGACGCCGGCCGTATCGACTGACGGGTCTGGGCCAGGCGACCGTGCGCGCCCAGATGGAGCGGTTGAGTTCGCTCTCCAAGACCGGCATGCATCGCCTCCGGGAGACCTCGTGATGAGTGCCCTGATGCGGCTCTACCCGCGGTCGTGGCGCGCCCGCTACGAACAAGAGTTCCTCGATCTCCTCGAGGCTCGGCCGCCGACGGTCCGCGACCGTATCGACATCGTCCGTGGGGCGATCGACGCCCGGTTTGATCAGGCATCGCGGGATCGGTCCGGTCGACCCGTCTGGATCGCCGCGACGACCGCGATCGCAGCGGGCTCCCTATGGATCGTCTGGCTCCTGGTATCGACGCAAGCGTTCGATGGGGTCGAAGGGGATCCCGTGCAGACCATGGGGCCGGTCCTTGGTCTCGCCGCGGGGCTCGCGGCGATGGCGGGTCACCTGGCCCTCGGGTTCGGAAGCATGGACCGGATGCGTGCGTGGGGTGGCGCTGCTGCAGGGATCGCGGCGATCGGGTTTGCCATCTCGGCATTCGGAGGAGGTGCCGCGGCCCTGGTCGCGCTACTCGGATCGGCCGGACTCGCGATCGCCGTCGGCGGCAGGACGGTCCCGGCGATCATCG
>Ga0114129_10006084_pt1 | contig 17107 bp, 14 predicted proteins | sample RhiMetdeltSRZDD1_FD_80071 | JGI IMG/M metagenome (GOLD analysis project Ga0114129, IMG submission 80071) | Populus rhizosphere microbial communities from Tennessee, USA - Rhizosphere MetaG P. deltoides SRZDD1 (version 2) (version 2) | ecosystem: Host-associated > Plants > Roots > Rhizosphere >... | reverse complement strand
GCGGCTCGCGCTTGGATCAGATGCGCCAGTCGAATCGCCGAATCCGTTTTGGGGATTGCACGCGGCTGTCACTCGCCGCCGCGCTGACGGTTCTCCCTCAGTTGAAGGTTGGTATCCCGAACAAAAGCTGACCATGCCTGAAGCGTTGGAAGGATATACTCTTGGCCCTGCCTATGCCGCGAATATGGAAAATCGACTCGGTCGCCTTGCCCCAAACTATCTCGCCGATTTGATAGTCCTGGAAAAAGATCCCTTCACATGTAATCCGGATGATTTGCTTACGATGCAGTCATGGGCTACAATGGTGGGTGGAGAATGGGTCTGGCAGGCATAAAAGATTATGGCAGATCAATATCGGCTTACACCTGAAATGCTTGTGCCACGTATGGGGGAATACTTGATTCACAAGGGGCTCATCTCTTCTGAGAACCTGCAAAAGGCGCTTGATTATCAACAGGAAGCAACGGCAAAGGGCAATACTATTTTGCTTGGACAGGCGCTCATTGATCTCCAATTATTAGACCGCGTTGAACTCGATCAGGCTGTTACTGAACAGATCATTCAATTGCGGTCAGCGCTACAGGCCGCGAATAGAACACTTGAACGCCGCGTCGAGGAACGTACTGCAGAATTGCAAAAGGCTCTTGAACGCGTTTCAGAACTTAGTCAGCTCAAAGCTAATTTCGTTTCCAATATTTCGCATGAATTGCGTACTCCGTTGACTCACGTTAAGGGCTATGTTGAGTTGCTGATCTCTGAATCTCTGGGAGAGATCACAGAAGAACAGCGTCACGCGTTACAAGTCAGCCAGCAGTCGACAGGCAGACTCGAAACGTTGATCGATGACCTCATCATGTTCGCAGTTGCTTCGCGCGGTGAACTCAGCATCAAGCAGGAAAATGTGGATATTCAGCGTCTGGCGAATCTGGCTGTTAAATCTTCTGCAAACAAAGCCCAGGAGCGTGGCGTGAGTTTGAATGCCGTCATTGATGATAATGTGCCTCCAGTCCAGGCGGATATGCAGAAAATTGCCTGGGTGTTAAACCAGCTTGTTGATAACGGAGTCAAATTCACACCCTCAAATGGACACGTGGTGGTCAGTGTCAAACGTGAAGGGGAAAACCTCGTCATTGTCTCTGTTACTGATACAGGGATCGGGATCCCATCTGCTAAGTTGGAAGATATTTTCGAACCGTTCCATCAGTTGGATGGTTCGAGTACGCGGCGATATGGCGGAACAGGGTTAGGTCTTTCGCTCGTGCGTCAGATCATCGAAGCACACGGTTCGATGCTTGAGGTTCAATCCGTTGAAGGGCGCGGCTCGACGTTCAAATTCCCTCTCCTTGTTACTGTGGGATCAAACAAGAACTGATGGATAATCATACGCTTTCCTACATGCAGGAATTGATGCAGATTTCTGCGCATTTGGATACCTCACGTAACTCTATAGAAAAGTTCATGGTAGCTCTGCGGAGAGAGTTTGTCTTTGATAACGTGGCTGTTTATCTTCATGATGGAGAAACACAAAATTTGGAAATTGCTTTCGCCCGCGCGTTGGGACGTTCCAGAGATGCAGAAGCGGATGCAGCCTGGGGGGAGGATTTTGCGGGACAGGTAGCCAAAAAGGGTCAGCTTCTCTTGAGAGATCCGAGTCCCGGCATTTCATCCGACGATCGCTTACATCAGGCCTACCTGCTTGGCTTACCTCTTCACGGAGGAGACTCGGTGAGAGGTGCGGTCGTCTTTGTGAGGTTTGGCGGACCTGTTTATGAGGATCAACATATAACCGTTGCTTCCTTTGCGGCAGGATTGCTCTCGACATCGTTCGAGCGCGCCGCCTCAGTGGAATTGCAGGAGGAATTACACGACCTTAAGCGTCAGATGCAATTGCAGGAGGATTTTGTCAGTACGATTTCTCATGAATTGCGAACTCCATTAGGTTTTATCAAAGGATATAGCACCAGTTTATTGCGTCAGGATACAAGCTGGGATGATGAAACGCAGAAGGAATTTTTGACAATCATTGATGAAGAAGCCGATCGGCTTTCTTTGTTGATCGAGAATGTACTTGAGTCTGCCCGTCTGCAAAGTAAGACTCTTCCGCTTCGTTTCCAACCTCTCAGATTGGATGCCGTTTTACGAGACGTGATCATGCGAATACGCTCACGTCAAAAGGAACTTGATATAAGCATGCAACTGGAGTCTGTTCCACCTATCCCTGGCGATGCTGTGCGATTAGCACAGGTCTTCGAAAATCTTTTTACCAATGCCATCAAATATGCTCCTGGCTCACCGCTTGTTGTTTTATTGAGTCAGGTTGGTGAGAATATGTTGATTTCATTTATGGATCACGGCCCAGGTATCCCAAAGGAATCTCTGCCTCTTATTTTCGAACGTTTTTACCGTGTGCGCGGTGAAAAAACTGTGACCGGAACCGGGCTCGGACTTTATATTTGCAAGCAAATAATCCTCGCACATCGTGGTAAGATTTGGGCAGAATCCACTCCCGGACAGGGAACAACATTTTTTATAGAACTGCCTGTTGACTCATCTAAGTGACCCAAAGGAGACCCTATGGCAAAACGTATTTTGATTGTGGATGATGAACCCCGTTATCTGCGTTTGCTCGAAGCCAACCTACGGACCGAAGGGTATGAAGTTGTGACTGCGCAGGACGGAATGCAGGCTGTAAGTGTTTTTTCAGATCAGCCTATTGATCTTGTACTGATGGATGTGATGATGCCGAAACTGGATGGTTTTGGCGCCACTCAGCGCATCCGTGAATTTTCCAGCACTCCTATTATTATCCTGACAGCAAAGGGCGATGAGCAGGATCGCGTCCGCGGGCTTGATCTGGGGGCAGATGACTATTTGATAAAACCATTCTCCGCTACAGAGTTGCTTGCGCGTGTCCGTGCAGTTCTGCGCCGCGCACAACCTCCAAGTGAAGTGGGACAGTCTCGTTTTTTCACGCATGACAATTTAAAGATAGATTTTGCCCGCGCAGAAGTCTGGCGCGGTGAACAGCCTGTATCCCTTTCTGCAACTGAGTATCGCCTGTTGCTGCAATTCGCCCATCATATTGGCAAGATCATGACATCGGAAGATCTTCTAACCAGTGTTTGGGGTCCTGAGTATCGCACTGACAAAGAAATTCTCTGGGTAAGTATTGCACGCCTGCGCCAGAAATTGGAGGATGACGCGCACACCCCCAAACATATCGTGACCCGTTCAGGACTAGGGTACTTGATGCCGCCCATCGAAGAATGAAAATCCCAGGAGGCTGCTGTGGTTGGTAAATCCATTCTCATTGTTGATGAGCATCCAGCCAGCCGCACCTATCTCGCAAATTTTCTGAAGGGAAAACAATTCAAAGTTTTGGAAGCCTCAACGGGCAAGGATGGCCTGATTGTGGCTTGGCGGGATGTGCCTGATCTTATACTGTTTGATCCAACTTTAGCTGATATTCCTGATAAAGAATTCATACAGAAACTGCGTAATGACCCACGCACTGGCAAAACTATACTCGTCGCGCTTTCAAGTGATCCTAGTCTGGTTCGTAAAGAAACATCTTTAAGTGCTGGCGTGGATGAATACCTGATCAAATCATCGGAGGCGATTCTATTACTTGAACAAAGCCTTACTCGATTATTTGGTGTTGAAAATTCTACAGATATTGCAAATAAATATGACGAAAAGAAAGGCTCGCTTATTGTCTTTCTGAGTGCAAAAGGGGGAACGGGTACTTCTTCGCTCTGTGCGAATCTCGCAATGAACATCCAACAAGGCCAGCCTGATGTAAAGGTCGTTGTTGCCGATCTGGTGTTGCCTATTGGCTCGATCGGTCAGATTGTTGGCGAAGAGGGAAAACTAAATCTGGTAACGGTAGCGGATCTTCCATCTGGACAAACGAACGCTGAATATTTCCGCAAGAATTTGCCAGCGCCCGAGCTGTGGCAGTTCCAATTGCTGGCTGGTTCTCCTGATCCCCAACACGGGAATAGCATTAAGGGAGAGCGTATTGGCGAAATTGTAGATGTGCTCTGTTCTGTATACGATTTCGTTTTCCTGGATATTGGACGTTCACTCTCACGCATCAGCCTGCCTCTGATCCAAAAAGCGGATCTTATCATCCTGATTGTTTCGACCGATCAGAGTACTATCAGGTTGACAAAAACTATCTGGGATTATCTTCAAACTCAAGGCATTGACAACCAGAAAATCTACGCAATTTTGAACCGCGCCGTCGGATTGGAGGGATTGACCAAAACAGAGGCTGAAGAAATCATTGGTTTGCCGATCAAAACGACCATGCCCTATATGGGCAGCAATTTTGCTTTAGCCAATAATCTAAATCAGCCTATTACAAAGAAGTATCCCACGGATACAGCTTCCCTTATTCTCAAGCAGACAGCTGAAGACATGGTAAAACTTGCGCGTCGTTTGCGAACCAGATAAGTCGCTTAATGAAAGTGAAAGGTAATTTTCAGGCTATTTCGACTAAACTTTAAGGCGGGTTTCATTTATATTAAATTGCGATATTCACAAATAATGTCGCCGTTTTACTGTTACCAAAGGGATGAAGCTTGAAACTCCTTCCCAAAATAGTTTTGGATTCATAAGAGGCACTATGACTTTTGAATATGATGAAAAAGGCAAGATCTTCACGGATATCGTCACCAAGATTGCTGTCCCGGCAATGATTCAGACGACTACACATATGATACGCGGACGAGTGCATGTGCGCAGGGATCAACGTATCAAAGACGAGTTGGATATCAATGAAAGTTTCATCGCACTGACGGATGTAAGTGTGCTAGGGCCCGATGGACAGACATTGTTCCAAACGCCCTTCCTAGCAGTGCGGCGTTCCCACATCATCTGGGTGATGCCGGAACAAAATCAAGAGGATGAGAGGAATTCTTAATGGCTACCCCAATTGCCTCCAATTTTACGCGGCTGACCTCGGCCGATCTCCTTAAATTCAAGCGTTTTCTTATTGAGAATGTTGGCCGCTCGATGGAAGGGGAACAGTTACAGTCTGGCGACCGATCCGAGTTCATGAAGCAACGCTTGCAGGAAGTTTACGTCCAAACCCGGGTGAGCCTACCCGATGATATTCGGAAACAGATCTTTGACGACATCATTGATGAGCTCACTGGCTTCGGACCCATTCAGCCTTTGTTGGATGACCCCGATATCAGTGAAGTGATGGTGAACGGTCCGAAAAAGGTGTTTATCGAAAAAAATGGCAGGCTAACAAAGAGTGCAGTCACGTTCGAAGATGATGATCATGTGTTGCGGATCATTGACCGTATCATTCTGCCTCTTGGCCGTCGCGTGGACGCGGACACCCCAACCGTTGATGCGCGTTTGCCAGATGGGTCGCGCGTGAACGCAGTGATTCGTCCCGTGTCCATTGATGGGCCATGTATCACCATCCGTAAGTTCAAAAAAGATAAACTCTCCATCCAACAGCTGATCAATTATGGTTCATTGACTCAGAATATGGGGGAGTTCATCCGTGCCTGTGTGCTTGCTCACTTGAATATTGTCATTTCGGGAGGTACAGGCTCAGGCAAAACGACCTTGCTTAACGTTCTTTCCGGTTTTATTCCCGAGGAAGAGCGGATTGTTACTATAGAAGACGCGGCTGAGTTGCAGCTTCAACAGGACCACGTCTTACGTATGGAAACAAAGGTCCCAAACACGGATGGAAAAGGTGCCGTATCCATTCGAGATCTGGTTCGTAATTCCCTGCGTATGCGTCCTGATCGGATCGTCGTTGGCGAATGCCGCGGCGGTGAGGCCCTGGATATGTTGCAAGCGATGAACACGGGTCATGATGGTTCATTAACCACATTACATGCAAACACACCGCGCGATGCACTTTCTCGTTTGGAAACAATGGTATTGATGTCTGGTATGGACCTCCCCTTAAAAGTTGTGCGGCAACAAATTTCGTCGGCTGTTGACCTCATCATTCAACAGACACGTTTGAAGGATGGCTCACGGAAGGTAACAGCGATTACCGAAGTGGTTGGTATGGAGGGTGATATTGTGGTGCTTACGGATATCTTCAAGTTCGAGCAAATAGGTGTCGGGGAAAATGGGAAAATTTTGGGAGAATTAAAACCAACAGGCATCAGGCCAATCTTTAGTCCGCGCCTGGAAGCTGCAGGGTTCAAATTGGGTGCTGAAATTTTCATGACTCCGAGCAGTTTAGGGTCAAGTCACAGGCGATAACATTCCATTGCCTCTGCTATAATCGGGTAAATGCCTATGTTATTCTTATATCAGGCGTTTTACCGCTTGTCTCATAAATAAGTAAACTTTTGAATTGCTTTGTAGGTTGAAATTCAAATTTCAAGTTTAAAATGATGCGGTACTCCGTAGAGGATTCATGGATATAAAGTCGCAGATCACGATTCGCACAAAGAAACTTGGTGTATTGATCCGTGATGCGCGTCTCGCGTCGCGTAGAACTGTGCAGGACTGTGCGGAGGCAATTGGCATCAGGAAAAGTATCTTCCGCGCTTATGAAGAAGGACTCAGTTCTCCTTCCCTGCCGGAATTGGAAGTATTGGTCTATTACCTGGACCTGCCCATCGATCATTTCTGGAGCAAGGAAACCAGATCGGAAGGCCCCTCACGACAGGCCAGCTCAGATTTGCCGAAATTGCTGGCTGTGCGCCAACGCAAGATCGGCGCGCTATTGCGTCAGGAACGCATGAAGGCCAGCATTTCCATCCGCAATCTTGCACATGAAACTGGGATCGCCAGCTCGCGTATCAAAGACTATGAATTGGGCGAGCGGGCGATTCCATTGCCTGAATTGGAAGTATTGGTCAGGACTCTGGGAGGGAGGATCGAATCCTTTTTTGATCGGCACGGTCCTGTTGGACAATGGCTGATGAGCGAAGAGGCGGTTCAACAATTTCTGGAGATGCCTACGGAATTGCGGGAATTTGTTGCAATGCCGGTCAATCGTCCTTATTTGGAATTAGCGATGAAACTGAGCAATATGTCCAGGGATAAGTTGCGCTCCGTGGCTGAAGATTTGCTCGATATTACACTCTAGGATTGCATGTGGTTCAACTTAATCCCATAACGCTTGCCGAAGATGGCAAGAAGGAATATGAAAAAGGAAAGTTTCTCACTGCGGCAGATTTATTTCTACAGGCAGCACAAGCGTACACATCGGCAAAAGATGAATTGAACGCAGCAGAGATGATGAATAATCAAAGCGTTGCCTTGCTTCAAGCTGGAAAAGCAAAGGAAGCGTTGCAAGCTACAGAGGGAACAGAAGAGATCTTTCAACAAGCCAGGGATATCAAGCGCCAGGGAGTTGCAGTAAGCAATCGCGCAGCCGCGCTCGAAGGACTCAAAAAATGGAAGGAAGCCCTGGCAGAATATGACCGGGCTGCCTCTCTTTTTGAACAAATTGATGAAGGCGATATGCATTCGATTGTGCGTAAAGCCGCGGCAAATATCAACCTCAAGCGTGGGCACCTCGTCGATTCACAAATGGATGTGTACGACTCTTTACGGCTGGTTGAAAAGCCCACACTTACCCAGCGTATACTGAAATTCCTGATGCGCATTGGCTTGGTTAAGTAGTCAGGCTCAAGACGCCAAGGGCGGCGTTGCCTCCTTGGTGAGGATGCCAGTGAGAGCGCTGATCGAAATAAGGTAAATAGTGATCAATACTTTTGTTCGCCCGGCGGACCTCAATGATCATCAACAGCTATCGAACCTGATCTTTTTTGAGAGTCGCCTACATCGTCACCTCGATTGGCGCTCGCCGCTGGAATGGCTGGGTGCTCCGTTTTATTGGGCGCTGGATGATGGTGGACAAATTATGGCTGCACTGGCTTGTCCTACGGAAAAAGAAGGGATTGCCTGGGTGCGGCTATTTGTTTATAGCGGACACTGGTCTGGGGAAAATGCCTGGGATATGCTGTGGCCCACCGCAAGAGATGAGATTGCGCATGCAGGCGGTGCAAAAGTTGCGGCGATTGCCATACAACCCTGGTTTCAAAATTTATTGGCTGCGAGTGAGTTTGAGAATCATCAGCACATCGTCATGCTCGAATGGCGGTATCAGCCGTCGACTGCGCGTGAAGCGGCTGGGATTCGCATCCGCAAGATGACCGAAACGGATCTTCCTGAAGTTGAAAAGACGGACGCGGCTTCCTTCGATCCGCTATGGCAAAATCCATTGGATACTCTTCGGAGAGCTTATGCTCAAGCCTTGTACACAACAGTAGCAGAGAACGAGAACGGGATCATTGGTTATCAAATCAGTACAGGTGGCGGGCAGAGGGCGCACCTTGCTCGTTTAGCTGTGCATCCTGTTGTACAGGGCAAAGGTGCCGGGAGAGCTTTGTTGAGCGATCTATTTACATTTCTCACATACATGGGTATTTCAAGACTTTCAGTGAATACACAAAGTGATAATCAGGCTTCATTAAGCCTGTATCAACGTATGGGGTTTGTGCGTACAGGTGATCAATATCCTGTCTATACTTTCGATATACCTGCTTATTCGTGAAATGAAAATAAGCCTTGTGAAGGCTGAATCCTTTGCAGGGTGGAGAAAAGCTTTATTGCAATAGATGAGGAGAGAGCATGAGCACCAGAAAAGATGCAATGATTGTCAATGCGCTTGTTCGACAGGCTTTGACCTCTGCACAGGAAGTGATGGGGGAAAATGGTTTAAGTGCTGTATTGCGTACCAGCGGCCTGGAACGTTTCATCGAAAATTTCCCACCGGATAATCTTGAACCTTCGATCAGTGCTTCGCAATACGCCAAACTGAATGAAGCTATCGAAGCTTTTTACGGACGCGGTGGCCGCGGTATGTTGCGTCGTATTGGCAAGGCATCCTTCCAATATGCTGTGCGCGAGCAAGCTGCATTACTAGGGATTGCGGGCGTCGCACTCAAATTTCTGCCCGAAAGGCAGCGCATCAAATTTATTTTGAACAGCATGGCGGGTGCACTTAAAAAGAGCAACCCACAAGTGGAAGCCTGGGTGGACGATAGCGGTGAGAGAATCGCGTATATGGAATCCACTTGCGCGATTTGTTTTGACCGTCACAGCGCTGACCCGATTTGTTATCTTTATGCAGGCTCGATCGGCGAAGCTGTGCAATGGGCAACCGGAAAAGAATATAAGGTCATTGAAACGCATTGTCTTGCAAAAGACGATGAATATTGTAGATTCGAAATAGGAGAAGCTCGCGAGTGAGCGAAACAAAATTTTCCAACCGCATTCTTCGTCGTTTTGTTGAGACCGTCGCAGTGGAATTGGGGACGGATCAATTCAATGCGATGTTGGCGCTCTCAAAGCTGCCCACTGAATGGGCAAGCCCTAGAACATTCCCCAAAATGGATCCAACCGAATCAGCGGATACCTACGCGGCACTGCAAGCCGCGATGCGTACCTATTATGGACGTGGGGCGCGCGGTGTGCTCCTGCGCGTCGGTCAACGATTATGGAATTTTCTTTTGGACGATGCCGCTCTTGGAGGTAAAGCTCAGGCGGCTCTGATCAAGCGACTTCCTCTCACTTCTCGCCGCAAATCAATTTTGGAGTTATTGGCACGTTTGGTTGGAAATCAATCCGGTGACATTACGGTTCATACGCTGGACCTCGACCTGCTTCTCGTTGACCATGCCTCTCCAGCCACTGAGGGTCAACACGACTCAACCCCAATTTGCTTTGTCACTCAGGGATTGATTCGAGAGAGTCTTTTCTGGGCAACGGGACAGAATTTCGATGTGGAGGAAATATCCTGTAAGGCTACAGGGAAAGGATCATGTGAATTCAAGGTTATGGCTGGGAGGTAAGCATGAAAACATTTGAAGCCAAACAGGAAGGCAAAGATTATAAATTGACCTATCCGAGTGGAAGCGAAGACTTTGTACGATTGGTAAAAGAGGCTGGTGGGGAGGTGACGTTAATGTTATGGGATAACCTCTACCATGAGGTCCACAATGAACCTGAAAGGGCCGAAGTATTCAAGCTGGTGATCAAATGGCTCGATGAACATTTATAGTCTAAGAAGATTAGGTCCCTCGGGCCATGCCCTCGGGACAAGCCTTCGTGGGGTGCAAAAAGGGAGGATTTTAAGAACTCACTAACCTTTTCCTAGACAAAAGTTTTTGCGCATGGGAAAATTTGAATTCAAATTTATTTTCATCAAGGAGTTTTTATGAGCCCCGACAGGAAGAGCAAACGTCAGGAGCGACGCGATAAAATTCTTCAGCAGGAAAAGCGTAACCGCCTAATCATGATTGGTTTTGTTGTACTTGGCGCAATGCTTCTGGTGTTTGCTGTGATTTGGCCCCTGCTCAAACCGATCGCCGAAGTGAGCGCGGTTGACCCGGGAACACATCCTAATGCCAAGGATAATTCAATGGGAGATCCAAACGCTCCCATCAAAATTGAGGAGTTCGCTGATTTTCAGTGTCCATACTGCGAGCGCTTCCACAAAGAGACCGAACCCTTATTGAAGCAATATTATATTGACACTGGTAAGGTTCAATTCGTCTATCGTTCCATGGGGAATTTCGTGAGCGATAATATTGCAAGGGCCGCAGCAGCCCAAGGTACGCCTACGTCTGCAAAAACTGAATCACAGGATGCTGCGCTAGCGGCATACTGTGCCGGTGACCAGAATAAATTCTGGGAGATGCATGCTATTCTGTTTGGGAATGTGCTTGGCGAAGACGCTGGTTCATTTACTGACAAACGGCTTGCCGCAATTGCTGAAAAAGCGAACCTCGACATGAATCAATTCAACAGTTGCTATAGCAGCGGCAAATTTAAAGATCGTGTTCAACAGGATTTTCAAGATGGACAAGCTGCCAACGTCACAGGAACGCCGGGTTTTATTATCACCTATATGGTTAATGGTGAGACAAAGACTGATAGGATCGATGGCGCTGAACCATTTAGTACCTTCCAACAAAAGCTCGAAGCTGCCCTGAACGCTATTGGCACAGGGTAAACTAATCAAGGGCACGATTCATAGCGTGTCCTTTTTCAATCCACGCGTAGCGTAAAGGAATTATTATGAGTCCGGAAAAAGTAAGTAAGCGTCAGGAACGCCGAGCACGGCAGCAGCGTCAACAGCAACGCCAGCGATTAATGCTTATTGGGGGGATTGTCGTCGTTGCTGCCCTCGTGGTTTTCGCGCTCGTCTATCCGAATGTGAAATCAGTAGGTGAGATTATTACCGTCACACCGGCCACGCTGCCCAATCCTGATGGATCAAGTCTGGGCGACACCAGCGCGCCTGCGACCATCGATATATTCGAGGATTTTCAATGTCCCGCTTGCAGATCGTTCACAGAAAGTATTGAACCTCTTGTCATAAAAAATCTGGTTGCTACTGGAAAAGCACGCTATGTATTTCACAACTATCCATTTATTGATGGGAATGGTGTAGGGAACGGTGGCGAATCAGATCAGGCTGCAAACGCAGCGATGTGCGCAAATGAGCAGGGCAAATTCTGGGACATGCACGCGATCATCTATGCCAACTGGAACGGTGAAAACCAGGGCAATTTAAATGACCGCCGCTTGCAGGCGATGGCTGAGAGCATTGGACTGGATATGAACGCTTTCAATGATTGCTTCAATGCCAATAAATACAAATCAGAAATCCAGGCTGATTTTGATAGAGGCAGCAAGATGGGAGTAAATGGGACACCAACTGTGTTCGTGAATGGCAGTCAGGTTGGTCAACCTGGAAAGATCGCGACTTATGACGAGATCGCCCAGGCTGTCAATGCTGTTGCCCCAGGCCAGTAATCAAAAAGGACACGGCCGCAACCGTGTCCTTTTTGATTCTCTCGCGTGTATAATGAATTTTGAATCCCAATTTTTTTGAGGAAATATGACGAAACGCCGCGGTTTTCTCATCCTGAATTGCTATCTGCTCATTGCCTTGATCCTCACCTCCTGCGCAGGCACATCGATCATCAGCAATACTCCCACGCCTGCGATTCCAACCCCCACATCGTTTCAACAGTCTTTGCCCCCGGCACTGGTGGAAACAGACCCGCCGCTTGGAAGTGTGATTGGTCATCAGTCTCCCATCACGTTTTATTTCAACCAACCCGTGAACAAACCCTCGGTGGAATCTGCAATGACAGGCTTACCCACAGGGACATTTACCTGGAACGATGACGCGACGCTCGTATTTACTCCAACACAAACTTATCAACCAGATACAACCCTAAATTTTTCAATTGCAAATTCCATCCAATCTGCAAATGGATTTGGAGTTGCTCAGCCTATTGAGCTTTCATTCGTCGTTGCAGATTATTTGCGCGCAACGAATTTTTTACCCAAGCCTGACGCAGAAGATGTAAACGTCGATGCGGCGGTTGTCGTCTCTTTTAATCAGCCGGTCGTTGCGCTGGGCGGCGATATTTCTTCACTGCCTCCCGCGTTTGACATTCAGCCGTCGGTAAAAGGACGCGGTGAATGGATCAACACAAGCACTTATGCTTTTTATCCTGACCCTGTCATGGCGGGGGGAACGGAATACACGGTCAGCTTGAACCCCGAGTTGAAAACGGTAACAGGTGTCGGCATGGAGGGAAGCGAACAGCCAGCCTGGAAATTTACAACTTCGAAGCCGCGTGTGGTCAAGCTGGAACCACCCATCATGGAGTTGCTGCCTCTTGACCCCAAAATAAAACTGACGTTCAATCAGCCTATGGATACTGAAAGTGTCGAATCGAATTTTGCGTTCAGCGGCACAGAAGGCACGTTGAACGGGAAATTTTCGTGGAATCAAGATGAGACGGAACTGACGTTCGAACCCGATGATCTGTTAGGACGCAACGTTGGCTATATATTGAATTTGGGCGCGACAGCAAAATCGAGGGGCGGATTAATTCTCGGCGCTGACTATGGTGCGGTATTCAATACGTATGACAATTTTGCGGTGAGCAGCACAAAGACAGATTTTGGATCCACAACATTTACATTCAATTCACCACTCGCCAAAGCCAATTACAAAAATCTGATTTCCGCGTTTCCGGTAGTGGATAACCTGCAGGCTGAGCCGTCCGATGATGGCTTGAGTCTTGTCGTATATGGGGATTTTATTCCTGATACAAACTATACTTTTGAAGTATCTGCGCGTATCAAGGACCGCTGGGGACAACCCCTTGGTGATTCATTTGTGTTGGAGACTCGTACGCCACCACTGCCATCAACCTTGAATGTTCCATTATATGGCTGGTCTATAGCTTTCGTGCGACCGGATGAACCTGTGTTGTATGCACAGGTCGCGAATATTCAAAACGTAAGTACAACGGTTGCGCCTTTATCCTTGCAGGATTTCTTCTCGCTTCAAAATTCCTATGATAACCAGCAGGCTTATGTTCCGAACGAGCCAAGTACCTATTCCCAAACGTTCGAGTTGCCGCCCGGCGACACAACTCAGGTAAAACTTGGGCTGACGCAATCGAACAACCAACTTCTGCCGGGGTTGTATTATGTCAATCTGTCTTCACCGCAACTCCAATCTGCCAAGAATATTTATTTAATGGTATCCAGTCAGGTAAACCTGACGTTCAAACTTGGAGCGACGGAGGCCCTCGTTTGGGCGGTTGACCTGCCTTCGCAAACGCCCATCTCAAATGCGCCTATTACCATTTATGATGATACAGGAACACAGATTGGTTCAGGCACGACAGACGAAAATGGATTATGGAAAGGTGATGTAGCCGCACACGGTTTTCAATCGTATGCCGTGCTCGGCGCGCCAGGCGATGACAATTTTGCATTAGCTGTCAATAATTGGGCCTGGGGCATCAGCGCCTGGGACTTCGGTTATTCCCAACAGGTACAGACTCCTCACACCAAAATTTACATGTACACAGATCGCCCTATTTATCGTCCGGGACAAACTGTGTATTTCAGAGGTGTTGCGCGGCAAGCATTCAACGGTCGCTATGAAATGCCGCCAATTAATACCATTCCGCTGGTGTTGCGGGATATGAACGGAGTTCAGCTTTCGAACTTTGACATGCAGCTTTCCCCGTATGGCACGTTCAACGGTCAATTCACATTATCACAGGATGCAGTGCCCGGATATTACACTTTCGAGAATAATCCTCTTGAGTTTTATTTTTCATTCCAGGTCGCGGAATATCGCAAACCCGAGATTAACCTGAACGCGGATTTTTCTGCTGATGAAATTCAATTGGGTGACGCAGTAAAGGCAAGTGTCAATGCGCGTTACTTCTTCGACGCGCCCGTCAGTGATGTGGAAGTCCATTGGGCGCTATACACCAAGCCTGATACTTTTTATTTGCCAAATTATGAGACGGGTGTATTGGATACCTCCTGGCAGGATGTATTCCACTTTCAAGGTGGATTTGGTCCCGATTATTTGGGAGACTTGATTGAACAGGGAACGGGTCAAACGACACCACAGGGGATTCTGTCCATTGATTTGCCAGCCATCCCTGAGAAGGATTCGGGGCAAATCGTTACTCTGGAAGTGACTACGCAGGATGAATCGGGTCTGCCAGTGAGCGCGCGCACGGAGATGCGCGTCCATCCCGCAGATTTTTATATCGGTCTCCGTCCGGATGAATGGATCGGCCGCGCAGATGAACCTATTGGCTTTGAAGTGTATACTGTCGATTGGGCGAAGAATCCCAGCGGAGATAAAAAACTCAGCGCAGAGTTTAAGCAAGTACGCTGGGAAAAACAGACGAATAACAATGGTTTCCCTACCTATACACCCGTTTATACTCCGGTTAGCAGCAGTGATCTCACGACAGGTCCGGATGGCAAAGCGCGGCTTTCGTTTGTCCCGCCAACCTCCGGGACATATATGCTCGATGTTTCGGGCGAAGGCGCGCATGCCCAATCATTGGTCTGGGTTGGTGGTCCAGGCAGTGCGGCCTGGCCCGATTTGCCGGATCAAAGGTTCGAGCTTACTGCGGACCGCGATTCATACAAAGCTGGTGACACGGCAAAGATCTTCATCCCGAATCCGTTCATCACCAATTCGCTTGCATTAGTGACAGTTGAACGTGGATTGGTTTCAAAAGCCGAAATGGTAACACTAAGTGGAAGTGGGAACGAATATTCATTACCACTTACTGAAGATGACGCGCCAAACGTTTATGTGAGTGCGACCGTGTTGGGACAAGGCAATGATTTTCGGTATGGCTTGGTCAACATCCCAGTTGCGCCGGATGCAGAATCACTGAACGTTCAATTAACATCTGATCCGGCTCAGGCCGGACCGCGCGATGACGTCACGTTTGATGTGCAGGTCACCGATAATAAGGGTCAACCTGTGGAAGGAGAGTTCTCCTTATCGGTAGTCGATCTCGCATCCCTTGCATTGGCTGACCCAAACGCCGAAGATATTTTGCCCGCCTTCTATAAAAACCAACCCCTGGGTGTTGAAACCGGAATCTCCCTCGCCGCGTATAGTGGGCGTAACTCTACTCAGCCCGGTGGAGGAGGCGGTGGTGGTGGTGAAGCACCAACAGTAATCCGGGAAGAATTCCCTGATACCGCGTATTGGAACCCTTCCCTCATCACCAATTCCGAAGGACGCGGCCAGGTCAAAATGACTCTGCCTGATTCGCTCACAACCTGGCAGGTGGATGTTCGTGGATTAACTGTTGATACGCGAGTTGGTCAGGCGGAGACACAAATCGTCGCGACAAAGCCATTGTTGATTCGACCAGTCACGCCGCGATTCCTGGTCGATGGGGATCATGTCTTAATGGCGGCGATACTCTATAACAACACGGCAAACGAATTAAATACGAATGTCAATTTGCAAGGTGACGGGTTTGTGCTCGATAAGCCTGATAAAGCGACAAAGCAAGTTCGTGTCCCTGCCAACGGACGCGCCCGCGTAGAATGGTGGGGCACAGCAGGAACCGTTGCCTCTGCAGATCTGGTTTTCTCTGCAACGACAATAGGGAATCCAGCCTTGCAGGATACGGCGCGGCCTGTATGGGGTGCACTCCCAATTCTGCAATACAGTGCTCCTCAGGCATTTGTCACGGGTGGAGTGTTGCGCGACGCCACGTCTCAGCAGGAAGTGATCTCGTTACCGCGCACGTTCACGCCCAGGAGTGGTGGCCTGGATGTGGAACTCAGCCCATCGCTGGCTGGCAGTTTGTTATCCGCGTTGGATGCGATGGAGGTCCCCGACACTGCACTTAGCGCGGAAGGGACTCTCTCTTATTTCCTGCCAAATCTCGAAGTCTATCGGGCGCTGAATGGCGCGGGCTTGAGCGATCCCAAATTGACGGAACGCGTTACTTCAAATGTTGCCGCGAGTATCAGCAGGCTTTTGAGTTTGCAGAATGAAGATGGTGGTTGGGGCTGGTGGGGCAGATCAGGTTTTACGATTGATGGAACCCAGGCAACTGCGTCTGACCCATATATCTCTGCCTATGTGTTCTTCGGTTTATTGCGCTCCCGCGAAATTGGCATGAGTGTGGATGAAAACGCGCTTCAACGCGCCGGCACATATTTGAGTGGGCTGAAACCTGAAATTACAAATGACACAACTGGTGCAAAGCTGGATGAAATCACATTCGTTCAATTTGTGTTGGCACATGCAAATGCAGTTGATGAAGCAACTGTTGGTCAACTGCATGACGCACGTGATCGATTGAGTCCTTCAAGCAGGGCCTTGCTGGCGTACATTTTCAATAAAATAAACCCGGCAGATGCACGGGTGCATGGCCTTGTTTCAAATCTGGAATCAGGCGCAATTCTCACATCCTCCGGGGCACACTGGGAAACGCCGCCAGAAAACATCTTCACTACAGGTTCACCCATTTATACGACCTCAGTTGTTGTGTACGTGCTTGCTCAGCTCGATTCAGCCAACCCGGTTGTGTTTAATGCAGTGCGTTATCTTGCCGCGCATCGCAACGCGCGTGGTTTATGGAATATCGGACATGAGAATGCATGGGCAATGATAGCGCTCAACGAAGCGATGGTAGGTTTCGGCGACCTCAAGGCGGATTTTGTGTTCCATGCTACGCTTAATGGTGGTCCCCTTGCGAGTGGCGATGTGTCTGGGAACCAG
>Ga0114129_10006083_pt1 | contig 17109 bp, 15 predicted proteins | sample RhiMetdeltSRZDD1_FD_80071 | JGI IMG/M metagenome (GOLD analysis project Ga0114129, IMG submission 80071) | Populus rhizosphere microbial communities from Tennessee, USA - Rhizosphere MetaG P. deltoides SRZDD1 (version 2) (version 2) | ecosystem: Host-associated > Plants > Roots > Rhizosphere >... | reverse complement strand
TCATGCTGCACGCGCACACGCACGGGTACGCCGTCGCGGGCGTGTACACCTTCGAGATCGCGGAGACGAAGGTGAGCGAGACGATGGCGCTCGCCAGCAAGGCGCAGTTTCCGCTCTTGTGCACGCTGGAGCCGGAGTGAGGCTGCGGCTCGCGGGCGTCTACTTCCTCTACTACGGCTACGTGGGAGCGACCCTCGGGTACCTCGCGCCCTACTTGCGCGGGCTGGGTTTTTCCGGCGAGGAGATCGGCAGCGTCGCGACCGCGGCGCAGTTCGTCGCCGCGCCCGCGGGGCTTCTGTGGGCGCATGCGGCCGACCGGCGCGGAGCGCGCGCTCGCCAGCTGCGGATCTGTGCGCTCGGCGCGCTGGCGGCGATGTCGGCGCTGCCTTGGGCCCGTACTCCCGTCGCGGTCGGCGCGGTGCTCGTCTGCCACGCGGCGTTCGTCGGCGCGGTGGTGCCGCTCCTCGATTCGCTCACGATGGAGTGGGCGCGCGGGGCGCCGGAGCGGAGCTACGCACGGACGCGCCTGTTCGGATCGTTCGGATTCGTGCTCGTCGCGCAGGGCCTCGGCGCGTGGCTCGCCGCGCGGGGAGACAGACCGGCGGATGCGCTCGTCCCGCTGGCGGCGGTGGCGTGCGTGGCCGGGTACGCGGCGCTGGCCCAAGGGATGGGGGCGGCTGCGACGGCGAACCCCGCGACGCGGTCCACCGGCGGCACGCTTGCGGATCGGCTGGCCCAGGTCGCGGCGTTGCTGCGCGAGCCGGCCATCCTCCTGCTGTTCGGCCTCTGCTTCCTCCATTGGGCCGCGTGCGCGCCCTACCACCTGCTGTTCGGCGTCCTGGTGCGGGATCACGGGCTGCCGTCGACCGTCACCGGCGCGGGCCTCGCGCTCGGCGTGCTGGCCGAGGTCGTCGCGCTGTGGGCCTTTCCGCCGCTCCTGCGGCGATTCGACCTCGCCGCGCTTCTGGCGGCGGCGTGTTCGGGAACGGCGCTCCGCTGGTGGCTCGTGTCGCGCGCCGACGGCGCCGCCGCCATCGTCCTGTTGCAGCTCTTCCACGCCGTGTCCTTCGGCCTGTGGTGGGCGTGCGCCGTCGAGGCGATGGGTCGGCTCGTCCCGGTCGGGCTGCGCTCCACCGGCCAGGCGCTCTTCTCCGCGCTCGTGTTCGGGGCGGGAAACGCCGTCGGCTTCGCGCTGTCGGGCGCGGGGTACCAGCGACTGGGAGGCGCGTCGCCGCTCTTCGCCGTCGCCGGCCTCGTCGAGCTCGGCGCCCTTGCCCTCTGCGCGCTCGCCGCGCGGTACCTCGCCAGAGCGCAGGCTGCGCCGCCCGAGTCCGCGGAAGGTGGCGCCCCGCCAGGCAGTGCCTAGCTTCGTCCCTTGCGCACGTCCGGCGTGCGGAGGAGCCGGCTTTGCTGGCGACGGGCGGAGCGCGTGGGCCCGTAGCATTGGAGGAAGCGCATGCCCAGCTCTTGGAGCAACAAGCGCGAACGGCAGTACGAGCACATCAAGCGCAGCGCGAAGAGCCGCGGCCGGAGCAGCGGCACGGCGAAGCGGATCGCCGCTGCGACGGTGAACAAGACGCGCCGCCGCAAGGGCGAGACGAAGGGCAGCAGCAAGTCGCGTCGGCACACCTCCCGCTCTTCGAGCCGCGGCTCGCCTCGTCGCCGCCGCGCAGCCGCCGGCCGCAAAGGCGGACGCGCTCGCAGCCGCAGGTCGTAAATCCCGGTATTCGTGGTGCGGCGCGCGGACCGGTAGACGCTGGCGGCGAAGGTCACCCGACTTCGGTGAGCAGCTTGCGGAGGTCGTCGGGTTCGACCGGCTTGACGAGGTGCGCGTCGAATCCGGCCTGCAGGGCGCGGGCCTTGTCTTCGGGCTGGCCGAATCCGCTCATGGCGACGAGCCGCGTGCTGCCCTTGGGCAGGACCGCGCGGACGCGGCGCGCGACCTCGTACCCGTCGATGCCGGGCAATCCGATGTCCACCAGCGCGATGCGCGGCGCGTGGCGGCGAGCCAGGTCGACGCCTGTGCTGCCCTCTTCGGCGACCTCGACGGCGTAGCCCCAGGATTGGATCAGCGCGACCATCAGGTCGCGCAGGTCGGCGTTGTCCTCGACGAGGAGCACCGGCGGACCGCCGGTGCAGGCCCGGCTGACCTCCGTCGTTCGGGGCGGGGCGGCGATCTGCCGCTTCGACACTGGCAGAGTGACCGTGAACGTGCTGCCGCGGTCGGGGCCTTCGCTCGCCGCGACGACCTTTCCGCCGTGCATCTGCACCAGGTCGCGGACGAGGGAAAGGCCGAGGCCGAGGCCGCCGCGCGACCGGCCTTCCACCCCGTGGACCTGCACGAACGGCTCGAAGATGCGGCCCAGCATCTCTGGCGCGATGCCGATGCCGTCGTCCTGCACGCGCACCACGGCCGAACCGCCAGTCTGCGACACGGACACGGAGACGCTTCCTCCTTCGCGCGTGTACTTCATCGCGTTCCCCAGCAGGTTCGAGACGATCTGCTCGAGGCGCACGGGATCGCCGTCCACCACGACGGCCTTGCGCGGCGTGGAGATGGACACCGAGATCCCGGCGGCGCGCGCGGCCGGCTCGAGGACGTGATGCACGTGCTGGCACACTTCGGCGAGGTCGACGGCCTCGCGCTGCAAGACGATCTTGCCCGAAGTGATGCGCGACACGTCGAGCAGGTCCCCGACCATGCGGGTGAGGTTGCGGCTCTGCCGATCGATGACCGCCAGGGCACGCCGGCCGCGCTCCTCCTGTTCCGGCATCCCCTCCAGGAGGTGCACCGAGAGGCAGATGGCGGCGAGCGGGTTGCGCAGCTCGTGGCCGAGGAGCGCGAGGAACTCCGTCTTGCGCCGGTCGGATTGCGCCAGCCGGTCCATCATGTCGCGCGCCTGGTACTGCCGCTGCCGCGCGCGCAGGAGCGTCCGGGCGGCGTTCACCAGGGTCTGGATGCGGAAGGGCCGCGTCAGCGGCGTCACGTTTCCCACCGGTCCGAGCGCGTCGAGCACCTGCTCGAGCCGCGTCTCCGGCCGGATGACGACGAGGAGCGGCAAGTCGCTCCACGGAGGCTGGCGGACGAGCGTCCTCCGCAGGCGCGACAGGTCGGAGGTAGCCAGGGCCTCCTCCGCCACCACGCACATCCCGGCGCCGCGCGCGGCCTCGCGCGCCAGCTCGTCGACGCTGCCGCAGATCGACCCCTGGATGCCCGCGTTCTCGAACGACTCCAGCACGAGCGGCGCGTCCCGCCCGACGGGAGCGAGGACGAGCGCGCGCAGCTCAATCGCGCGATTCGCGTGCATGGTCGTCGAAGAGCGGGCCCTGGTCGCCTCTGTACACGGCGTCTCCCGCGAGCACGCCGGCGAATTCGGTCAGCTCGCGCCCGACCCGCACGCCCGAGGGCGGGCCGATGCGCAGCTCCCGCACGGAGCGCTGCACCCCACCGGTGCGCTTCTTCACCGCGGCCACCGCCTGGCGAACCTTGCCGGCCGCCTCGAAGTAGCGCAGCAGGACGACGGTGTCGGCCACGTAGGAGAGCTCGAGCGGGGCCTGGACGCCGCCGCCCACGATGCCGTGCTGCGCCATCAGCATGATCGTCAGCACGCCGCGGTGGGCGAGGAGGGTGAGCAGCTCGTGCATGTGGAGGAGCAGGAACTGCTCCTGCGGCATCGCGGTGTGGTAGCCGTTCAAGCTGTCGATCACCACCAGCTTCGAATCGGTCGCCTCGACGTCCGCCCGCACCATGTGCGCGAACTCGCCGGGAGACAGCTCGGCCGGGTCGACCTGGCGCAGGATCACGCGGCCCGACTCGACTTCGGCGCGCAGGCCGAGCCCGAGCCCGTCGGACCGGTGCAGCCACGCTGCCTGGGTCTCGTCGAAGACGTAGACGCAGGCGGGCTTGCCGCCGGCCGCCTCCGTGCGGACGTACTGCATGGCCAGCGTCGACTTGCCCACGCCGGCGGGTCCGAGGAACAGCGCGCTGGTGCCGCGGTCGAGGCCGCCGCCCAGCATCTCGTCCAGTTCGGCGACGCCGCTTCGCGCCCGCTTGCCGGGCTCGATCTGCGCCTGCTCCGAAGCGATCAGCCGAGGGAAGACGTGCATTCCGCCGGTGCGGATGACGTAGTCGTGCCACCCGTCGCGGAACCTGAGCCCGCGCAGCTTGACGAAGCGGAGCCGGCGGCGTTCCCCGCCGTAGTCGGGCGCGAGCTGCTGCAGCACGAGCACGCCGTGCGCGATGCTTTCCAACTGGAACTCGTCGTTCGATCCGGGCTCGACGGTGTCGAGCAGCAGCACGGTGCAGTTCCGCTCGCTGAAATACTGCTTGAGCGCCAGCACCTGGCGCCGGTAACGGAGCGAATCGCGCGCCAGGAGGCGCATCTCCGACAAGGAATCGAACACCACGCGCAGGGGCTTCACCCGGTCCACTTCTCCGAGCAAGGTGCGCGTCGTCTCCGACAGCTCGACCTCGGAGGGGTGGAAGAACGTGTACTGCGCGTCCGCCCTGAGGCTCTCCTGCGAGTTCTGCAGGTCGCAGATGGAGAGCCCGTCGAGCGACCAGCCGTGGCTCACGGCGACGTCGCGCAGCTCGCGCTCGGTTTCGGACAGGGCGACGTAGATCCCGCTCTCGCCCTGCTGCCGTCCCTGCAAGAGGAACTGGAGCGCCAGGGTCGTCTTGCCGGAGCCGGGCGGGCCGGAGACGAGATAGATGCGGTTGCGGGGGAATCCACCGTCGAGGATCTGGTCGAGGCCAGCAATCCCGGACGGGGCGCGCTCGGGGGAGTGCGCCACCATTCTTTTCCTCCTCGCGCCGTGGGGGGAGCGGCGCGCACGGAAAAATATTGCCTCCCGCGCGCCAGGCAACCGGTCGATTGGTCCGATTTCGCTCATGGTGAACCCGACCGCACGTGCACTGGTGGACACGAAAAAGATTCATGTCGTGAACAAATGGCCACTCAGGCGACGGCGTGGAGCAGCAGGCGGAACCACGAGGGATGGCGCTGGACGAGGTCCAGGGCGCTGCGGCGCAACGCCGGACGGGAGGCGAGCGCGACCAGCGCTCGCGCGGGCACCGCATAGCGCATCCACTCGGCGCGAAGGGATGCGTCATAGCGACGCAGCGCGCGCGACAGCCCGTCGGCCGCCAGGTCGCGAGGCAAGGCGCGCACGAGAAGCTCCGCGGAGGCGAAGGCGAACCCCAGCCCCTGGCCCGTGATCGCGTCGACGTACCCGGCGGCGTCGCCGACGAGCGCGATTCCGGGCGCCGTCCGCGCTTTCACCGCGCGCGCCAGCGGTCCGGCCCCGCGCGCTTCCGATTCGACCGGCGCATCGCCGATGCGCTCGCGGAGCTCGGGGAATGCCTCGAGCAGCGCCTCGAACGAGACCTTCTCGGGGAGCGCATGCTCGTGCCAGAGGAACGCCACGTTGACGCTCCGCCGACCGACCGGCGTGACGTAGGCCTCGGCCCGATCGGACCAGTACACCTCGACCAGGTCGCTCCACGGCGACATCTGCACGTGCCGCCGCACGCCGTACCGCCGGCGGCCGCGCAGCGGGCGCTCGAGGCCTGCCGCGCGCCGGACGGCGGAGTTCAATCCGTCCGCGCCGACGACGAGCCGCGTCTCGACGGTCCCCTGGTCCGTTTCCACGGCGCCCGGTCGGACGGCCCGCACCGATGCCGTCCGTATCTCGGCGCCCACGTCGCGCGCCCGGCGCTCCAGCGCGCGCGAAAGAGCCGTCCGCCGCAGCCCGAGCCCGTTCCCGCCGGAAAAGCGCGCTTCGATCGCGCCGCCTGCGTGCACGTACCGGATGCCGCGAAAGGGAGCTTGCTGATCCGCGGCGACGTGCTGCAAGGCGCCGAGCCGTTCCAGCGCGGCGAGGCTGCGCGGCATCAAGCCTTCGCCGCACGCCTTGTCGGGCGGGGGCGCGCTGCGCTCGAGCACGACGGCGGAGAACCCCTTCCGAGCGGCGTGGATGGCGGCGGCCAGGCCGGCGGGGCCGCCGCCGCAGATCGCCACGTCCCACGTCATCGCAAAAGCCGCAGCCGCGCCATCGCGGCCGCGGAGAGCGCCGCCTCGCGGGCCATGCGCAGGAGCGTCACCTTGCGAGGCGGCCTCAGCTCGCCTCGCACGAGCTGGCGCAGCGCCTCGGAGCGCCGCAGCTTGCCGCTCGAGGTGCGCGGGATCGTGCCTGGCTCGAGCAGCTTCACCGTGTGCGGTCGGATCCCGGTGCGCTCCACCACGCGGGCACGCACCGCGTCTTCGCCGAGGGAGGCGCCTCGTTCGACTTCGACGAGGAGCGCGAGCTCCTCTCCATCGGCGGCTTCCGGCAGGATTCCGACGGCCACAGCGCACCCGGGTCGCACGCCGGCGAGGCCGTCGAGCGCGTCCTCGAACTCCTGCGGGGCGTGATTCGCGCCGCGCAGGACCACGGCGTCCTTCGCTCGACCCGAGACGACGAGCTCGCCCGCGTCGACGAAGCCGAGGTCGCCGGTATCGAGCCAGCCCTCGCGGAGCGCCTGCGCGGTCGCGTTCGCGTCCTGGAAGTAGCCCCGCATCACCGAAGCGCCGCGCACGTGGACGAGGCCGGTCGAACCGTCGGGCAGCTCGCGGCCGTCCTCGTCGCGGATGCTCACCTCCACTCCGGCGACGGGCACGCCGACGCAGGCCAGCTCGCGTCCGTCGCGTTGGACGGTGCGCGGCCCGCGGCGCGGAGGCGAGAACGTAACGGCCAGCGACGCTTCGGAGAGGCCGTAGACCGGCATCAACGCGCGCGGATCGAATCCGAACCGCGCGAACCGATCGCAGAAGCGCCGCAGCGCCGCGGGCGCGATGGGCTCGGCGCCGTTCAGCACCAGCCGCAGGCAGGACAGGTCGACGCCCTCGAGCTCGTCCTCGCGGATGCGCTTCGCGCACAGCCCGAAGGCGAAGTTGGGCGCGACCGTGAGCGTCGCCCGCGTCCGCGAGATGGCGCGCAACCAGAGCGCGGGGCGGGCGAGGAACGTCTCCGGCGGCAGCAGCGCGAGCGGCCCCGGGTGGTAGACGGCGAGCAGCAGGCATCCGATGAGCCCCATGTCGTGGTAGAGCGGCAGCCACGACACGCCGCGCTGGCGGAGCGTGCCATCCTCGGGAATGTAGGCGTCGATCGCGGCGACGTTGGCGAGCACGTTCGCGTGCGTCAGCGCCACGGGCTTGGGTTCCACGGTCGTGCCGGAGGAGAACTGGATCAGCGCCAGCTCCGCCGGATCCCCGCGCCGCTCCAGCTCGCCGGCCTCCGGGAAATCCGAGACTTCGCGCACCCCGAGCTCCGGGCGCGCGCGCGCCGCCGCCTGCCCGAGCAGCCGCCCGACACGCGCGTCGGTGAGCAGCAGCCGCGCGCCGCAGGTCTGCAGCAACCGCGCCGTGCGCGCGTGGAACTCGTCGAGCCGCCCCAGTCGGACCGGAGGATAGAGCGGCACCGGGATCGCGCCGGCCAGCAGTGCGCCGAAGAACGCGTCCATGAAGTCGATGCCGGTCGGCAGGACCAGCGCGACGCGGTCGCCCGGGCGGATGCCCATCGCGCCCAGCGCGGCGGCCGCGTGCCGGGCCCGCCGGTGCAGCTCCGCAAACGAGAAGTGCCGCTCCTGCTCGCGCGCGTCGATGAAGGTCAATCCCGCCGAGTCGGACGCGGCCGCGGCGAGGGCGTCGCCGATGGTGGCGTGCTTCAGGCGGGGGAGCGGCGGTCCGCGCAGCATCAGCGACCCTCCGCCCGCGCAGCCACCAGGCCCGCGAGATCGCCCACGGTCCGGATCTGCGCCGCGTCCTGCTCGGCCAGCGCGACGCGGAAATGGTCCTCGAGGCCGACGACGAGCGTGAGGATGCCGACGGAGTCGAGCTGAAGGTCGGCGAGGAGGTCGTCTTCGGCGCGCACCTCGCGTTCGATGCCTAGCTCGTCGCGAAGGACGCGGCCGATCACGGCGAGCGCCTCTCGCCGGTCAGCCACGCCCGGCTCCGCTGGGAACGAACCGGGGCCTGCCGGCGAAGGCGCTCTCCCAGGCAGCGCCGAGCGCGGCCTCCTCCGCGCGGATGCGGACGCGCAGGACGAGGACATGGAGCGCCGAGAACGCAAGCGCGGTCATCCAGCAGCCGTACACGAGCGGCACAGCGATCATCTCCAGCACGACCGCGGTGTAGTTGGGGTGGCGGACGAAGCGGTACGGGCCGCGCTGCACCGGCGGATCGCCGGGGATGACGATCACCCGCACGTTCCACCGCTCGCCGAGCGACGCGACCGCCCAGTACCGGAGGCCTTGCGCGACGACGGCGAGGGCCAGAGCGGCCCAGCCGAGCGCGCCGGGGAAGGGACGGAACGCCGACTCGACGGCGCACGAGACGAGGAACGCGGTGTGCAGCGCGACCAGGGCGGGGAAATGCTCGCGCCCCGATTCACGACCGCCCCGCGCGAAGGCAAGGCGGGCGTTGCGGCGTGACAGAGCGACTTCGAAGAGCCGCTCGGCCCCGAGCAGCAGGAGGAACGCGAGGTAGAGCGCGCGCGAGGTCACCATCGCAGCAGCACCAGCTCGGAGCAGAATCCCGGCCCCATCGCGATGAGGAGGCCCACGTCTCCGGGGCGCGCCTCGCCGGAAGCGAGCAGATCGCGCAACACGAACAACACCGAAGCGCTGGAGAGGTTCCCCACCTCCTGCAGCGACTCCCACGTCCGCTGCAGCGCCGCGCGCGGAAGCTCGAGCGCCTCCTCGAACGCCTCGAGGACGCGGGGACCGCCGGAGTGGCAGATCCAGTGACGCACGTCCGACGGCGAGAACCCATTCGCGCGCAGGAAGCCGTCCACGTCGCCGCGGATCCGCTCGCGGACGAGGCGCGGCACCTCGGGGGAGAGGACCACCTTGAACCCCGAGTCCACCACGTCCCAACCCATGACGCGCTCGGTGTCGGGATAGAACACCGAGCGGGTGGCGAGCACCCGCGGTCCCGCCCCGCGCCGTTCTCCACCGCCGATCAGCACCGCGGCCGCGCCGTCGCCGAACAGCCCGCTGGCGATGATGTTCGCGACCGAGAGGTCCTCGCGCTGCAGCGTCAGCGAGCACAGCTCGACCGCCAGCAACGCGGCGACCTGTCCCGGGAAGGCGCGCACCGCGTCGGCGGCGCGGGCCAACCCGGCGGCGCCGGCGACGCAGCCGAGACCGAAGATGGGAACCCGCTTCAGGTCGGCGCGCAACCCCATGCGATTCACCAGTCGCGCGTCGATCGACGGCGTGGCGAGCCCCGTGACCGTCACGAAGTAGAGGTGATCGAGGTCTTGCGGGCGCAGGTCGGCCCCGTGCAGCGCCTGCTCCAGCGCCACCTCGCCGAGGTCCGTCGCCGCGGCGATCCAGGCGTCGTTCCGCGCTGCGAACGACTCCATCTCCGCATATCGATCGAGCGGCAGGGCCAGGTGACGGCCGCCCACCCGAACCGCGCGATGGAGCTGCTCGAGCCGGTCGAGGTTGAAATGCTTGCGCCCCCATTCGGAACGAAAGGCGGCGAGCAGGGTCTCCTGATCGACGTAGTTGTCCGGCAGGGCGGCGGCGGCGGAGAGGATGTGCGGCTCGCTCACTCCTGCCTCCTATCTGCGGACCTCGAGCGGCAACGTCACGCGCACCTCGCGCTGGCCTTCCCGCAGCAGCCGCAGCGGGACGCGGAACGAGTTCTTCACTGGATAGCAGGCAGCGTGGTCGACCGCGTCGCAGGCGATCGCGCGCAGCTCGACGAGGAGCTCCGAATCGACGTCCCCGCCGTGCTGCGCCTCGGCCTGCAGCTCGATCTGCTCGGTCGGCCCGCCGCGCGCCTCGCCCCGCGTGAACTCGGGCGCGATGCGCAGCAGGTCCGATCGTCGCGACACCTCCAGCGAAACCGACCACGGCGAGCCGGCAGACAGCTCGAGCCCCTCGGGCGCGGAGACGGTCAGGACGAGCTTCCCGGCGCCCGGCGCGAACCCCACGTCGCGTGGCGAGGGAAGGATCGCCGTGAACCATCCCGCGCCGCTCTCCCGCGGCGCAACCGGTGGCGGCGGGACCGCCACGCCGTGCCGCGGGACGGGAGCGCCGCGGATCGCCAGCTCGTATGCGCGCTGTCCGTCCGCCTCGATCTTCACGATGCGATGGTTGTTCGTGTCCGCGACCAGGATCTCGCCGGAGGGTAGGACCGCGAGGCCGGCCGGCTGCGAGAGGCGCGAGTCCGCCGCTCCTGTGAAGAACGGGTCGAGGCGCAGGCCGTCGGGCGAGAACCGTTTCAGCTTGTCGTTGTAGGTGTCGGCGACGATCAGCCCCGACGGAGTCGCAGCGACGGCGAGCGGATGCTGCAGCATGCGCGGCGCGATTGCTCCTACCTCGTCGCCGAAATCGAAGAGGCCCGGGCCCCCGGCGAGGGAGTAGATGCGCCGCGTGCGCAGGTCGATGGCGCGGACCCCGCTCGATTCGCTGTCGGCGACGTAGAGCACGTCGTTCTGCAGGGAGAGGCCCGATGGCTGGGCGAGCGCCGCCTCGAGGCCGGGTCCGTCGATCTGCGCCTCGCGTCCGTTTCCGGCGAGCGGCTCGATCGTCCCTTCGTCGAGCAAGATCACCGCGACCTGGTGCGACCCGGCCAGCGCGACGTAGAGCTCGCGCCCGCGCAGCGCGAGGTCCCACGGAGAGCGCAGCGCGGTCTCCGAAGCGCGGGTGCGCTGCGAGAGCGGTGCGCGCCCCAGCTCGAACGTGCCCGCCAGGCGGTGCACCGTCCGTTCGCGCAGGTCGGCGCGGAAGACGGCGTGTGCGCGAGCGTCAGCGATGTAGAGCGAATCGCCAGACAGGGCGAGTCCCTGCGGATCGTCGAGCGCCGCCTCGACGAACGGTCCTTCGCGATGCCCGCGCAGCCCGCTCCCGATCGTGTCCTGCACCGCACCGTCGTGGCCCAGGACGAGGACGCGATGGTGCCCCGAATCCGCGACGACGATCCGTCCGTGCGAGGTAGCGGCTACCTTGCCGGGGAACGACAGCGTGCCCTCGGTGCGCCGCCGTTCCTTGAGGAGGCGCAGCGGCTCCTTGGCGAGCGTCCCGTCCTTGCGCGCCTGCGCGAGCTGCTCGGCGACGACTGCCTCGAGCATGGCCGGATCCGGCTCGCCCGGCGCGACCGCCGCGAGGGTGCCGTCCGGACGGATGACGACGAGCGTCGGCCAGCTGCGCACCGCGTACTCCGACCAGAGCCGCATCTCGCTGTCCACCGCGACCGGATGCGAGATCCCGTAGCGCTGCATCGCCTGCAGGATGTGCTCGGCGTCCTTCTCGGCGTCGAACTTGGCCGAGTGCACGCCGATGACGACGAGCGGATCGTCGCGGTGCCGCTCCTCGAGATCGCGCAGCACGGGGAGGACGTGGATGCAGTTGATGCAGCAGTACGTCCAGAAATCGAGGATGACGAGCTGCCCGCGCAGATCGCGGATCGACGGAGCACGGTCGACGTTCAGCCAAGCCGTCGCGCCGGAGAAGTCCGGGGCGTGGAGCCGCTCGCGCATGCCGCCGGTTCTAACGCGATGGCCCGCGGGCCTACCAGAGCTTCCATCGCCTTTTCCGCTTGAAGCGCAGGAGAGGAATCTCTTCGGGTCTGACATGGCCTGGGTCCGCCGGTCCTTCGAGCTGATATCCGAACAGGTGGAGCAGCGCAGCCTCTCCCAGATCGAGCGGATGGAACGGAAAGGGGTACTCGCCGTCTTCCTCTCCCGGGTCGAACGCCGGATGCTGGCCCGACCAGTACGGCTCCTCGAAGGACTGGCGGCTTCCGATGTCCTCCAAAATTCCGCTCTCCGGGGACAAGCTCAGGGACCGTTCGAGCTTTCTGTCGACCCAGATGGCATAGGCAAACCAGTCGACCACGCTGTGCATCGCGTGGAGATAGACGGTGCGTCCTTTCGCGGCAGCAAGGAATGCTGGCGGCAATCTCGAGGGATGGTCGATCGCGAATGCCTTGGCCGCGATGAGGCTCAACCCCGCAAAGCAACCGACGCAAATCTCGTCGCCGGGCGGGCAGGTGAATGACAGCTCGCCGTCGTCGAGCGGTTCCAGCCTGGCCGAAGGAAACAGCTCCTGCGCCAGCGCAGCCCCGGCCGATCGATCCAATGGAGGGTGGGACTTCAGGACGTTCCTGACGTCGCCTTCGGCGTATGCCAGCATCCACGTCTTCGCGCCCACGGATTCCTCGGCCCTGACGCGGTCCAGCGTGCGTGCGTGCGTCAATCCGCGGACGGGTACTACATCATCTCCTTGCCGGCGCGGACGTTGACCGCGCTGCGCAGCGCCTTGATGTCCGACTCCTCGGGCTGCCACTCGGCGAGATGTGCCAGGCGCCGCTCGGCGAATCGGTGCGCCGCATGGACGACGCTGCCGCTGGCGCGGTGCCGCGCGCTCGCCTCGCGCAGGATGCGCGGGCGATGCTCGGGATCGACGCGGCCGTCGCCGCGCACCCGGATCTTGGAGAACCACACGGTGCGCACGGCGCTCGGTTTCCGGTTGCGCAGCTCGACGGCCATCCCGATGCACCGGACGTAGCCGTCGCCGTCGTGCGGGAGCGAGCTCTCCCCCGCGAGGAAGCGCTGCATCGAGGGAAGCGGGATGCGGCGGATGTGGCCTGGACCGGTCCGCTGGAAGAACCAGAGGGCCATGCTTCCTCCTGACCCGATCGGTATCACGGCTCCGCGGCAAGGCCGTGATTTTTTTGCAGACCGCTGTCGGTGGATGAACAGCAGGCGGGCTGCCGTGCGCGTCCGTCTTTCGATATCGCAGTTCAGCGCCGTTCGACTTACCGCGCCCGCAAGCGCGCGTCGATCAGCCCCTGCAGCAGCGTTCGATGGCAATGCTCCGGGTCGGTGCACGCCGACGAGCAGAGCAGCGTGATCGCCTCGCCTGCGCCCACCCGGCGGGCGAGCTCGTCGATCGCCGCGGTCTGCTCGCGCATCTCCGCGAGATAGCGCTTCCGGTACTCGGGCCAGGGGAGCGCCGGTCCATGCTTGCCGTGGAAGGCCGCGAGCAGCTCGGGGCTCGGCGCAAACTCCTTGCGCCACTCGTCCCACGTTTCCTTCCCTTTCGGCAGCCCTCGCGGACGGTATCGGCAGATGAGGATCCGCACCCCGTCGCCTGACCGTCCCGGATCGTTCCAGCGCCGCGTCCGGAGAGGCATGTGTGGGATGATCTCCTTGCGCATCCATTTTTTGCACTACCCGATCCGTAGAGTACGCTCCGACCATCGTGCCGGCGACCCGCCTTCTCGTCCTCGCAGATCCGAAGATGCTGCCTGCGCTGGCGAGCGGCCTGCGCGAAGGCGGCCGATTCGACGTGCTGACGCTTCCGTTCGGCGACGCGGGCGCCAGCGGCGCCGCGCAGCGCGCCGACGCCCTGGCGGTCTTCTACGGCACGCCGGAACGGCCGTTGCACGCCGCACTGCAGGGCCTCGCTGCCGCGGTCCGCGCGCGCGGTGGCCGCGTGGTGGCCGTCCTGCAGCGCGATCAGGCTGCGCAGCGCGACGACTGCTTTCGCGCCGGAGCTAGCGACCTGCTCTTCATGCCGATGCCGAAGGAGCAGTTCGTCGCGCGGCTCGCGGATGCGGTCGGGCTCTCGTACTCGGCAGGGGCCGGCGCGCCCGCGGCCGTGCAGGTCGGCGCACGCGGCAACCTGGTCGAGCTCGCGCAAGCGACGGTGACGGCGGCCGGCGTGCACGCCGCAGCGACGCTGCCGTTCCAGCCGGGCGAGACGGTCCGCCTGTCGTGGGATTCTTTCGAGACCTGGGGCGTCGTCGTCCGAGGCACACCAGACGCGCAGATCCGCTTCGCGGGCGTCGCGCCCGACGAGGACGCGCGCATCCGCGACTGGATGAAGCAGGCGGGAGGAGGCGCTGCTGCGCGCCCCGCTGCCGTCGTTCCGCCCCCGCCCGCCGCGCCTCGTCCGGCTGCACCGGCGCGCCCCGCTGCTCCTGCTGCGCGGCCGCAGGCGCCTGCGGCGGCAACCGCTCCTCGCCCGCCTCCCGTCGTCGCGCCGGCGCCGCCCGCGCGCCCATCCGCTGGCGCGGCAGGGCCAGGAGGACCGCCGCCTGGTTTCGCGGACCGCAAGCGCGTGAAGGACCCGACCCCGGTGCGCCCCGCCGCCGCCCCGCGTCCGCCGCCCGCCGCACCGCGCGCTGCCGCTCCGCCAACTTCGCCCGCGCGTGCCCCGCAGCCACCCATGCCGGCAGCCGCTGGATCGTCGGGGCTCTCCGACCTGTTCGACGATGGCACGGGGCCCGCCCCGGCCGCGGCTGCGCCGGCGGCGCCCGCCCCGATGTGGCCCGAGGTCGTGCCTGCCGAGGCGTGCCTTTCGGCCGGCCTGTCGCTCCTTCTCGAGAAGAAGGCTCCCGCGGACGCGTCGCCCGAGCTCGCAGCCGCGGCGAAGAAGATCACGGGCGTCCTCAGCCTCGCCGAGCGCGGAACGCTGGAGAAGGCCGGCTCGGAATCGCCGTTCGCGGACGCGATGGCGGCCCGCATCGTGCTCGAGCTCTTGCGCACCGAGGCCACCCGGCTGTCCAAGAGCCAGCCGCCCGCCCTCGTGGACGATGCCGGGGTCAAGGCGATCACGCAGATCGCCGACGCGGCAGCGGCGCGCCTGCAGAAGGAGGCGGACGGCGCCATCAGCCGCGGCGAGGTGGAAACGCTGCAGCTCATCACCGCCTCGAGCGCCGCGCTGTCGCGCGATCTGCACTCGTTCAAGGAAGCGGCGGACCGCCTGCGCGGAATCGCGGCTGCACCGCGCCTCGGCGCCGGCGCGCTCGACCCGGAGATCGTGCTTCCGGGCCAGACCTACCGGCCGCCGCCGAAGTCGAGCGAGCCCGCGCCGGTCAGGGCGGAGCTGCGCGAGTTCCAGGGCCTCGGGGAGTCGTCGCCGGAATCGCGGCGGCAGCGGACCCTGATCGTCTGCATGCTCGCGCTCGGTGCGGCCTTCATCAACGCGGCGTTCTTCTCCTACCCGAGAGTGCGGGAGCTGCCGCCGGTCCGCGGAGTGACGCGCATCGAGGTCTCCGGCGACTCGGCGCGCGTGACGCTCGCGGCGGACTTCGCCGAGCAGCAGAACCACGCGGTGCTCGCATTGACGCAGGCGCTGCGCGAGCGCGGCGTCAAGAGCGCCGTCCTCGTGAAAAGCAACGGCACCGGGGCGGGGCAGCTCTCCGTCGCCGAGGGCAAGGTGTATGGATTCCCGGCGGCGCCGGTTCGCAACGACGTTGCGCTGCCAGTCGTTCCGGCGCAGCCGGCGCCCCAGGCCGCACCGCCGCCGCCCCAGCCGCAGGCACAGCCGGCGCCCCAAGGGCAGCCGCCGGCTCAGCCGAAGCCGGCCGCGACCCAGGCGCCGCGGACGCAAACCGCCGGCCGCTGACGCGTCGCCGACTAGAAGGGCGGGAACTCGACGGGGAGCCCCGCCGGATCCGAGCCCTGCCAGGATTCCGTATAGGAGTACAGGCCCACGCCGCGGAAGTTGCCGCGCGCCGTGAGCGTCACCGTCTTGCGGTCGGCCGAGACGGTGTACATGTAGCGCATGCGCACCGCGCCATCCATCGTCGGCAGGTTCGCCCAGTCCGGATCGAGCGCGTTCCAGCTGGCCGCGTCGCCGAGCGGCGGCGTACCCGTGGCGGGGTCGGCCGGGTTCCACGTGCTGTCGGTGCAAGTAGCGCTGCCGCAGCTGACCGGCGGCGGGAACGCGCCCTGCGCGTTGTAGGTGGCAATGAACTGCATGCGCAGCTTGCTGATCGCGACCGCCATTTCCGAGCGGCGGGCCCGCGCGGTGAACTTCTGGTAGTAGGGGATCGCCAGCGTCGACAAGATGCCGATGATCGCCACCACTATCATCAGCTCGATGATGGTGAACCCGCGCTTTCCGCCGCGCCGCAGTCGGTTCCGCTCCATTCGAAGGATTCTGGTCGGACGGATCCGCGGCCGCAAGGATTCGCACGTGCGCGCGGGTGCTACTTCTTGCGGCCGAGTAGGTCCGCCGGCACCACGGCATCCGGGCCGAATCGATCGGCGATCCGGTCCAGCGAAGCGTTGAGGCGCGCGCGCTTGCGCGCCTCGGGCGCGAGCGCGTCGAACAGCCCCAGCTGAGGCGGCGCGCCGAGGTCGCCGGCGTGGACGCCGGTGAGCCGCGCGGGCCGATCGTCCACCTTCGCGAGCAGCCGGCGCGCCACCGCGAAGATCTGCGCGCCGTCGTCGGTCGGCGTGTCGAGCGTCTCCTGCCGCGTGGTGATGCGGAAGTCGGCGAACTTCACCTTGAGGTGCACCGACCGCGCCCGCAGCCCGGCGCGGCGCAGCCGCGACGCGACGCGAAGGGCCTGCTCGTGGATGAAGGGCAACAGGTCCTCGCCCGCGAGGTCCTCCTCGAAAGTCTCCTCGGCGCCGATGCTCTTCGCCTCGCGGTCGGCCTCGACGGCGCGGTCGTCGATGCCGCTCGCGAGGTCGTGCAGCCACGGGCCGAGGCTGCCCAGCTCGCGCTCGAGCTGGGCGCGGTCGGACGCGGCGACGTCGCCGATTCGCTTCAACCCGCGCCGGAGCAAGACTTCCTCGGTCTTCGGTCCCACGCCCCAGAGCCGCGAGACCGGCAGCGGCGCGAGGAATTCGCGCACGCCGCCGTCGGGCACGACCACCAGTCCGTCCGGCTTGCGCAGGTCGGACGCGATCTTCGCCGCGAACTTCACCTCCGCGATCCCGACGGACGCCGTCAGCCCGAGCTCGCCGCGGATGCGCTCCTTGATCCGCCGCGCCTGGTCGACCGGAGCGCCGTGCAAGGCGACCGAGCGTGTGACGTCGAGGAAGGCTTCGTCGAGCGAAAGGCCCTCCACCTCGGGCGTGAACGCATGGAAGATGGCGAAGACCTGTTCGCTCACTTCCGAGTACCGCTCGAATCTCGGGGGGACGACGATCAGATCGGGACAGAGGCGCAGCGCCCGCGCCATCGGCATGGCGCTGCGGATGCCGAACGGCCTCACGGCGTAGCTCGCGGCGAGCACCACGCCGCGGCGCGCGCTGCCTCCGACCACGAGCGGTTTTCCGCGCAGCGCCGGATCGTCGCGCTGCTCCACCGACGCG